>Ga0209499_1002095_pt1 | contig 13029 bp, 9 predicted proteins | sample C_130208_EF_Meta_FD_187306 | JGI IMG/M metagenome (GOLD analysis project Ga0209499, IMG submission 187306) | Freshwater microbial communities from Lake Croche, Canada to study carbon cycling - C_130208_EF_MetaG (SPAdes) (version 2) | ecosystem: Environmental > Aquatic > Freshwater > Lake | place...
ATTGCCATCTTGATTTCCATCTTGTAAGACAATATTCTTATTGTTTAAAATATCACTGATTCCTCCTTTAATTTGAATGTTTTTAGCCACCTTTTTAGAGAAAGTAAGATCAAGAATATTACGGGGCATTTCATACCAATCTGGATAATTATATCCATAATTGTTCCCCACGGCATAAATGCGTTTCCCGATCACATTAAATGAAAGATTTATTTGCAAACCTTTTTTGGTATCGTTATAATTATAGGCTGCATTTAAAATGTAAGGGCTTTGCCCTTGAAGAGGTCGGTTATCAGACTGATTAGCTCCAGAACCAGCACCTAAGGAAACTTTACTTAAAATATAGGCTCCGTTAAATACAATACTCGACTTACCCAAAAAGCTATTTGGATTTTCGCCATCTAAATTCTTACGAATTTCAGCTTCAAGGCCCGCACTGTAAGCACTTTGCGCATTCGCAAAGTTCAACTCAGGATTTGACCCAGAAGCAAAAACCACTTCAATCGGGTTAGTAAATTGCTTATAAAATGCAGCTATACTGAAAACCTCAGATGGAGTTGGATATTGCTCATAACGAAAATCAAAATTTTGAATCGTTGCATTCTTCAACATCGGATTTCCAGAAATATTTCGATTATTAACAAAATCATAGAAAGCAAATGGAGCAACTTCCCTAAACTCTGGACGATTAATCGTTTGTCCATAAGCCAAACGCAATAAACTCTTGGAACTGAAGTTGTAAGTCAAATTAAAAGAAGGTAACACATTCAAAACCGTGTTATTATAATTAATTGGCGTTTTTCCAGTCATGTCAAATGAATTCAATTTTTGACTGTTATTCTCAGCACGAACACCGGCAACCAAATTAAGCTTTGTGCCTAGCGCATAACCACCTTGAATGTAGGCGGCCAATAAATCATTCGTGGCGGTGTAGGAATCACTAGGATTTGTTTGTTCGTCCAACTTGACACCGTTGGTAGTATTGATATTTGACTCAGCAAATATTTGGTCTATTGGCAAAGTCCCAATATTAAATAAAGAACTATTTGATTTTACATATCCAAGGTTTCTAGCATCAAATTTACGATTCTTAGATTCTGCGAATAGCCCTGTCTTGAATTCTAATTCTTTACCTTCAGCCAAAACGAATTTGTGTGAAAGATTAAAACCACCCGTGTAAGAACTTTCAGATAAAATAATATTAGTCCTACCTAAATTGAACGTTTGCGCAGCGCCTGTTGGCACATACAATATTTTATTTGATCCGTCAATCACATAGCGAAAACGCTTATAATCAGGTTGGTCTCTAAAAGAAGAGTTATAGCCTATTACCCAATCCAACTTGGTATTCCCATCATTAAAATCATGCCTTCCAGCTAATTGACCTGTGTAAATACCTCTGTAAACTTGATCAAAGGATTGAATATTCCAATTTGAACCGTTGTCAATACCCGTACGGTCAACAAACTGAGAATTACTCATTTGATTAAACAAGTTTTTTATTTCTATGGTATGGTGATCACTTAAACGGAAAGCCCAGTTGTGTAAAACCCCAAGTCGTATGGCCGTTGAATTTTGTTGGTCATTAAAACTAAAAATATAATCAGGCTTGCCTGAAGTTTTAATGGCTGAATAACCAAAGTCATTCCTCACCATATTAAAAATCGTTTTTGTACTCGAGTAATTGATAGCAGTAATATTACCTACACGCACATTACCTAGATTAAATTTCAATCCACTAGATAAAGAAAAACGCATATCTGGATTAGCTGTCGACTTGTCTGCCACCCAATTGTTTTTCAATGACCGACCGACTTGGGCTAGCGCCTCACCTGTTCGAGAGGCTAACTCAAATTTTGAAGAAGGAAATCCTTTAGGTAAATCAAAATTTCCTGTATTGAAACCAGTCCAATAATTAGAACCTTGTTGAACTGAATTGAAAGCCTGACCAGTTGTTCCTTCACGGAAAGAATTACTATAGTCAACCGTTAAAAAATTATTCTCTGGGATAGATTTAGTAAAAATCTTCACAACCCCCCCGGCAAATTCACCAGGCAACTCAGCAGCAGGAGATTTAAAAACTAATATTCGGTCGATTTGCCCAGCAGGGATTATATCAAATGAAAAAGAACGCATGTCCGTTTCCATCGATGGAGCAAACGTATTATTTAATTGGACTGAATTATATCGCTCATTTAACCCACGGATATTAATAAAGCGCTCATTGAAAATAGTTACCCCAGGAACACGCTTCACAACTTCAGCAGCCGTACGGTCTAGAGTCTTCGTGATTTGTGCGGCTGAAATTCCACTTACAACTAATTGGGCCGCCTTGATTTCCGAAATAACGGATACCTCCGTATTTGTTAATCGTTGTGCGACCACTTTAACTTCAGCGAGCGTAGAGGATTCTTCTGCAATAGTCAAATTCAAGTCAGTCACCTGGTCTGCCTCTACTTTAACATTTTCATAAATTTTAGATTGATATCCTACAAAGGAGATTTTTAATGAATAAACGCCAACGGCTAATTTTCCAAAAGTGAAAAAACCATTAATGTCTGTGGCTGCTCCTTTGGTACTACCTTGGATTAGTACTGTGGCACCAATGATGTCTTCTTTGGACTTAACATCTTTTATAGTTCCTCTAATAACTCCTGTTTGCTGCGCAAAAGATGAAATAGAAAAAAATAAGAAAACGATTAAATAATAAAGAGTGCGATTCAGATTGAAATTCATATTTTGTTATGAATGATTGGTGTAATGGATTGTTTTAAAAATATTTAATATTTGTTTCGGCAAAATTAAGCCAATGAATTATAGAGTCTGTTACTCAAGCATCACGGCAATGTTAACAAATCATTAAATCAAAAGGATCGTCTTAACAATTTGTTAACCTAGTATTTTGATTTCTGTGTGTGAGCTAACTAATATTCAAAAAAACGAATTGACTCAATTTCAAATTTTGTACAATTCTAAGAAATATAATTTTTTAAAGAAGAACTTTCTTGGAAAATTTAAATTTTATTTGAATTTAATTGCTTGATATTTTTAGAACACTAGTTTTGAAATAGAAACGGAAATAATTCCGCCTAAGTATTCTTAAAATGAAGAACTTATGAAAAAATTTATCAACAAAAATTTCTTTGCAGCATTTATGTTTGCTGCCATCATGTCTGTCACTTCTGTAGCCTCCGCTGCAGATTTTACCTCGCCTGTTAATATTGAACAGGTCGGTAAAATGAAATTCATAGTTCGCGCTGAACCGAAATCATCCTTCGTTGTCATTATTTATGACGCGGAAAATAATATCCTTTATAATGAAATGATTTCAACCCAAAAGGTATTCAGCTTTTCAAATCTTTCTGATGGAAAATACCGAATGGATATCATTAATTCTCATAAGAAATTGGTTCAATCAAAATCTTTTAACATTCAAACAGAAGTAAAACGCGACTTAGTTGCAGTACAATAATATAGTGAAAAATTAAGGTTGAGAGGCGCAGATATTCTGCGCCTTTTTCTGTATTTTCGTGCCCTTATTACATACGTTTAAGAAAGAAAATATGGATTTTTTGGAAGGCTTAAATGAGCCCCAACGACAAGCTGTCGAGTACATAGATGGACCGCTCATGATCATTGCCGGTGCAGGATCAGGCAAAACAAGAGTACTGACCTATCGAACCGCTTATTTAATCCAAAAAGGGGTTGACCCATTTTCTATTTTACTTTTAACGTTCACCAATAAAGCCGCCGGGGAAATGCGGCACCGCATCGAAACGGTCATTGGCGGCCAAGCAAAAAATATTTGGATGGGAACTTTCCACTCCGTATTTGCAAAAATATTGCGTTTTGAAGGTGGAAAATTAGGTTACACTGCCAACTTCTCCATCTATGATACCGATGACTCAAAATCTCTCATTCGGGCTCTGATTAAAGAACAAAATTTAGATGATAAAGTTTATAAAGTTAACCTGGTTTTAAACAGGATTTCAAATGCAAAAAATCGGCTCATCAGCCCCGAACAATACCTTGCCTCCTCCATTGTAGAACAAGAAGATCGATACGCTAAAATCCCCATGATGGGCACCTTATATAAATCCTATTGTTTGCGCTGCTTTCAAGCCAATGCGATGGATTTCGATGACCTATTATATCAAACCAATATCCTTTTTCGTGATCATTTGGACGTCTTGAACAAGTACCAGCATAAATTTAAGCATGTGATGGTGGATGAGTTTCAAGATACCAACGTATCCCAATATTTAATTACCAAAAAACTAGCCGCAGTCAATCGAAACATTTGTGTAGTAGGCGACGACGCCCAAAGTATTTATGCATTTCGAGGAGCCGACATTCAAAATATTTTAAACTTTGAACGCGATTATTCAGATTTGAAAACCATCAAACTAGAAGAAAATTACCGTTCAACTAAAGCCATTGTAGCTGTGGCTAATTCCATCATTGCTAGAAACAAAAGTCAATTAAAAAAGGATGTATTTACGTCCAACGAAGAAGGAGATCAAATAGAAATAATCCGAGCAGGTTCTGATAATGATGAAGGTAGAATTATCGCCTCCACCATTTTTGAGACAAGACAAAAAGAGGGATTCAAATGGTCCGACTTTGCCATTTTATATCGTACGAATGCGCAATCTAGGTCTTTTGAGGAATCTTTGCGTCGATTAAACATCAACTACCGAATCATAGGCGGACTCTCTTTTTATCAAAGAAAAGAAATCAAAGATGTTTTAGCATACCTTCGTTTCGTTGTGAATCAAAATGACGAAGAGGCCTTTAAACGTATTATTAACCTTCCCAAAAGAGGCATCGGCGATACCAGCATAGCAAAAATTTCAGTAACCGCGGCTGAGCATCGAGTTTCCGTTTGGGAAGTGGTTAGCCATATCAACCAATATCCAGGGGCAAGAGGGGGCGCGGCGATTGAAAATTTTGCTGACCTGATCAAATCCTTTAAAATCATGGCGGAAGTCGAACTAAAAGATGCTTATGAAGTGGCGTCCCATGTGGCCAAAGCATCAGGTTTAGTTCGAGAATTATATGAGGATAAAACGGTGGAGGGACTTGCCCGCTATCAAAACGTCCAAGAACTCCTCAATGCCATCAAGCAATTTGTCGACTCGGAAGAAAATGAAGACAAATCACTCAGCACTTTTTTGCAGTCTGTGTCTTTATTAACCAACGCAGATACCAACGAAGATCCTAATGATCGCGATAAAGTAACCCTCATGACGGTACACTCCGCCAAAGGCCTTGAATTTAAACATGTGTTTTTAGTGGGCCTAGAGGAGGATTTATTCCCAAGCCAAATGATGCTTCAAAGTCAGGCTGATCTCGAAGAAGAAAGAAGATTATTTTATGTAGCCATTACGCGAGCCGAAAAAAAATTGATGATTTCCTATGCTGAATCTAGGTATCAATTTGGCCGACTTAAAAGTTGCGAACCCAGTAGGTTTTTAGATGAATTAGATTCTACTTACCTAAAGATGGCTAAAACACCAGGTAAAAAAGATACAAGCTCATTTAGGCCCGTACAAAAAACAGGATTTGTTGAAAAATCTACCTCTCCTTCTGCAGCCCAATTGATTCAAAAGCCACAGCAAAATACGAATTACCAACATATTCCTAGTTCGGATTTTAAGCAAACTGATGCAATGCAATTAAAAGAAGGCCAACGGGTTGAACATCAAAAATTTGGATTTGGAAGCATAAAAAAATTAGAAATTAATGGGGCTGAACGAAAAGCCCATATCTTATTCGAAAAAGGAATAGGGGAAAAAGTATTGTTACTAAGCTTCGCAAAATTGATGGTTATCGAATAACTATTTCTGCTTGTAAAAATACAATTGAGTAGGCTAACATGCGACTATTAAAAAATTAAAACTCAGTAATAACTTTATTGGGGATCATCTAGATTCTTCACTTCCATTACCGGCTTACCTATTTGTATGGTCGCCTTGATTTTTTTAATTCTTCTCATGTCAACCGATTGGACTTTAAAGATAAATGGCTCAAAAATCATTTCTTCATTGGCATGAGGAATTCGGCCAAATAGTTCAATCAAAAATCCTCCTAATGTCTCGCTCTCTCCTTTCTTTTCTTCAAAATGGCTTACATCTACATCAAATATCTTTGAGAAATCATTTAAGGATGTCTTTGCTTCAAAGATGTAATTATGTTCATCTAATTTTTTGTAATCAACTTCCTCATCGTCAAATTCATCATTAATCTCACCTAGGATCTCTTCAATAATATCCTCCATTGTCACTAGACCCTCCGTTTCCCCATACTCATTGACAACTATGGCCATATGAACCCGCTTTTCCTGGAAATCGTACAACAAGTCGTCAATTTTTTTATTCTCAGGAACAAAAAAAGGTTGATGCAATAAAGACACCCAATCAAAATTTTCATCTTGATCTATATCCTTTAACAAATCTTTGATGTACAATATCCCCTCGATTTTATCGATGGTTTCCGAGTATACAGGAATTCTAGAGTACCCATTTTTATTCACTTTATCCATCAGTTCATGAAAATCCATGTCGGTATCCAAGGCCATTATATCCCGACGTGCTTTCATGACCGATTTAACAGACGTATTTCCAAAATTTAAAATCCCTCGGAGAATATCTTTTTCCATCTCCGTTGTATTTTCATCCGTGGTAATTTCCAAAGCCTGATTTAATTCATGTGTCGTAAGTGTGTAAGACTTACGCTTAATTTTTTTCTCAATCAAACTTGATACACCTAAAAGGACCTTGGACAAAGGGGAAAAAATGAACGTAAAAAAATGAATTAATGGGGCCGTATATCTGGCAAAATTCAAGTTGTTTTGCTGAGCCCACACTTTAGGAATTAGTTCACCAAAAAAAGTTATAATAAAAGTGACCCCAAACAATAAAAATAAGGTAACCATTAAAGTCCCCATTGACTGAGGACCTAAGACTAGTTCGGTGAGGTAGTTAGCTAAGGTGATAAAAATGATATTGACAAAATTTATCGCAATCAACAAGGTGGCCAGAAGTTGCTGAGGATTTTCTAATAAGTGACTTACTGCCTTCTCTGAGGTTCCATCACTCTCTCTTAAACTAGTCCTTTGCTCTGCATTTAAAGAGAAAAAGGCCACTTCAGAACCTGCTAGCAAGGCAGAAAGCAATAATAAAATAATTAATAGTCCCCCTATAAGAAAGTAGGTGCTTGCGTTAGATGCTGAATTAATCAATAATAATAGCGGTATGGGATAGGGGTCGGGGTCCATGTTAATTAGGTACTAATGGAACAAATTTACAAAAAAGGGAATATGTTTTGATCAGATTCCCTTTTTTAATAGAAATTTAAAATGGAAGATCGTCACCTTCTTCCATCATGGGAGGGAAGGCATTTCCATGATTGGCCGATTCCCCTAAAGAAACTGTTTCAGGCTTAGGCCTTGGTTCTGGAGAATCGCCCAATGGCCTATCATTTTTACTGCCAATTAAATTCATGGATGTTGCCCGAATGCGATAACCACGCATCGTGGCACCCGATTTGTCTTGCCATTCTTCAGAACGAATTTTACCTTCAATATATACTTGATTTCCTTTCTTTAGATATTGCTCAGCAATTGTGGCTAGATTATCCCACAATTCTACTCGGTGCCATTCCGTCTGTTCCACTCGTTGGCCATCCTTCCCTGTATATGATTCCGAAGTAGCAATGTTGATATTCGCCACTTTTACGCCACTAGGAAGCGCCCTTACTTCAGGATCACCTCCTAAATTTCCTAGTATAATCACTTTGTTTACACCTGCCATAATATTGATTTTTTTGAGTTAGGTAGACAAAAACCCTTGTCCGCTATAAAGGTAATTTTGTTTAAGTTAAAACAAATTCTTCAATTCTAAATTATCAGTTATTAGATTTAAAAGCATTACAGGTTTTGCCAAATTAGTGAAGTCCTGAGGCTCTATCCATCGAAATTGATCATTTTCAGGAATCTCAAATTGATCACCAACTTGGACAAACCACGCTCGACAAAATATTTTTTGATGGCTTAATAAATGAGTTGGCGGTGAAACCAAGGAAGTAAACAGACTTTGACTCCCGAATTGTTCCAGCATAGGATCCTTCCCAAGTACATCCTCTAAAGATTCAAACCTAGGCAACTCGATTAAGTAAAACTCCCAAAGTCCCTGCCAAATGTCCTTAGTGGCTCGTTGGCGCACTAAAATTTTCCCCTTTTTTTCAATAATAAAATAGGCAAAATACCTTTCCTTTTGGCGCTTTTTCTTAGACTTTACGGGCAAATCCTGCACTCGATTTTCTGAAAAAGCGACACAACTAATTTGCAATGGGCAATTAGAACAAGTAGGAGAAGGTGAACATTGCAGGCTGCCAAATTCCATGATAGCTTGATTAAAAATAGCAGGCAGATCCTTTGGTATCAATTCATCAGCCAAATCCGTAAACGTTTTTCTAGCGGAAGAATGCAAAATATCAACCTGAATCCCAAAATACCGAGCAAGGATACGAAAGACATTACCATCGACGACCGGCTTGGGTTCATCGAAGGCAAAAGATGCAATAGCTGCGGCCGTGTAAGGACCTATTCCTGGTAATTTTATTAGTTCCACATAGGTAGATGGAAATTTACCGCCTGAAATAGCAATGATTTTTGCTGTTTTTTGTAAATTCCGAGCTCGGCTATAATATCCTAAGCCTTGCCAAATCCTAAATAATTTATCTTCATCTGCATTTGCTAGGTCAATAACACTTGGAAATGCTTCTAATAAGCGGTAAAAATACGGTAATCCTTGGGCCACCCGAGTTTGTTGGAGTATAATCTCCGATAACCAAATCACGTAGGGATCTTTCGTTTGCCTCCAGGGCAAATCACGCGCGTGCTTAACATACCAAGCAATGATTGTTTTAGAAAAAGGATGTTGTAATTGCGTAGACATGTAAAAATCAAAGATACAAGATTTCCTCATTTTGGTAACATGTAATACGATTGAAAAAAATCATTTTATTCCTTTTAATACTTGCCTATCTTAGAGAAAAGCATTACTTTTGTATCCCTTTTACAAGAGAAGGATTTATTATTTTTGAATTTAACGCATTAATTACCGTGACTAAGGCAGATGTAATTGCTGAGATTTCCAGCAAAACAGGGATTGACAAAAAAGATGTTTCTGAAACGTTAGAAAATTTCTTCCAAGTAGTAAAAGATAATTTGGCCAACCAAGAAAATATATATGTTCGAGGGTTTGGAAGTTTTATCAATAAAAAAAGGGCCAAGAAAATTGCTCGAAATATTTCAAAAAATACCTCTATTACGATTGAGGAACATTATGTACCTAGCTTTAAGCCAGCCAAGGTCTTTGTAGAACAGATTAAAACGAGCACTGACCCTGCTAAATAAAAAGTTCACTCTTTTTAAGGTCTATTAGAATGAATAAAAAGCTTGCTATTATTTTATTTATTGGACTAGGGTTAATTGTGCTAATTTCTCAGTTACCGAAGGGAAATGTCAGTGCAAAAACGGAATCCACCGCGAATGGGGGTGCCAATCGAGATGCGAATGGTAAGAAAACGGAAATAGATTCATCCAAAACGGAAGAAGCGCATGCTGTGCCGTTGACCCCAGGCCAACAAAAACAGATTGCAACTTTAAAGTCTTCCTTGAAGAATGCATCATCAGAAGCAAGCCAAACAATGGCTTTAGAGAAGTTGATGCGTGCTTTTATGGAGTTTTCAAAATATGATAGTGCGGCTATTTATGCTGGTCAGTTTTCGGATTCACATCCGGGAATCACAGGTATTTTAAGAGCAGGACAAGCATATTTTGAAGCTCAAGCCTATGCCATTAACCCTAGGAAAGCTGGTTTTATGGGGGAAAAGGCTAGAATTTATTTTGAAAAAGCATTAACGCAAGATCCAAATAACCTATTGGTTAAAACAAATCTTGCTATGACTTATGTAGACACACCCACTCCTATGAAGGGCATAACGTTGCTCAGGGAGGTAATTGAACAAGAGCCCACCTACATTCCGGCCCTGTTTAATTTAGGAATTTTGTCAATCAAGTCAAATCAATTTGGCAAAGGCCAAGAAAGATTTGCACAGATATTGAAGCTGGATCCAACCAATTATAAAGCCGCATTAAATCTCGGTTTTTGTTTGGCACAGTTAGATAAAAAAGAAGAGGCTAAAAAAGTTCTCAAAGAAGTTGTTGCGAAAAGCAAGAACCCTGAAGAAACAAAAGCCGCTAAAGAATTGCTGGCAGAAATGCTGCAAAAATAGTATAGACAATTTTTGTCTGAACAAAAAAATAAAGTTGAAAATCAGCTTTAAAAATTATTTTAACATTAAACGCTAAAAGGTATGCCTTGCGGAAAAAAAAGAAAACGTCATAAGATTTCAACTCACAAGAGAAAGAAACGTCTACGTAAAAATCGTCACAAGAAGAAGTAGTGTATTGATTACTATTTCCACTGGAAATGTAATTAGGTAGCGCAAGAACAGGCCTTTTATCATCAGATAAAGAGCCTGCTTTTGGCGTTAAATTTGTTGTATATTTCAAAGGGCTTATAGCTCTGCCACACATTCTTCTCAAAAAAACTTGTGAGTAATGAATTAATCATAAATTCTACCCCCACGGGCGATAGAATTGCTCTTTTGCATGACAAAAGAATCGTAGAATACCACATTGAACAATCTGAGCCTAAATTCTCTGTTGGAGACATCTATTTAGGTACAGTTAAAAAATTAGTTTCTGGGCTAAATGCCGCATTCATAGACATCGGTTATGAGAAAGATGCATTTTTGCACTACCATGACCTAGGCCCAAACTTAAATACCGTTCAAAAATTCACTCGGGACGTCCTCACCAAAAAAGGAAAAAATGTTCGTATTGAAAATTATAAGTTAGATGAAGAAATAGATAAGCTAGGTAAAATCGAGAAGGCCTTGACGAAAGGCCAACAGATTTTGGTGCAAGTCATCAAAGAGCCTATCTCCACTAAGGGCCCAAGACTTTCCTGTGATATATCCATTGCCGGAAGATTTTTGGTTTTAGTTCCCTTTGCAAATGGGGTTAATATTTCGAAAAAAATCACATCTCGTTCTGAGCGAAACCGACTTCAAAAACTGATGTCTTCCGTTAAACCAAAAAATTACGGGGTCATTGTACGAACAGTAGCGGAGGGAAAGGCAATAGAAGAAATGGAGCGCGACTTAAAAGACTCGATTTCGAAATGGGAAGAGGGGATTAAGAAATTAGCAGAAGCAAAATCGACTGATAGGATTATCGGCGAAATGAGTCGAGCCACTTCCATGTTGCGTGATTTATTAAACAACGATTTTGACAATGTCATCGTAGACAACCCTGATTTATACAATGAAGCCAAAGAATATGTCCATACGGTAGCCCCTGAAAAGGAAAAAATCGTTAAGCTTCATACAGGCAAAATTAAATTATTTGAGCAATTAGGCATCGAGAAGCAATTAAAAATGCTTTTTGGAAGATCTGTTTCTTTGCCAGGCGGGGGGTATTTAATTGTCGAGCATACGGAGGCCTTGCACGTGATCGATGTAAACTCAGGAAATAAGTCAAATGCAGAGGACGACCAAGAAGCCACTGCTTTGAGTGTGAATCGGGAGGCTGCGAAAGAAATTGCACGCCAATTGCGTTTAAGGGACATGGGGGGTATTATAGTGATCGATTTTATCGACATGAAAAAGGCCGACAATCGGAAAATGATTCAAGACATCATGCGTGATGAAATGAAAACAGACCGATCGAAATTCACGATTCTTCCTTTGACTAAATTTGGGTTAATGCAGATCACGCGTCAGCGAGTCCGTCCTGAAATGAATGTGGCTACGCATGAAACTTGTCCAAGTTGCGGCGGTTCGGGTACCATCACGGCAAGTATTGCTGTATCGGATACCATCGCACAACATGTGGAGCATTTAGTGTATAAACAAAATGAGAAAAAGCTCACTTTGCTGGTTCACCCGTTTCTAAACGCATATTTTACCAAAGGTTTTCCTTCCGTACGTATGTCCTGGTTTATGAAATATAAAACATGGATTTCTGTTACAGAAGACTCCTCATTTGGAATAACAGAATTTAAATTCTTAAACCAAAATGGAGATGAAATTGAAATATCATCTTAGGCATTTTATTTTAATTAGTATTTTTCTCCCATTGGCTTTTAGTTTACAAGGCCAATGGTGGAAAAAGACTGAAGAAGCTGAAAAAGAGCGTTCCAAAGGAATGCTGCTTTTAACTTCAGAAGTGCAGATTGAAGCTACTCAAGCAATCAATCAAATGTATAATTTTAAGTTTCCAGAAGCTGAAAGGGAATTTAATTATTTAAAAGTCAAGTATCCCAACCACCCACTTCCTGATTTTTTGCTTGGCTTGCTGCAATGGTGGAAAATTGTTCCCAACACAGGGAATGAAGTTTTTGACGATCGACTTGTTGAATATATGGACAAGAGCATTGAAAAAGCAGAAAAAATTTGGGATGAAACGGAGAATCCAGAGGCGGCATTCTTTATGGCGGCGGCTTATGGATTTAAGGGAAGGCTTCATGCTGAACGTAAGAACTGGACTCGCGCCACATTAGCTGCCCGAAATGCGCTAAAATATTTAGAGTATTCTAGGGAATTTGCAGATTTCAGCCCTGAATTAATGTTTGGAGATGGGCTTTACAATTATTACTATCATTTTATTAAACAAAATTTTCCGCTTTTAAGACCCGTGCTTTGGCTATTCCCCAAAGCCAATAAACTTATGGGGATTCAGCAATTAGAAAAGGTTAGTTATCAAGCGTTTTATACGAGAACAGAAGCAAGGTATTTTTTGCTTCAAATTTATGGCATGGAAAACATGTCAGACAAAGCATACGATTTGGCCAAATACACACACGAGAACTTTCCTGACAATCCATTTTTTCATCGATATTTAGCTAGGTCTGCCTTCATGGTAGGTAAATTAGATCAGGCCATGGAATTGTCAAA
>Ga0209499_1002100_pt1 | contig 13020 bp, 2 predicted proteins | sample C_130208_EF_Meta_FD_187306 | JGI IMG/M metagenome (GOLD analysis project Ga0209499, IMG submission 187306) | Freshwater microbial communities from Lake Croche, Canada to study carbon cycling - C_130208_EF_MetaG (SPAdes) (version 2) | ecosystem: Environmental > Aquatic > Freshwater > Lake | place...
TCGTCAATCTCAATTTGCTCAGGGTCCGTAGCGTCATACTCAATATAGGGAATCGGGCTATATTCGGGCATGTCGTTACCCACTTGGAAAGTCAGATAATCCTCAGGCACGCCATCCTGAAAGAAGTTGTAAGGGTCGCCCTTCTCCTTGTCCATGGGCATCATTTCGCCAGGCCTAGCTGGATTAGGCTTGATTGCATCCAGATGGATGACACCGTTGGCGCAGCCAATTCTGAAAGGGGACGTATTCAGAGTTTGCTCAAAGCCCTCCTCGTAGAAGAGGCCAACACACTCCTTCATGACTGCATCCTTGAATCCGCAGTTGTGCAGCTTCCCCTCAAGGTCGGCAAGCTCAGCAAACTTGCGGTCTCTGACATCGGCTCTCTGGAGGTCCTGCTTCTTCGTAATGAGGTCAATGGAGATTTCAGTGTCGCGAATCTGGTTCTCAATCTCACGCGCATCATCAATACGATTGGCATCTCTGAGTGTGTTTTTCTTCTCAACAAATGTCTTAAGCACATGATTGAGTGCCTCCAGACTCTTGTTATTTGAGGCAATTGACTCCATACGCGTGTATTCAGGGCTATTCTTGAAACGCTGTCTGGCCTGCGCAATCATATCGGTTACCTCTACCGTCTGGCCGCCGCCACTAATCTTGTTTCTCAGAGCAATGCCCTGGTTAATCTTCTTCCAGCGATGATGATCGGCGAGAAACTCAAACCACTCGGTGCTTCTGGAATTGATGGAAGCTGCGTAGTTATCCTGGAACATGCGCTTCATCAGACGAGCTACGTGGTTGTGAGTGGGAGAGGTATAGTGAAGAATGTAGTTCACGATGTCACGCTCAATGATTTCCTTGAATGCAATGGGATTATCTAGCTGAGCCCAGTGCCTCAGACTACGAATGGTCAGACGCCGCCCATTGCCTTCTGCACGCATTGATGTGTCCCACTTGCGCTTCAGCTTGAGGATATCATTGCCCGCAGACTTGGCAGACTTTGCACTGAATTCCATCCAGAGATTGAACATGTCAGGGCTCTGTGAAATACTGTGAAGACAGAGACCAACACGGAGCCAAGACTCATAGTCGTCGGCTCTTCTTGAACTCAGACACTCTCTTACAAACTGCTTTACCAGGTCGACCTCCTCATAATTGGTGTCCACTTGGACATCCTCAAAGGCTTCCTTAACTAGAGGATTCTGCTCAATTCTTTGAGCCTGCTCCTCAGTCAAGTCCTCAATGGGTAGAACCGCTGCAACAGGTGCGGCTGAGCCACCGGTTGCAATTAGGCGCTCATACATCGGCTTCGCATCAGGCTTCACCTCATTGTCATCTGCAACCAGATTATAGCGAACACTCAGAAGCTCAAGTAGCTCACGATTATCGTAGTTGAATAGCAGATGGTTTGACCATGACTTTGAAGAAGGATTATAGGCAATAACGTCCTTGAGATCATAGGCAGGGATATTGGGCTTTGACTCACCATACAAGAACCAGCCCTGCTTACGCGTGCAAGATGCATCATACACATCAACTTGCTGGTTGGTAAACTGGGTCCCCTTAAAACTCTCATTAACCGCATCCTGATTTAGCATCCATGTGCGAAGAGCTGCCTGCTTCTCAAAGGAAAGGACAATATCAGGACACTCAATGTGAATTCCATCCTTGATTTCACCCTTGCTCTCATATGCCTGGGGTCTGAGGCAGACGAAGTAGCGCAGCTCCTCGTATGGAGAAAGGTCAAAGAATGTTTCAAGACCTTCCGTGAGTTTCTCAGTGAAGGCCTTGATATGTGATTTTTCAAAGGGATGGTCTAGAGCACGATTCTTACGATATCTGAAGTCCAAGTCAATAACGAGAGGCTTTGGCCCAGTTGGGTGAGGTTGCTCAACGAGATTCATTGGACGCCCTCTCTCCTCAAAGAGATACTTGGCGGCTATATCAAGAAACTGAGGATAATCTTCATCTGAAATGAAGTATTTACCGGCATTCTCTCCCATGCCGGTGACAGACGCAGGTCGTCTATCGCCGGCACTCATGCGATGTGCTTCCAGAAAGGATTTCAAAGTGGGTTGAGACGGCATGTGTGTGCCATTCATTATGTTTGTAGCTAAGCAATTTTTGGGGCGAAAAATCACTGGCATTCATGCGGTTCAAAAATTGAACTATATTGTAATGATATAGTAGAGTATCATGAAGTTTTGTCCGACCTGTAAATATTACCTCTACTTGAAACCGGGTCGGGATTCAGATTCATCTGACCTAACACGCCTTTGCGTGAACTGTGGTTATAGTGAGATTGAGACAACGGGTGGCTTAATTTCGGAGACAATGGTGCAGCAGAAGTCATCAGAGGCTTTTAAGATTATGATTAATGAGTTTACACGCCAGGATAACACTCTTCCGCACATTAAAATGATTCCATGCCCGAATAAGATGTGTACAACGAATACGGAGGAAGTTCAGAAGGATGTTATTTATATGACCTATGACGCGGCAGCTAAGAAGAATCTGTATATTTGTAATGTATGTGGTGAGCAATGGAAATCTCGTAACTAACGTTACGAGATCAAACCTTGCCTTCGACAAGGAAGTCAAGAAACTAAAGTTTCTTAACCAAAGCAGCCTTCGGCTGCAAATCTCGTAACTAACGTTACGAGATCAAACCTTGCCTTCGACAAGGAAGTTAAGAAACTAGCTTTCATCAGCTTCAAATCGTGTATCTAATTCTGCATCTAGGTTTCCACCAAGCATTACTGGAAAACTTAGCCACTCAATACCTGGAATATCTACAAATTGTCTTGCATAAAAGAGTCTAAATGGCTCTGTCTTTTTTTCCATGAGAATGGCAAAAAATACAGCCGTATCTTTACCAGCAAACCAGCCTCGTATTGCAAATTCCTGTAGCATATTCTTGTATGCTTTACCAAATTCATTCCATGCAACAGCATCTCCGACAATACAACCAGCGCCCAGAGTTATTTCTGGAAAAGGGTATTCAACAGGTTTAGATTCATTCCAATCATCAATATATGATTGAGGAATTTTATCAACCTCTAAGAATGCCATTTTTCCAGGTAAACATAGACGCTCTATATCACATGGAAATGTCATGTAGTATTGTTGTAATTTACCAAATCTCTGAATACCTATATCACACCAGCAGAACCATTTGCTTTGAAAAATATTTTGATTTATGGCGATTCGTACCATTTCCTGTTTTAAACTCCCCATTGCATATAATTCATAGGAGCCATTTTCGGGATCTAATACTTCTTGCTTTTCCCAGAATTTAATCATAGATGGGCATGTCATTGCGAAGGAATCAAATGATTTAACAATTACATGTGTCTTTTCTAAGAACTTGCGTCGTAATTGATATATTTCAAGAACATACTTTTCAGTTGTGAAAAAAATGCAATGGAATGGAATACTGCAAAAGTTTTCTAGCCATGCTCTATAATTTCCACATGAATATTTTGACCTTTTTAATGGATATAATGCCGTAACAATTGTTACATCACTCATTATCTATTATAATAATATTTTTCAATCGTATAATATACCCGGATTCCATATTAAAATATTGGTTTAAGGTATAGATAAATGTCGGCTTCTCAGGGTTCACTACGGCCGTTTATTGCCGTCAGTGGGTCAGCTGCGCTGTATAATACAGTCAGCTATCCTTCCGGTGGTAATTCCATGAATAGTGCTACATTTGTAGCAACTTTTAGTTCAGGTGTAACTGTCATAACGGTCCCTTATGTTATCAGTGGCCAAATCGTTCCTGGAATGACTCTTTCAGGAATCGGAATGGCCGCTGGAACATATATCGTAGGCCCCCAATCTAATAGTGGCACAGGGTCCCCTGGCATTGGCAACTATATAATCAGCGTTCCCACGAGCCAGGCGAGCAATTCTGCCAATGTGGCATCTGGCACATACAATGCCCCTGGAAGTGTAATCACTGCATCCAGCTTTCCTCAGTCATATCCTCAGGGTCCCGGTGGTATTGTTGGCCCAATCCCAGGTTTCAACTGTGTGAACATCATGGATGTGCGTGATTATTACAACCTACCATACCCTCCTGCAACTCCTCTTGCCTCGCCTCCTGTAATCGCCGTGGTCTCATTTGGTGGTGGTATTTATGGTCAGGCTGTCACGACGGGTCAGTATGCTGGATTCTGGAAGTGCACAGACATTTCAGGAAGCAATGGCTCTCCCATTCAGATTCTAGTCGTCCCCATCAACGGTGCTATTAACGCTCCTAATGCTGATGATGCCGGTGCCACACTAGAGAACACAGTCGACGTTGCCACAGTCAATGCGTTCTACGGAATGGTTGACCCTCGTCGTGACGCTCCTGTATACACTCCTCCCGTAATTATCCTGTATATCGCTCCCAGTGGCGATATTTCAGAGATGTATCGCACGTTCTACACGGTTCTAAAGAACCCAGTAGTCTGCAATGGCAAGTCATACCTCCCCTCCGTTGTTACATGCTCATGGGGTGCGCCTGAGATTGCCTGGACGCAGAAGATGCCCTTTCCCCCGAATCCTTCAATCCCTGTTGACAATAGCCCTGACCAAAGTGGTATTGCTGCGATTAATGAGATTAACGACCTTTTTGCTGAGGCCACACGTAATGGCATAAATATTTGCTGCGCCACGGGAGATATTCCTCTACAAACGGTGAATTCATCAGTTAATACCTATAACTATGCTCAGGCGCTTTTATTACAGGGTGCTGGCGGTAATGGTGCTGCTCCTGGGCAGGTTGCTGCCCCTCAGGCCTCTGTTTTCCCTCTAACAAATGCCGAGCGCGCATCTCTCCCCCCTCCTCAGGTCATGTTCCCTGCCTCATCCCCCTATGTTACAGCGGTTGGTGGCTCAGCCATATACTTTCCTTCCGTGAATACGGGCTCGTATGCAAATCCTGCTGAGTTTGCATGGACCCGTTCAAATGGCGGCATTTCCACAGTATTCTCCATCCCTGCCTACCAGCAGAATCTCCCTGGTTCTGCCGCGACTTCCGCCACCCAGTTCCTAGCGTCATCGATAAATACGACAAATCTAGCGAATTCTGCACTTGGCCTCCCATCACCAGTAGTGGATCCTAGCTCTGGAAGCATTACTGCCCCAAATACGGCCTTAGTTCTCGCGCAGCAGATTAAGCAGGCCGTATATGATGGCACAGTTACTACTCTAAATTCTGCACAAAACACGCTAAATGCCGCCATGTCTAACTCATCAGATGAGGCTGTCGCGAATTTACTAATTCAGACTGTAAAGGATGCATCGACTGCTCTTTCAACTGCTAAATCAAATCTAAACCTAGCGAACGATGCTGTTCAAAAGGCGACGGATGTAGTTGTAAAGACAGAAAGAGTATCTGCTTTACTTTCTAATGCTGGAGCGGTATTCGGCGCGGCTGCTGCTGCGACAGGTGCGAATGGTGCCGCAATTGCCACTCAGCAGACGTTATTAACCAAGCAGTTTAATGCTCAGCAGGCGGCCTACACACAGCTAGTGTCCCCTTCAACCACGAATGCCGTTGCCCTGCAGCTAGCAAATAGTGCGGTTCAGGCTGCTACCGCCGCGGCTACTGTTACGGCCCTTGCATCCACCACCTTACCTGCGGCGGTTGGTCCTGCAACTGACTTAGCCAACAATGCTATTCAGCAGGCTGGTGCTGCTGTAATTGCTCCTTCTCTATCTACTCACCCATACTTATACTACGAGCCTGTAGACTCACCCATTGTGCCCAAGTCAAACCTCGCGTATGATGCTGCCCAGGCGGTATCTGCGACAATTTCTTATGACTCAACTGCCACAACTGCTCCTTCTTACCTTCTCACAAGCCTTGGCCTAGGATACAATGCCTTAAGCGCATCCGATCCCAGTGGAACCCCGATTGATTCAGTCAGGACCCTACTAAATAAGGCGGTAACACGTGCTGATGACTTAGTGTATGCGCTAGTAAATACGCCAGATTACCGTGATTCATCTGGTATTGTAAACCCCGCGGGTGTAATTGGACAGGTAGCTGCCATTACAAATGCTTCTATTATAGCGGCAAATGGTCAGCTTGATGCAAGCGGAACATATGTGGCTTCTGCTACCGCCTGGAAGACAGCGGCAGCTCGTAGCACGATGTTACCTGCTGCTGGAACTCCTGCGACGGCCACTGCATTTGCCACAGCTGCCATTGCCCTTGCCAAATCTGGTGCGGCTAAAATTGCCGATTATGCCTCTGGAGCAACATCTGACAGCACCATGCCTGGATACCAGCTACCATGCGGTGTTGCTTCTGCTGCGGCGTCTGCCCTTGCCGCAGTATACCCAGTTTCCCCTGAAGAAATTAATCAGGATAAAGCGTCTGGTTTACCACTCGGTAGCACTGATATTTATGGCGGAATAGATGGCAGTGGAACATACAATGGTATTACGCCCGCCCTTGTAAATCTAAGAAATATTTATGCCAACACGACTCTAGCATCTCTTCGCACGAAAGATGCCGCCAAGGCTGCACTTGATTCTCAGGCTGCCTTTTTTGCCTGGACAGAGGCCAATGAGCTAGTAAATACTCTACAGTCTCAGGCTACTACCTTATATGGTTTAGTCCCTGGTCCCTCAAATGATGAAGTGAAGCTAATGAATGCCAAGCTCTCTGCTGCCAAGATCGCCTTATCCGATGCCTCCTACATTCTTGGCTCTACTGAGAAGAAGGCCGTTAAGGCTGCTCGCCTTGCCCAGCAGTCGGCTGCATCTATGTCGCTCTTTATGGGTAACTGGATTGACGCATCTGGCGGTCTAAATATTAAGTTTGACCAGCTTGGAAACTTAATGAGTGTGCCTAATAGTGTTCCAGCTGGCTCTGGGCAGCCAAGCACGGTTGGAGCCCAGGGTGCAAATAAGGCTAACTGCCCCTTAATCAATCTATTAGATGCATCTGGCTCAGTAGCTGCTAAGAAAGCATTAACCGCTGCTCAGTCCATGGCTCTAGCTGCGGCGAATGATAACTATCTAACCACATCTACCACTACATGGAATACCCACAGTCCCAGTGGTGTAGATACATCTGGTAATCAGAGTGTCAGCTTAACTGGCACCCGTCTCTTAGTTCAGGATGCGCAGTATGCCGCTGCTGGAGCATCTGCTCAGGTAGCGAATGTGGCTTTTGCCGATGCGAGTGAATCAGTTGCCCGTTTCACGGACTGGCACAATTTGGCTATGGCTGCTAATTCGGCGAACACTGCTAGCGCTAAAGTCTACGCCGCTCTAGTAGACGCCTCTGGTGGAACGATGCCAACAGATGCCTCTGGAAACACTACTTTAGTGCAGGCGGTGAATGCCATAACGAACACGGTATCTCTTCTTGTATCTGTTACAACTCCCTACAATCAGCAGGCCACATCATCTGCCACCATTGCAACAAATGATGTGGTAGTTCTCGCTGCTAAGCTTGAGAATGTAATCGATGTCTGCATGGCTGCTCAGACTGCCATTCAGCTAGCTGCTTCTTCTTATACGAGCGGTCAGGGCACTCAAGCCTTTACAGTGAACATGGCCTATGCCAAGGTTACTGCTGATGCTGCACTCGCCGCTTGCACGGCGGCGGCTATCTTAAGCAGAGAGGATGCTGTTTTAGCTGCTCGCAGAGCTAATCGCTCTGCGATTGCTCTCAAGAACCTTGTAGGCGATAGTGTAATTGGCGAGGCTGTTGCTGGTTTCTTAGATGCCTCTGGAAATCTAGTATCTCAGACTGGTTATGGTCCCGATGCCTCTGGAAATCAATTTCCTCTACGCAAAGCCACTGGCTTTACTGGCACGAATGGACTAAAGCCTCCTGCAGTTTCAGCGTCTACTATATTATACCAGGGCAGCGGTGGTATTGCGTTCTCTAACTCTGGATTAGGTCCTCTTCAGAGTGGCAGCAGCCCCCAACCAAGTGTCATTACAAATCTCGCATACACTTCTTCTAACTACAATGACGTATATAGTGCTACCAGTGGCCTAGTGAAAACTGCCCAGGCGGTAATCACTGTATTAGAAACTGATTCATCTGGTAATTCCACACAGCTTGCTAATAGCCTAACAGATGCCTTAACATATCCCAATGTAAACGCCGTCAATGCCCTTAATGCGACAATTGGTAACAGCGGTGGTGCTGGCATTGTGGCTGTTCAGAACTGCTTACTCGCTGCGTATGAGGCTCAGCAGTGGGTGGCTGCTTCGGCGAATGCCTCATTTGTAACCTTCAGCTCATCTCCTGCAAACGTAAACCTTGTGACATTCACGCCATCTCTCGTTGGTGTGATTAACAAGCTTGCGTCTGATGCATCTGCCTGCTTACAGACAGTATTAAATGCGGAAGCTGCTATCTTATATGCGCTATCATTACGTTCCAGCCCTGTTCTATTACACGATGTTGATGCCTCTAATTTTGCAAGTGTGATTAATGCTAATCAGGTTGCGGCTGATACCTACAGTTTACTAACGGACTCTGCGCTTGCGCATGAACATAACGCAATCGCCGCGTTCCACATGGGTGACCTAGCGAATGCTCTTTCACCTCTAGCTGCGACTTCTGCTACATCTGCCGCTCAGGCTGCTGCTCTTGGTGGATTAACATACACGGCACCCATTGCGAATTCCAGTTTTATTGCTTCACAGTCCCTTGTGAAGTCCGGTTTCCCAGGTGCTCCCTCTACTACACAGAGATTCCCTGCCGGCGGATGGAATTCTGTAAGCATGCCTGCGGTTGGATTCAATTCCGCGTTCCAGATGAATAACTCATTAAATCCTAATGCCGGCCCTTACAATGGAACTGCCACTGGTGCGGCTCCCTTTCCTGCCCTTAATGCGTCATCCTCAAGCCGTGCCCCAGCGCCCGCTGCTCAAACTCTACAGGTTTCTGCTAGCTATATATTATCACACTTATCAAATGTAGCTCTAGCTACTGCGCAGGCGAGTTCAGATGCTGCTGATTCCATTTCTAAGTTTAATAATACTCTAGTTACAGTTTCCACAATTACGCCATCTCTTGTAGATGCTGCAACGGATGCCAGCAATCTCATGCTTGCTGCTGCTCAGTCAGCTAATTATGCCAGCTCTCAGCAGACACAGGGTGATATATACCCTAACCAGGCTTCTGTAAGCTTTGCTGCCAAATTACTTCAGGACGAGTTTGCCGCGATTATAGCGGCCAGAGAATCTGCTGATTCAAATCTACAGGCTACCACGCCAAGTGATGCCCGCTATGCTTCCAGAAAGAACATGCTTGACCTCTGGAATACTGCACTAGATGCTGCTAGTGACGCGGTGGCGGCGTCGGTGAATTCTCCTACGAGCTACCCTACTGGAACAAGCCCTGCAAATATCACTCCTGCTTCTCTTGGAAACCTTGCTATCATGGGACAGACAAGTCATTCTGGTGCCTGGGCTTCACCGCTAACTGGAAACACGGCGCCTTATGCTGTAGCTAACGATGACCAAGTTGTATACAGTCAGGATAATACCATTACATCTAGTCTACAAGCTTCTCTTCTTGGTAAGCTAAACGCGGCGGTAATTGCCGCTTATAACGCTACAACGGGTGCCCCTGATGCCGCTGGCAACTACAGATACATTCAGTTCCTATCTGCCCCTTCAACGGTTGTGACCAACTTCCCTGAGAATGTGAACGATACACTAGGGGCATACAGCAACGCCGTTGCTGCTCTAAATGCTAACGCGGCGCTAGGAAATGCACCTATTGCTGCCCTACGCAATGCTGCTCTAAAGATTGCTGCAGCTTACGATGCTGCTGTAGCGGTTGCCACCTCACCCCCTGAACTACCTGCGTCACTCCCATCGAATGCTACTTCTGGAATTGCTACTCTAGTATCATCAACTGGCTTCACGCAAAAGCAGGTTGCTGCTCAGGTAGCTGTAGCATTCTGGAACTCGGCGAATCAGTTCGTGGCAACTATGTTAGATTCCAGTGGAAATGGAAATTTCTCTAACCTCACATTAAAGAATGTATTTAACCTAATGGCGATTGCTGGTATCAACTTTACAACTGTCTATCCATCTGACACTTCAAGTGCTCAAGCTAGTTATGCGAATACGGCAAATGCTGTTCAGGCCGCGATCGAGGCTGTCTGGGCGAATGCTGGCTCTGCTACTTGGACAGCATACGTCCCCACTGCTGGAAACAGTTTATCGACGAATGCAGGAGCCACTGCATATGGTCTACCAAGCTATTCCAGCACGAACTTTCTGGCCAGTGCTGGAATTGCATCTGGCAGAGTTACAGCTGGCGCTAGCTCATACGCCACCCCATCCAACTGGGGCGCCTACTACTGGACCCTAGCTGTATCAGATAACACGCAGACAATTTCAGCCATTGCTTTACAGGCGGCCACTGATGCGTGGAATGCGGTCTTAAGTCTCTTACAGACATATATGGTCTCACCAACTGCCTTAACAGGGAATGCTCAAAAAGCTAATATTGCTAAGGCCAAGGGTGTCTATGCGGTGAAGATTGCCCTACAGTCTGCTGCTCGCGTTCAGGCGGCTGCTCAGATCTCGGCCAACGCGAACAACGCGCTTGCGAATGCTACAAATGCGTCTGAGGACCTTGCTGCATACAATGCTGCTGAAACATGCTACGACTCCACTTCAAGGCTAAACATGTTCCGCTGTGTGCCTGACATTGCTATGCACGCCAATGCAGATGATTTACCTATAATATTTAAGCTAAATGGCTCAGCGGTATATGTTGGCGGAACCGCTGTTGCTGCAGCTATGTTTGCTGGATTCCTAGGAGTGGTGCAGTCCCAGAGCCCCGCAAACTACTTCGTGAATCCTCTACTCTACGATAACTACACCTTCCCCAGCCCTCTATACAATGACATCTCTGGCTCCAGCCAGGTATGGTATACTGGCTCTCCAGCTGGCTCTACGATTCCCCCACGTATTGTGAATATTCTACCTGGCCTCCCCACTCCCACGTCTGGCCTAGGCTCTGGTCTATATAATCTAAACGTGGGCCTTGGCTCTATCAAGGGATTTAACCTCGCTGCTCTCATGGAGGTTCCTCACTTAGTTACAAGTATTACACCCTCCTCTGGACCTGCTGCGTCAGTGACAGTCTACCCTGGCACAAGTTCTACCATCACCGTATACGTGGAGCCTGCCACTGCATACAACCCCTATGTCAATTGGTCATGCAACAGCTTAAATGCGGTGGTTTCTCAGTCGACTGTTTCTGGATTATCTAATAATGGCATGAATGATACCGCTCCCTATACGAAATACAATCCTCTACTGCACGATGCTTCTGGAAATACTCTAACGCCTACACCAAGCGTTGGTGATTACTCCCTTGGAAGCGTGGGTAACGTCATTCTAGGAACAAATCCTTATACTGAAAACCCTTGCTTAGTATTCACGGCCACGGTAACTGGTATTACAGCCGTCCCCTCATCTGCTGCTCTACCTATAATTACAGTGTCAAGCACGGATGGCTCCACTGTATTTGCCACGTTTAATGTATCTGTTCTCCCTGCTATCCAGGTATCTGGTGTGTCAATCTCAATCAATGACAGTATGCAGAACCCTGCTAACACAAACCTCTTCTTAGGAACAACTCTACAATTAAATGCCAACGTGACACCTCTAAATGCCACGAACCAGCGTGTATTCTGGTGGTCATCTAACTCAGCGGTTGTAAACGTAGATGCAAGCGGTCTACTAACATCTCTAGCCCCTGGTAGCGTTACCATCAAGGCTACAACGCTAAACAACAACATCTCATCATCTATCAGCGTATACGTGCCTACACCTATTACAGGAATGAATATTCTACCCACGAGCATTACACTCAACCCCAACATGGGAGCACACCCTCTCAGAAACAGTGGACTAATCCGCGCTATAATCCAGCCTGAGAATGCCGATTACAAGCATCTCACCTGGGAGATTATATCATTTACTCAGTCTCAGCCTGCCCCCGCGGGTATCACAGATGTCATTAACCTACCTACAAACGGAACAATTCTCTCTCGCGATGCTAACGGCAATATCATGGACAACACCCAGGCCTATGTCACGGCAGTGTCAAATGGAACTGCTCTAATCAAGGTATCTACGTTTGGTGAGCCTTACGGTGTATACGGAACCTACACGAGCAACGTGACGGTCAATGTAGTAACGCCTCTAACCGATATCGTGATGACTCAGACAGACATGGTAATCAACCTCAATCCTCATACTGCACAATACGATAGCAGTCGCAGCTTACCTGAGTCCTACCACGTTACGGCCACAATCAAGCCAGCCTACCCATCCAACATGAATGTCTTCTGGTCTTCAAGCAACCCCAAGGTTGCGGTTGTGTCTAACAACTCCAAGCCTGTGCTCAATACCTCAATTTCCGACCCTAACTACGGTCTATTCCAGATTACGGAGACAATCACTCCTCTGTCGAATGGAACAACGGTAATCAAGGTGACAACGGCTGATGGCCAGAAGGTCTCAATGACGACGGTTGTAGTGACAACGCCTGTAACAGGTCTATCCATGAGCTCAATGCCAGTGGTTCTAAACCCTGGCAGAGTATACAACCTACAGGCGGCGGTTCTCCCCTCAAGTGCCACGAACAAGGCGATTTCATGGGAGTCTACAAATAGCTCAGTTGCTACCGTTGATGCAAATGGTGCGGTAAGTGCTGTTGCGACTGGCTCATGCGGTATCATCGCTACCACGGCGGATGGTGACTATACAGCGATTTCCCAGGTGAATGTAGTAACACCCCTAGTTGGCGTTCAGCTGCTTGTGAACACGCCTCTACCCATTCACGTTGGCGATGTGGTTCAGATTTTAGTAGTGATGGTTCCTACAACTGCAAGCAACCAGCTCTTTACCTGGAGTGTAACGGATGGCCCCAATGGTCCTATTTTCACGACGGGTGGTCCTCAAAATGGAAATATTGTCTACTTGGAGCCAGTTCAGATTGGCAACTCAGTGTTTACG
>Ga0209499_1002103_pt1 | contig 13016 bp, 13 predicted proteins | sample C_130208_EF_Meta_FD_187306 | JGI IMG/M metagenome (GOLD analysis project Ga0209499, IMG submission 187306) | Freshwater microbial communities from Lake Croche, Canada to study carbon cycling - C_130208_EF_MetaG (SPAdes) (version 2) | ecosystem: Environmental > Aquatic > Freshwater > Lake...
GATATAGTACATAAATTAGGGTATAAGGAATATTTAGATGGCGATGAGTTATATATAAAATCTAAAACATCAGAAGTTAAATTAGATTTTTACACACATAACCAATTAAGTAAAAATCCTGCATATATTAATATTCTTGATAATGACCAAATTAAAATTGCATCGTTAGTTAAGCTGACAATATCACATTCTACAACTTTAGATAAATATTTAAGTTTATATAATATGCAACGTAATAGAATGTCTACAACGAGTATTAATGCTTGGAGAATTGCAACTGCACAAGCACAAAAATTAAATGACCAGATATACAGTTTAAGGGAGAAATATGAATCTAATTATTCTTTTCGACTAATAGATAAATCAAATACATTCTCTATTTTCTTAGATAATTTGCTTGCCTCAAAAGGTGTTTTAGGTATGTAAATAATATATAACACAATTAAAAATTATTATTATTATTATTATTATTATTATTATTATGAAAAAAGTAACATTTAGAGGGACTGGTCAATTAAATGGTTGTAGGATAATAGATTTAACAATTGATGTTGAAGATAAAACAGCTTTAGACTTACTTGGACCTAAAAGAAATGAAGTTAAATCTGCAATTCTCGCAGTCCATTACCCCGGAGTTAATATAAAACCTAACCAAATAGGATGCACGGTAACAGATATTAAAGAAACTAAAACCACAAGAAATCAAAATAATAATTCTGAAAAACCAATTAATTACAAAAGTCAAAAAAGTTCTTTTAGTTTTTCAAATATTATATTATGGATATTGTTTTTTCCTTTTAAATTGGTTTGGTGGATATTGAAAAATGTATTAAAAGATTTATGGAAAAATGACCATATGAGCAACCGAAATTGGAGCAAATTTAATTAAAAAACAAAATCATGTATTCAAAAGAATTTATAAACCTCGTCAACAAAGCTTTCTCTGAAAGTGAAAAATTGACCCCAGAAGAAAAAGCTGAAGGGAATCCATACTACATAGGATTTGGTAATCCTAATGCAAAAATTTTATTTATTGGGAAAGAAAAAGGATTCGATATAGAGAAAAACCTAAGACAATTTGAATTTGAAAGTCTATTAAATCCAAAGGAGTGGAAGAATTATGTAGATAATTCAATTGGAATGAATATCAATAAACATTACGAAAGTAATAATTACATCAATGCTTTTTATCCTTATATCGGAAAAAACAAAGGGGGACATACGTGGAGTAAATATGAAAAAATACTTAAAAATATTTATCCTGAAATGTTGACAGAAAATAATAATTTTTTTAGTTTCGCTTTTCTAACTGAAGTAAACTTTCAACCTTCTAAATACAGTAAAATAAAGTCTTTTCAAAATCAAGAAAGAATCGATTTTCTAAAAGAGGAATACTTTAAATCCTTTGATGTTATTATACTTGCATGCGGAAAGTATTTAAGTAATACTCAAATTGAGGAAATATTTGATGTTAAATTACAAAATGAAAGCATATCTGCAAAACATGAATTACTGAATGTTTTTAAAAATAAAGAAAGAATTCTTTTAAATACTAGGCAATTGAGTATGGCCGTTTCAAATGAATATTTAAAAACTATTTCAATATTAATTGAAGATTTTTTATAATTAATTTCTCTTTGATAAAAATAAACTTGATTATATTTATTCGTGTATCAATGATTAATTCATCTCGTTAATAAAAAAACCAAGTCGCCACAAAAATAGCCGTAATAACACAAATCAAGTCAACAAGAAGCATGGTTCCTAAAGCGTATCGCGTATTTTTTATATTAACGGAACCAAAGTAAACCGCAATAACATAAAAAGTGCTTTCGGCGCTGCATTGAAAAATACTGCTTAACCTTCCTGTTAAGGAATCCGCTCCAAAAGTATTCATCGAATCGATCAAAAATCCTCGTGATCCCGCAGAGCTAAAAGGTCTAAGTAAGGCTACAGGCAAAGCATCGGTGATTTCTTTACTTACTCCCATATTAGAAAAAGCAAAAGCAATCCAGTTACTAATAATTTCAAATAAACCGCTGTTTCTGAATAAAGAAATAGCAACTAACATTCCTAAAACATAAGGAAAAATGGTGACTCCAGTTTTAACACCATTATTGGCTCCAGCCACAAAAACTTCATAAACTGTAGTATTTGCAGTTGCAAATTTCTTCTCATTTATAAAAGAAAAAAGTAAAGTAAAAACGATAATCCCTACTAATATTAAAGCTGAAAGATTAGAGGTGAAATAGTTTTTACCAATTAAATCTAAATGGTTTACATACATCAATAAACCTACAATTGCAGCAATTAACACCATTAATGTGATTACTAAAGAAGCGCTTTTGAAATTAATTTTTTGTTTAATTCCAACAATTAAAAAAGCAGCAATGGTACCAATAAATGAGGTGATAATACAAGGCAACATAACATCGGCGGGATTACTGGCATTGGCGGCAGCTCGGTAACCAATGATTGAAGTTGCTATTAATGTAAGTCCTGAAGCATGGAGACACATAAACATAATTTGAGCATCGCTAGCTCGATCTTTATCCGAGTTTAGTTCTTGCAAACTTTCCATAGCTTTTAATCCAAATGGTGTAGCTGCCGAATCCAATCCTAAGAAATTTGCGGCAAAGTTTAAGGTCATATAGGATATTGATGGATGATTTTTAGGAATACTTGGAAAAACTTTTACGAATACAGGACTCAATCCTTTGGCTAGTTTTTCAGATGCGCCAGAAATAATTAAAAGTTCCATCAAACCACAGAAAAAAGCTAAATAAGCAATCAATGGAATAATCAAATCCAACAATGTGCTTTTGCAGGTTGGCAATAAACCATCCGATTTTTGAACGCCACTGAAAATTTTTACGGTTTTATTTTTATAGACATAAGTCGTATCGGCATTTAGCGTGTCTCTATTGATAATAAAGGTTTTGTCTTCCGATTTATTAATGCTGTCTTTTATAAAAGTAGGAAGCTGATCCATATATTTTTCAGATATTAAAATAGGATCGTCTTTTTTTCCGTTTAAAACATTATCAATAGTATAACTGTTACCAGAAAACAAACTGAAAATCACAAATGCAATCGAAGAAATAAAAATCACCAACCAAAATCGACTCAATACCATAATCTATAATTTTTTGTAAATATAAATATTTAACCGCAAAGTCCACAAAGGGTTTTGCAAAGGACAAGATTTGAAATTTAGTTCATCATTGTCAACTAACAGTTTATGTATAGGATTGGGTTAGCATTTCCTTTTTTAAAATAATGCTCTACTAATTTATATCTGTATTTGTTTCTTATTTCTGGTTCTGCAATGTTTCCAATAAATTCATATCTACCATCAATGCCTTCATTTTCAGTTTTTGTACTAAATGTTTTACCTGCTTCAAACCAAAACAAAACAGAATAAACTTCCTGAATTATTCCCTCGTAAATTGCAAAAGCATATTTTGCGCTACTTGCTCTTTCTTTATTTATTTTCCATTGTCCTCGAGTATAATCATAAAGCTCTATTTCTGTCATTGAATATCTAAATGCTTGGTTTATTCGAATGAAAATTGCAGATTCTTCAACAACAACTTTTTGTTTTGAATAGGCGGATACAATTTGTTGCAATGACATTCGACCAAATCTTGCACTTTTCCACCCACTTTGTTTATTTGTCAGTTTGTTAATTCCAATTAAATCAATAATTGCCGATTCAACATTTAATGCAGTATCTTCATTTTCAATCCCGTGGATTAAAATTTCAATTTTGGGCTTAATTCCTTGAACTTTTAAGTCATTTAAATAGTGTACTTTTTCCGTTTCATTTACGTCAAACAAATGGGCAAATACCCTATCCCCTTTTCCTTTTCCAACGTAAAATATTTCTTCAGTAATTGGATTGGAATAAATATAAACGTAATATTTTAGTTCATTTGAAACCGTCTTTGAAAATTTATCGATCATGTCTTTATATTAGGTTATGTAAAATCTGTGTTCCTTTATTTAAACGTGAATAATTTCGTCCTCAATCAACAAATCCTCTCGTCGAAGTCGAAGGAAAATCTGCGCTACGGCAATGGTGTCTTTTTCACAATAAGTTACAATTCGGTCAATGTCTTTCTCAACATAGAAAACATGACCCACTTGACTTCCATCAATGTCCCCTTTTGGTGATGGGATTCCGAGTACTTTACACATTAATTTCAAGGAAGTATAGTGCTTGTAATCACCAAATTTCCATAGTTCTAAAGTGTCCAAATGAGGAATTTCCCAAGGTTTTTTTCCAAATAAATTCAGTTTGTTTGGAATGGCAATATTATTAATAATCATTCGGCGAGCGATAAACGGAATGTCGAATTCCTTCGCATTATGCCCGCACAAAACGTGTTGCGGCTGATTGAAATGATTATTCAAAAGATTGATAAAATCATTCAAAATTTTCTTTTCGTCTCCAAAAAATGAAGTCACTCTAAAATTTCGAATGTCCCCTTTAATCGTAAAATAACCCACGGATATACAGACAATTTTTCCAAACTCGGCCCAAATTCCAGCGCGATCATAAAATTCTGCTGGAGTGTATTCGTCCTTGCGTTGGTATTGGGTTTTAAGTTCCCAAAGCGCCTTCATTTCGTCGTCTAAAGTATTGAAATCTTCTACTTCTGGAACGGTTTCAATGTCGAGAAATAAAATGTTATTGAGGTTGATTTTTTCGATCATAATTTAAATTTGGAACGCGAATTGTACGGATTTGAAAAAATAGCGCGGATTTTTTTACCACGAATTACACGAATTTACATAAAATAATTATTGATTGGCGATTTTGAAAGTAATTATTTACGAAAATATATAATTTTTAAAATAAACATTGTTGGGCTGTGGGGTTTTCAAGTTCCAAAAGCCATTTTTTGCGCCATAATCCACCTGCATATCCCGTAAGCGAACCATCGGTTCCGATAACTCTGTGACAAGGAATCACAATCCAAAGCGGGTTTTTCCCATTGGCGGAAGCCACGGCACGAATGGCTTTTACATCACCCAATTTTTTGGACAATTCTAAATAACTACATGTTTTCCCAAAAGGAATTTCGAGTAATCCTTTCCAAACTTTTTGCTGAAATTCGGTTCCAGATGGATTTAATTTAAAAGTAAAATTGGTTCGATTTCCCTCAAAATAGTTGTTTAGTTGAAAAACTGCTTCTTGCAAAGGAACTGGAATTGTGGTGGAAATTTGACCTTCGTCAGAAATTGAAATTACCGAAATACCATTTTCATCTCCAGTTATGCTAGCGATTCCTAAAGGCGTTTTGATGTAAGTGGTTTCCATTTCATAAAAGTAAATAAAAATTGCTTCAAAGAAAGAAAGCGACCAATTTTTTGAAAATGTCATTTGTTAATAGATTTTTTAGACTTAATCGAAGTGACATGTTTCAAGATGGTGTTCATCACAAGAGAAAAAAATTCAGCAGGAAAGTGTTGCTTATTTAGTATCTAAAGAATGATGAAAAGATTGCGACGTTTCTATTAATTACAAATAGGATTAAACAAAAAAAGCACCAGTTTTACAACTGATGCTTTTTGGAGTATTCCGAAAAATATTATTTTTTCTTTTTCCCTGCAGGAGCTTTCGCTGCTTTTGCTGCTTCTTGAGCTGCTTTCATAGCCGCACGAGAAATTCTTACTTGACAAACAACAGTGTTGTCTGGGTGCATCAATTTGTAGTTTTCAGAAACAAGTTTCGTAACGTACAATTTGTTCCCCATTTCAAGTGGAGTAATGTCAGCTTCAATAAAATCAGGAAGATTTTTTGGTAACGCTTTTACTTTCAATCTACGTGTGTTTAAACGTAAATCTCCACCACCTAAAACACCTTTTGATGTTCCAACAAGTTTAACAGGAACTTCCATAGTGATTTCTTTGTCATCAAATAATTGAAAGAAGTCAATATGTAAAATTTTGTCAGACACCGGGTGAACCTGAATATCTTGTAAAACAGCATTGAAAGATTTTCCTTCACCAAGTTCAATCACAACTGTGTGCGCGTTTGGAGTGTAAACCAAGTTTCTAAATGCCATAATCTCTGCTGAGAAATGAACTGCCTGATTTCCTCCGTATAATACGCAAGGAACCAATCCAGCATTACGTAAGGCTTTAGTCGCAACTTTGCCCACGCTTTCTCTTTCTGATCCTTTAATTGTAATCGATTTCATTGTAAAAAAAATATAGTTAATAAATAATTAATTGTCAATACGCTTTTAGCGCTGGGCTTCAATCTTTTGCAAAACGTTAGACTTTAAGACTTTCGACTTTAAGACTATTTCGGATTACATTAAAAATGTTCCACTAATGGAATTGTTGTGATGCACCATGTGCATTACTTCAGCAAAAAGAGGCGCACAACTCACCACTCTTATCTTGTTTGATTGTTTTTTCAATGGAATTGAATCGGTAACAATCAATTCGAGTAATTTCGAATTTTCTATTTTTTCGTAAGCACCACCAGATAAAATCGCGTGAGTACAAATCGCTCTTACGCTCAATGCTCCTTTTTCGATCATTAAATCTGCGGCTTTCGCCAATGTTCCTCCGGTGTCAATCATATCGTCAACAAGAATAACATTTCGACCTTTTACTTCGCCAATAAGCTCCATAGTGTCTATTATATTTGCTTCTTTACGTTGTTTGTAGCAAATTACTACATCTGAATCTAAAAATTTAGAATACGCATAGGCTCTTTTAGAACCTCCCATATCAGGAGAAGCGATTGTCAAATTGTCCAAACCTAAACTTTTTACATAAGGCAAAAAGATGGTAGAAGCAAAAAGATGATCCACCGGTTTTTCAAAGAAACCTTGAATTTGATCTGCATGTAAATCCATGGTCATAATTCTAGTAGCACCCGCAGTTTCTAATAATTTTGCGGTCAATTTTGCTCCAATCGGAACCCTTGGTTTGTCTTTTCTGTCTTGTCTTGCCCAACCAAAATAAGGAATTACAGCAGTAATGTGTCTAGCCGAAGCTCGTTTTGCAGCATCTATCATAAGCAACAATTCCATCAAATTATCAGAATTTGGAAAAGTAGAACAAACAATAAACACGCGCAATCCTCTGATAGACTCTTCATAAGAGGGTTGAAATTCTCCGTCGCTGTATTTCGACATGGTAACTTTGCCTAGTGGAATTCCATATTGTTCTGAAATTTGTTCTGCAAGGTAAACACTTTGTGAACACGCAAAAATTTTAGCTTCTGGCTCTAAGTGTGACATTTAATTTGTTGTTTTATTCCGCTACGTCTTGTATAATTTAGCTTTATCTGTTGATTAAAGCCGTGAGAATATAAACGCCTCGGATGTAGTTAGTTGCTGTTTTTTCGTTTTACCGAGGTGCAAATTTAGGAATTAAATCCGACTAGGAAAGGAAATTTTCGAGTATTTTTAATAGTTTTTTAATATTATTCTTTACATTTGCACCGTGTTAAAGGAAATGATGGATGATTTTATAACAAATCCCTTCTTTTATTGCGTTGAAATAACTGCTGTTATTTCATGTCTGCTAAGCCCGGATGGCGGAATTGGTAGACGCGCTGGTCTCAAACACCTGTGGGAAACCGTGCCGGTTCGACTCCGGCTCCGGGTACAAAGACGGACTTATTGGCTTTTTGCTGATAAGTCCGTTCTTTTTTTGAATCATAATTACCTGAAAAACAATTTGTTAACTCGAACAAAACACTTGTTTTGGAAGTTAGATTTTGTTTATTTTCTAATGAGAATTGTAAACCCTCTGGAAACAGTATTCCTTGGAACTTTCTTTTCTTATTATACTCCAAAGAATGGTAGAATTCACGCGGGTTTTCGGTTGTTTTTAAAAAATATTTTAGTGCTTTATCTAAGTTAGATTTTTTTGAAGGGATAAAATCCAAATCTCTTGTTTTTTGTTCTATTTCATCTTTTACTTTTTTACTTTGTCTATCGAAAACATCTTTTGGAATTTCATTGGTTGCATATCTAAATTCCATTTTATCATAGGATTGTTTTAATTCATTGATTTCCCTAGACAGTAATCTTTTCCTTTCGGTTATATTTAACATATCATCCTCTATTAGTTTTTTTAACTGTATAGCAAATAGGTCGTGCATTACTTTTGGAAAGCTTAATTTGTCTAATTCCTCATTAAACTGTTCATGTACTCCTTTGTTTTTGGATTTACTAAATGTTTCTGCGTTTACGGTTTTGTTACAACAATTGCATTTATAATAATAAATGTTTTTTACTTTGTTGAGATATGAAGTCATCTTGTTATCACATTCGGCACAATTCAGAAATTGAGGTATTAAAGGAGTTTTTTCTTTTCCATTTAACCTTGGAGTTCCTATTGTCTTTGATTTGCTTAGAATTTGCTGTAGTTGGTTAAACTCTTTAATAGTTATCATTGGCTCCCATGAGCCTTTGATTAATCTTCCTTCTAATAGTGTATTTTCAATTGTTCCGGTGTAAAATCTATTTCTCCATATGTCGGAAATAGTTTGTTTCTTCATTTTTACTCCTTTAGAAGACAGCCATTGCATAATTTCAACATCGGTATAGGATTTATAAATTTTCATTTTAAAGGCCTCTTTAATAAACTTGCCTTCTCTGTTTATTTTAATTTCTTGATAGGCTTGTACTTTTGTTGGGTCAGCAACCCTTGGGCCGAAATGGTCGTACCCTTTTGGTGACCTTCCAAAAACTTTTCCATTTTCTAGTGAATTAATTAACCCTGGTATTATGGTATCCTGACGGCTGAAGTTTTCTTTTTGAGCATAAAGTAGCTGAGTAGAAAACTCATTTTCCGCTCTTTCATTAAAAGTATGATTGTCCGTACTTACTGAATACAAATACACATTAAATTCTTTTCGAAGGCTTACAAATAATTGAATGTGTTCTGCACCCGCTCGTCCAAACCGACTTGGCGACCAAATCAATATCATTTTTGGTCTTTTTGACGCATGTGTTTTCTTTATTTTATCCATCAGTTCACCAAGCGTACTTTGCGTATTGAGTCTTTTAGAACTTTCATATTCCGCATCAAACTCTTGTGTGATGATTAAATTATTTGCTTTGGCAAAAGATTTAATCCTGTTGACCTGAGTTTCAATACTTCCATTATTGACAAATTGGTCTTTGGTTGACACTCTAGTATAAGACCAAACAATAGCATTATTAAAATCACTAAGCGTTAAGTTGTTTTTTTTCATTTTTATATTTGTCGTAAATTATTTTTGTAAATTCATATAATTGTCTTGAAAATTCAAAGGTGTTCTCTTTTGTGAGTAGCCCTTTTAAAGACGGTGCAACTTGAATGATGGTTTCGTAATCTAATAAATATTCAATTTCATTAGCTGCGATAGATTTTAGGTCCATACCGTGTTAAGATTAACACGGGCTGGAAGCTCAGGAACCGATTAAGTACTACAATAGACATCTAATTATGTTTTAATGGTTATTTTGTAATTCCCTTGTGCTCTTGGTTCTATTAGGATTTTGGCACCCAAAGGCAGTTTATTATTTAGGAAGAATTTTGCTAATTCTTCCCCTTTCTTATGTTCTTCAGTAATAACATAGACTCTATTATTGCCATCTTCTTGAACAGCGATTTCCATGAACTTCGGTCTATCAAAAAATAATATTCTTCTGATTTGATTTTCAATAGCTGACAAATAAGCTAAGTCTAGGGTGCTTTTTTCAATTTCAACTCCGACGAGTTTTGAAAGGAGCGGAATTAAAGGAATAGTTATTAGTGTTTCTCCAAAGAATATATTGTTTAAGTCGGAAGTAAGTCCAATGTTGTTGAAGTTGAAGCAATATTCTTCCTTTTTTGGGCAATACAATAATGATACAATATTGCCCTTGTTTATTAAACAGGTCTTTATAGAATCTGTAAAAGGGTTAATTTCTTTTCGGAATGTCGATTCCATTATGAAATCATTATGAAGATAGTGCTCTAGCCAACTTTTGTCCTCATTATTTAAATATTTATTATTTGTTAGTTCCTTCTTAAATATTTGATCAGCATATTTCTCAAAATAGGGCTTTACCCATACATCATAAGATAGATGAGTTAATTTTTTTGAGTCGAGACCAATGTTTGATAGTTCATTAATTATAAGTAACCAAAGAGCTTCGGGTATATTCATTAAACCTCTTTTTTCTTTGGTTAAGAATGGAAATATTTTTCTGTCTTTCCAATAAGTTACTTGTCTTGAGGTTATACCTAAATCTGTAGGTAAGATATTCATTTCACTCAATAGTCCACCAAGTTCTAAAAGCACATTTCTTTTCATTATGCTAAATTTAAATCAAAAATTAATTACCAATTGGTAAATTTATAAAATATTTTTTATATTTGTATTATAATTATAAAAATATTTTTTTATGAGAAAGAAAGAAATTGAAAAGACGAGGCACTCAAATAGAGTGTATCCACCTAAATTCTGTCAAAAACCAGATTGTAATTTAGAATTTATTCCTACCGACGCTAGACAAATTTACTGCAGCAGGCAGCATCAAATAGACAGTAATAACGACAAGAGGAAAATAGTAGATTCAATTGAGAACGATTTTACCAAAACTGTTAAAAACAATAGACGGATTTTGATAAAAATATATAATTGTAAAGAATACAAAAGACTGGGTTCTATACACAATTCCATTTTAAGATATGAAGGCTATGATCATGACGTTTTTCATTCTACAAAATGGGAAAGTGAAACTAATAGAGAAGTTAAATTTTGCTATGAATATGGCCTCAAGCTATTAGATAGTGAAAAGGATATTTATAAAATAATTAAATTATAGACCAAATGACATTAAGAGATTTAACCATAGCGGAATCCTATCCGCATGCATTTCAGCAAGATTTACTTAAAAAGCAGTCGGAACATTTTGTAAACAAATCAATTGCTCACGGAGCTTTTGAAAAGGGATACGAGAACTTGCCAACGGAATTACATTCAGACAACAACTCGGCTTTGTCGTTCGATTCAAGTCCGCCACGATTATTAATAGGAACGTATATTAAAAATCATTGGAGGGTAATTTTATCCTCGATAGTTTTAGGTGGCATTATATGGTATGTTGTAGAAAATCAAATGCGAAAACAAAAACAAAAAAAATGGAAATACAGTCAATAGTAAAAAAACGAATAATTAACAAGACTATAAATCACTATATATCAAAGTAAATCAATAGCCATATTTAGCAATCAATATAAATCAATTTGTAAATATTTGTAATTTAATATAGATTTAACCCTAGGGCGTAATTAAATTATTCGTGTTATAATATTATTTTTTGGTCTCTCATTAATAAATTTATTAAAAAGTTAAAGCTGAAATTCTAGTTTTAAAGCCTTGAAAAGAATTGCATAATTTCTTTTAATCTTAAATTGGTCACATAATGGAGACAATTGTATTTCTATTCTTTTTAATGATTTTCTAAATATTTGAGGTTGTTGTTTTTAGTCTTTTTGATTTATCCTTTTTGGTTTTTGTAATTTAACGTCTACCGTTTTAAATAAATCTAATTACATATTTTCAGTTAAATGGCCTCGGTTACCAAGTAATACACAATCAGCCATTTTTTTTATGTTTTTAAAAAAATGGATTTAGTGAACCTCAGCTTTAGTAATGCCTAAAGAATTAAAAAAAACCAGATTCAGAAAAAACTCCGTGAAGTTTATACATATAACCAAATTTTTTTTAAGAACAAAATTCTTTGGAACTAGCAGTTTCAAATTTATTTATTACATATTTTAATTCTGCTGTATCTTAAGTATTTTCAAATATCTAACGCCATACTATCTATGAAAATTCCCCAAATATTTTAAACTATCAATAATAATTGGGATATGAGGAAAACCGCAATATTTATTTTATTGCTAACTTTTGTTTAAAAAAGGGGGTCAGCATAGTTGGTGTTAAAGGTGTTATTATGGAACTTTTTATGATGGTAAAGTTAGCATTATACATTATCCTTGACTTACTTAGTAAATATAAAAAAAGGTCGCCATAAATGTCGACCTTAATATAAAAAACTAATTTATAATAGAAGGTTAGTAAATTGCTTTTTTAAGCCCTGATTAATTTAAAAGGATAATTATTCTATTTGACAATTTCAAATTTATAAACACAAATATGATGATAAGTTTCGCCCGGATTTAAAACAGTAGAAGGGAATTTCGCATGATTCGGACTATCCGGATAATGTTGCGTTTCGAGGGCGAATGAAGTTCTATAATTATATACTTCACCATATTTTCCTTTATCTTTCCCTTCAAAGAAGTTTCCTCCATAAAATTGCAATGCCGGTTGATCGGTAATAACTTTCATCTTTCGACCGTTTAAAGGTTCATAAATAACTGCTGCTTCACTCATTTCACCTCGTTTTTTGTTTAAAATCCAGTTATGGTCATACCCTTTTCCAAATATTAACGCAAAAAATTGTGCATTAACTCTTTTTCCAATTTCGGTTGGTTTCCGAAAATCCATAGGTGTTTGGGCTACTGACTCAAGTTTTCCGGTTGGTATTAAACCATCGTCGGTAGGAGTATATTTTGATCCATTTATCTGCAACATATGGGAATTGATTGACTCGGCATTTCCTTCAGAGAATCCATGAAGATTAAAAAAAGCATGACTTGTGAGATTAATTACGGTTTTTTTATCAGTAATGGCTGAGTATTCAATTTTTAATTCATTTTCATTTGTCAAGGTATAAATAACGGTGACATTTAAATTTCCAGGGAAACCTTCTTCTCCATCAACTGATAAATATTTTAATTCCAGAGCATCCTCATTTTTTGAGTTCTTAAATTGTCTTGCATCCCACACTACATTGTTAAAACCTTTAGGTCCGCCATGCAATGTGTTCACTCCATTATTAATAGGCAAATTATAGTTTTTTCCATCTAATGAAAATTGCCCTTTAGCGATGCGGTTCCCATAACGACCTATCAATGCCCCAAAATAAACCTCTTTTCCA
>Ga0209499_1002108_pt1 | contig 13002 bp, 10 predicted proteins | sample C_130208_EF_Meta_FD_187306 | JGI IMG/M metagenome (GOLD analysis project Ga0209499, IMG submission 187306) | Freshwater microbial communities from Lake Croche, Canada to study carbon cycling - C_130208_EF_MetaG (SPAdes) (version 2) | ecosystem: Environmental > Aquatic > Freshwater > Lake...
CCTTCAGCAGCATGACTGTGATGGAGAACTTGCTAGTTCCTTTTGCATTTGTAGGTGGCAAGGATGGGCCAGTGCAGCAAAAAGAAGCCATGGATATTTTGCAAGGTATGGGCTTAGCAGATAAAGCTTTCGTTCAGTCCAACCAGCTTTCTCAAGTCGAATTACGAAAAATGGAATTGGCACGTGCCATGGCTGCGAAACCAAAATTGCTAATTTCTGACGAGGCAATGGCTGGTTTAGCTGGCACCGAGGTAGACGAAGTTCTAGAAATCTTGTTTGACTTAAATAAGCTGGGTATCACCATCATCATGATCGAGCACATCATGCAAGCCGTCATGAAGTTTTCACAACGCGTCGTGTGTTTGGATGCTGGCAAGATTATTTGCGAAGGCACTCCAGAAACCATTGTTAAAAATCCAGAAGTACAGAGGGCCTACCTTGGCGATTAAGCTCATCATTGAAGATATCGATGCTGGCTATGGCGCGGTGCGCGCTTTGCATGGCGTGTCACTCAGCATAGACAACGGACAGACTGTCGCCCTATTGGGTACCAACGGAAACGGCAAAAGCACATTGATGAAATGCGTGATGGGCATGGTCAAGCCTGACAAAGGTTCCATCCGCTTGGAAATTGACGGTGCCACACACGACTTAACCCAACTGTCTACTGAAGAAATCGTCAATCTTGGTGTCGCTTTGATTCCCGAGGGACGCAGGTTGTTTCCTAAGTTAACGGTAGAAGAAAACTTATTGCTAGGTGCATTCAGAGAATCTTCTAGACCCAAAATTCCTGAAAATTTGGCTTTCTGCTTTGAGGCTTTCCCTTTGCTTAAAGAACGACGTAGCCAATTGGCTGGATCGATGTCAGGTGGACAACAACAAATGTTGGCAATTGCCCGCGCTTTGATGTCATCCCCGCGTTTGCTTTTGGTAGATGAGCCTTCTGTAGGTCTTTCACCTTTATTGGTATCGCAAACCATTACCAAGTTGAAAGAACTTAAAGACCGCTACAACCTCACTGTTTTGATGGCGGAGCAAAACTTTAAACAAGCCATGCGTATTGCTGACTTTGGTCACATCATCGTCCATGGCGAAATTGTTTTCAAAGGCGATGTAGATACGCTGATGAACAATGATCTGGTGAAGAGCTACTACCTAGGCATCTGAGCCCAGCTATTGAGCCTTTTAGCTTCGCTAACGTTTTTGTATAGAGGAGTTTGAGATGAAGTCCCCTGACTTTGATTACGTAAAGGCTAAAAATATAGAGGACGTTTTTGCGTCCTTACATACTTACAAAGACTCCGCGCAGATTTTGGCTGGTGGCCAAAGTTTGCTGGCCATGTTGAATCTGCGTATGGCTAACCCACAGATATTGATCGATATCAGTGGCATCGACTCTATGAAAGGGATCGATAAATTAAGCAGTGCTCTGCGTATTGGTGCATTGACTACGCACAACGAGATTCTCAATTCAGATCTGGTGAAACTCCATGTGCCACTTCTGGCACAAGCTGTCCCTTATGTTGCGCATTTGGCGATACGCAATAAAGGCACTATCGGTGGCAGCCTTGCCTTGGGCGATCCTGCTGCCGAATACCCTGCTGTTGCCTTGGCATTGAATGCCACCTTGGTTATCCAAAGCTCTAAAGGCGAGAGGCGCGTCAAGGCGCATGACTTTTTTCTCAGTCTGTACCGAACTGCCGTTCAATCTGAAGAGGTTCTCGTAGCAGTCGAATTTCCCCTAGCCACAAGCAACCATAGGTTTGTATTTCTAGAGTTAGCAAGACGCAAAGGTGATTACGCGATGGTGGGACTTGCCGTTGCTCTCACGATGGATGGCAAAACCATCCGTGAATGTGCTTTGTCATTCATGGCAATGGACGACAAACCTGTCCTGGCGCCCAATGCGATGAAAGCGTTAACGGGTCAACACATCCATCCTGAAAGTATTTTGTTAGCTCAAAATGCCTTAGACACAGACCTAGATCCGCCAGGCGATTTACAAGCCAACGCATCGACCAAAAAACATCTAGCGCGGGTCCTTTTATCCAGGGCCTTGACACAAGCAGGGGAGTCCCATGTCTGATCGTTGTATGCATGCCCAATTTACTGTGAATGGCGAATCGGTCGACGCTCAGGTGCCTGTGCGTATGCACTTGGTTGATTATTTGCGCGATGAAATGGGGCTCACTGGTTCACATTTAGGTTGCGAACACGGCGTTTGTGGCGCTTGCCAAGTGATGGTCGATGGCCAAGTCGTTCGCGGTTGCTTAACTTTGGCAGTTCAGGCGGATGGAAAAAATATCCAAACCATTGAGGGACTGACAGAGAACCGCGAACTACAGCAATTGCAAGCAGCATTTTTAAAACACAACGCGTTTCAATGTGGCTTTTGCTCTGCGGGAATGTTGTTAACGGCACTTGACATCACCAGGCACCACAAACACGCTTCGCGTGACGAGATTAAGGAATTAATTTCGGGCAACTATTGCAGATGTACTGGCTACCAAGCCATTGTGGATGCCATCGAATTTGTATTGCATACCAATCTGTCGTCCTCTTCTACTCAGTCAGGGGTAAAAGCATGAATGCGCGTAATGAACTTCCTATTCAGCCTGATAGCGTCACCACCCAAAGAAATTATGTGGGCCAAAGCGTACCCCGCACTGGCGCTAAAAAATTACTCGAAGGCCGTGGTACTTATTTAGACGACATACGCCTGCCACGTTTGGTACATGTGGTGTACTTTAGAAGTCCCCATGCGCATGCGCGTATCAAACATTTAGATTTGTCCCAAGCGCGCAAACAACCCGGCGTGGTGGCAGTGTTTGATGGTCATGACGTGGCCCAATTTTGTACACCTTGGGTGGGTGTTTTAGGACATCTCAAGGGCATCCGTTCTGCACCTCAATATGCCATTGCGCCTGAAAGAGCCTGCTGGCAAGGCGAAGCCGTTGCTGCCATCGTTGCACAAACACGCAGGCAAGCAGAAGACGCTTTAGACCATGTGGTGGCGGATTGGGATGTATTACCTGCTGTCACAGATATGCAAGCTTCATTGGACGGCAAAGTCGTTATCCATCCGGAATTGGGTGACAACAAATGTTTTAACCGCGCATTGGTAACCGAGGGATTTGAAGATGCGTTTTCAAAAGCCGATGTCGTAGTTGAAAAGGTCTATGAGTTCAGTCGACACACTGGCGTGACCAATGAGCCCCGCGGCATCTTGGCGGACTACAACCCTGCCGACAACATGCTGACCGTGTACCAAGGGACGCAGGCGCCCAACATGATGCAAGATATTTTCTCGCGGCACTTGAATATCCCTGAATCGAATGTGCGCGTCATCTGTAAAGATGTTGGCGGATCATTTGGTATCAAGGTCCATGTGTATGCGGATGAAATGGCGACTGCGGCTATCTCCGTCATGCTCAAACGCCCTGTGAAATTTGCGGCAGATCGCATTGAATCGTTTCTGACCGATATCCATGCGCGTGAACACAAAGTCAAAATCAAACTGGCTTGTACCCAACAAGGCGACATCATTGCCTTTGATATGGTCGACTTGACAGGCATTGGGCCGTATTCGGTCTATCCGCGTACAAGCGGCATTGAGGGCAATCAAGTCGTTAATTTGACCGGTGGTCCTTACAAGCACAAGCATTACAAAGCCCAATTAGATGTTGTGTTTACCAATAAGAATGTGACGTGCCAATACCGTGCAGTGGGCCACCCTATTGCCATGGCGGTGACCGAGGGTATTGTCGATGAAGCCGCTAGAAAAATAGGAATGGACCCAGCCGATTTCAGACGAAGAAATTTAATCGCTGACGATGCCTACCCTTACACGTTTCCTTCTGGTGTGAAGTTCGAAAAACTCTCTCACCACCAATGCCTTGATAAGTTGATGGCCTTGATGGATTATCCAGAACTACGCAAAGAGCAGCAAGCGCTGCGCGCTAAAGGTGTTTACCGCGGCATTGGGCTTGCCGCCATGATCGAAGTGACCAATCCCTCCCCTGCTTTTTACGGTGTAGGTGGCGCACGCATATCTGCACAAGATGGCGCAACGATTCGTCTGGATCCTGCGGGCATGGTCAATGTGTTGGTCAGCGTCACGGAACAAGGCCAGGGCACTGAGGCGATCTTTACGCAAATCGCAGCAACTGCTGTTGGTGTGAAAGTTGAAAACGTGCGCGTAATTACCGGGGACACAGCTGTCACGCCTTACGGTGGTGGCACGTGGGCATCTCGCGGTGCAGGCATTGGTGGAGAAGCCGTCTTACAAGCGGGCAAAGTTTTGCGTTCGCACATCTTGGATGTTGCCGCCGCTATTTTGAAAATTGATGTAGCGACTCTCGACTTAGTCAATGGTGTAGTGATCGATAAGCTCACTGGCCTAGAACACATGCCAATCAGTGAAGTCGGTCGTGTGGCCTACTTTAGACCTGACACCTTGCCCATGGATTTCCAATCTGAACTCACTGTCACGCGCCACTACACCCCCCGCGAATACGGCTTTACCTTCACCAACGGCATTCAAGCGTCATATGTAGAAGTAGATACCGAAACGGGCTTTGTCACATTACTCAAACACTGGTGTGTAGAAGACTGCGGCACGGTGATCAACCCCATGCTGGTCGATGAGCAAATCCGTGGTGGCATTGTCCAAGGCATTGGTGGCGCCATGTTTGAAGAATGCATCTACAGCGAAGAAGGACAGCTGTTGAACGGTTCAATGGCAGATTATCTGGTTCCGATGGCGGGCGAGATGCCCGACATGATCATTGCCCACGTGCAAACGCCCACTAAAACGTCAGAGCTAGGAGCAAAAGGTGCTGGAGAAGCAGGCACGGCTGGTGCGCCTGGTGCAGTGATGAACGCTATCAACGATGCGTTAGCACCGCTCAACGCAAATGTGAGCGTGCAACCCTTCACTCCTCAGCGTGTGTTGGCCGCCTTAGGAAAGATTTAAGAGGCTTAGGCCTCGCCTGCCATTTGTTCGAGCACAGCGTAAACGGCTGCTGTGTCGTGCAAAGCATGTCCCTGGGACATGGCCGCCTTGTAGATAGGTATGCAAGCGGTGAACAAGGGTGCTGGCACATCAAGGTCGTCTAAGGCCTGGTAAATGATGGACATGTCTTTTTGCCAAACTTCATTTTTCATGGTGGCTTGGTTCCATGTTTTCGCCACCATCATGGGGCCACGTACTTGGAACATGCGCGAGCTACCAGCGCCATCGCCAATCAGGCTGACTAAGCTCTTGGTGTCTAGCCCTAATTTTTTACCAAACAAAATAGCCTCGGCAGTAGACACATTATGAATAGCCACTAGTAAGTTCGCCACTAGTTTCATTTTCATACCATTGCCAAATTCACCCACGAAGTAGTGGGTACGAGAAAATCCAGCAAACACCGCATTAAAAGCCCGCACATCTTTCGCATCGCCGCTGGCATAAATGCTGAGGTCTTTTGTTTTGGCTTGTGCACCGGTTCCCGAAAGCGGCGCATCAATCATATGGATACCGCCTGCTAACAAAATGTCTCGCGCTGCTAGTTTGTCTTTCAATGGCAAGGTACTGGTCTCGACCAAGATAGGCGTGCCCTTTATTTTGTGCGCCGTCTTAGATTCGCACAAAGCCTGGCAGGTTTGCATCAAGGCTTTAGTAGACGGCAATGAAGAAATGATTTTCTGAGAATGCGTCAAAATGCCATCTGCGTCTGCATGCACCTGCGACAAGAGGGGCTTCATTTTTTTTCGGGTACCGGCATTGAGATCCACCCCATAGACATCAAAACCAGATTTTTGTAGGTTTGATGAGATAGACGAGCCCATGATGCCAAGACCAATCACACCGACCTTGGTATGTTTTTTTTCAGTTGCCATAGTTAACCCCAATTGTGAAAAATGAAATACTCGAAGAAAATTTCGCTGTTTCATCTTAATAGATAAGCGCCTTTAAGGCACTGAACTTTTGTCACATAGATTCCCCACTTAACCTTAAAAAAATTAGCATGAGTAACTCACAATCCATCCAACGTCCTGACGGCTCTGTCATTTCATTTGCAGTGCACGGCGACGCCAAAAATCCTGCGCTTGTCTTGTCTAACTCATTAGCGACTGATAGAGATATGTGGCAATTGGTGGTGCCGCAATTAGCAAAAGAGTATTTCGTTGTCACCTATGACACACGTGGACATGGATTGAGTAAATGCGCCCCCAACAACATCCACTTGAGCGACTTAGCCAATGACGTGGTTGCCATTTTGGATGCGGCGAAGATTCAAAAAGCATTCTTCGCAGGTATTTCATTGGGCGGCATGACCGGACTCACTATGGCCCTTCACCACCCAGACCGCTTGCTAGGTTTGATGGCATGTAATTGCCGCGGACGAATTGACGCTGCAGGTATTGAGGGCTGGAACCAGCGCATAGAAGTTGCTCGCACGGGTGGTGGCATGCATGCTTTAGCAGAGTCTTCGATTGCACGTTGGTTTGCACAAGATTACATAGCAGCCAACCCAGAGCAAATGAAAACCATGGCTGCCATTGTTTCTAAAAACTCAGTCGACGGCTTTGAGACATGCATTCGCGCCATTCAAAACGTCAGCATGATGGACGATTTACACAAGATAAAAGTTCCTGTGATGTTTGTAGCAGGCGCTCAAGATATGGGCGCCCCGCCCGCTGAGTTGCAATTGATGGCAGACCAAATTAAGGGGAGCCAAGTTGCTGTGCTAGACCCTTGTGGGCATATATCTGCTATGCAACGCCCAGATGAATTTGTGAAATTAGTTCAAGGCTTTGCACGCGTCCGTTAACTGAATTTTTTATTTAAAGGCAGCGCTAGCGGGCACTTGCGCTGTGTACCAGTCTGCAATTTTTTCACCTGTCATCACTTTGACTTCAGGCTTGGCCAACACAGCGTCTAAGAGTTTTTCAAACGCATCAATGCGGTGCGGTACACCCGTGATGTAGGGATGGACGCTAATGGCCATAACACGCGGGATTTTGGCAGCATCGCGCCACAAACGGTCTAACTGCAAAACGCCACGTTGGTACATCTCATCGCTGCGATGGTTTTGAATGGCCATCATAGGGATGTCATTCAATTCCACCGTGTAGGGAACAGCTAAGACGGGTTTGGGCTTGGCGTGGAGCCAAGTCGGCAAATCATCCAAGACCCAATTGGCCACATAAGAAATTCCGGCAGCCGATAAGTAATCTAAGGTCTCGTCGGTTTCAGTCAGTCCTGGACTCTCCCAACCGAGTGGTGCTTTGCCTGTTAGTTTTTTGATCGATTGGATGGTTTGGTCGATCGCCTGCACTTGGTCATCTACCTTGTGCATAGGGCCTTGAATATAGCCATGCCCCATGAACTCCCAATCGGCTTGGTGCGCTGCTTGGGCAATCGATGGGTAAGACTCACACACAATGCCGTTGATGGCCAAGGTGGGCGTGATGCCACGTTGTTGCAATGCATCAAAGATTCTCCAAAATCCAACGCGCATGCCGTACTCATGCCAAGACCAATTGGGTAGATCGGGCATCAAGGGTTGACCCATGGGTGGTGTCAATACAGAACGCGGCATAGTGCGCTCAATCGTCCAATGCTCCACATTGACGATGATCCAAACCAACATACGGCTGTCGTCTGGCATGTGTAAGCGAGGTCTATCGACGATGGCTTGAAAAGGCGCGCGATCGCTTAGCAATGTATTTTTTGTAGTCATATTAGTTTCCCTAAGATTGGCGAGAGGTGATTGGATTTTGCACGCAAGTCAAGGAAATTCTGTTAAATTTTTGTACACACTACATATTTAGGAACAAGCCATGTTTTATGGGGAAATTGAAGGCAGTGGATTCGAAGTCATCGAGCCTGAATTCGCCAACTGCTTTGTCGGACATGCGCGTGTTGAGCGCTTATGGACGGGCGGCAGATGGTCTGAAGGCCCTGCATGGTTTGGAGGCGGCCGATACCTGGTGTGGTCAGACATCCCCAACAACAAAATCATGCGCTACGACGACACTGACGGCTCTGTCTCGGTTTTTAGATCTCCCTGTGGCTTTGCAAACGGCAATACAGCTGACAGGCAAGGCCGTTTAATTACTTGCGAACACTACAACCGCCGACTCACCAGAACTGAACACAACGGCACCATCACGGTGCTTGCTGATCAATACAAAGGTAAACGCTTGAATTCTCCCAACGATGTCGTTGTGAAGTCGGATGACTCCATCTGGTTTACAGACCCCGATTACGGAATCATTGCGGACTACGAAGGCAAAGTCGACACGATGGAACAGGACGGTTGCCATGTTTACCGTATTGACCCACACACAATGGAAGTTACACGTGTTGCCCATGACTTCGATCACCCCAATGGCTTGGCTTTCTCAACAGATGAGAAACACTTATTTGTTGCAGACAGCGGCGGCACCGAGGGCCCTACCCGACCGAAACACATTCGCCGATTTGACGTCGACGTATCAGGAGAAACCCTAGGTCGATCGACCATATTTGCCGAATGTCCTGCTGGTTTCTTTGATGGTTTTCGGATTGACCAACAAAACAGACTATGGACTAGCTGTACCGAAGGTGTCATCTGTTACAGACAAGATGGACAACTCATCGGTAAAATAAAAATTCCTGAGATGGTGGCAAATTTGACGTTTGGTGGCGTGCAACGCAACCGACTTTTTATCTGCGGAACAACATCTCTTTATGCGGTCTACCTGAAGGTCAATGGATAAGGACATCACCATGAATTTACGCGTTATATCTAGACCAGAAAAATCTATTCGTTCAGCACCCGTACTAACTGCATCAGAGGCAGTTGCAGTCGCAAGAAGTCTTGCGCCGAAATTTGCTGAACGTGCAGCGCATGCTGAAAAAATTCGCCACGTCCCTGAAGAGTCTATTGAAGAACTTAACACCAGCGGTTTGTTGCGTTTGATGCAACCTAAACGCTTTGGTGGCTCCGAGTTAGGTCTTGGCGTGTTGATGGATGTCGTTCTAGAGATCTGTAAAGGATGCTCCTCTACCGCATGGGCTTACTCAAATTTAGCCTCTCACGCTTGGAATATCGGACAGTTCGGACTGCAAGCACAAGAGGACGTATGGGGCGACGATCCATTCGCCTTAGCTGCCACTGGTTTTGCATTTCCATGCGGTAAAGCAACACCTGTAGAAGGCGGATACAAGGTCAGCGGAAAGTATCCCTTTGCTAGCGGTGTGGATGCTTCAACTTGGATGTTGGTAGGTGCTATGACAGAACAAACTGGAGGCGCACCACAACGTCGCCTCTTTTTAATCCCACAAGCTGACTTTAAGAGCCAAGACAACTGGCAAGCGTATGGCTTAGGTGGTACGGGTAGCCATGATGTCCATATGACTGATGCCTTTGTGCCTGAACACCGCAGTGTCTCAGCCGAAATTTTTGCTGCGGGTCAAAACTTGCCCGGCGCGAAGTTGTACAGCAACAAGTTATTTCAAATGCCAACATTTGCAGCGTTTGCTTATGTGCTTGCCGTTGTTCCCTTGGGTACAGCCAAAGCAGCAGTGGAACAATTCACAGCCAATATGCGTAACCGCGCAAGCACCTATACCGGCTCCCGCGTTGCTGAACTCGGTCCCGTACAAGCGCGTATCGCAGAGGCCGCTGCTTGTGTAGAGTTTGCAGAGACCGTGATTCGCCGTGATTGGACTGACTTAGAAGAAGCCGTTGAGAGAAACGAGTTTCCGACTATGGAGACCAAGTTGCGCTGGAAGCGTAATGCGGCTTTTGCTACTGGCTTAGCAGTTCGTAGCATTGATACGCTTATGCCAGCAGCCGGTGCAGCAGGTCTTTCCTTGCAGTTACCGCTTCAAAGGCAATTTAGAGATATCCATGCAGCGTCTTCGCACATCGGCCTGACCTGGGATGTGCATGGAGCCGCCTATGGACAAAGCGCCTTGGGCTTGCAGCCTCAAGGTGGCCTGTTGCTCTAATTTAGTTGTGCGAATGTATTAACTGCAAAAGGCGGTCTGGCGTCAAAGGCAAATGGCGCGGCCGCACACCTAGGGCGTGGTGGACAGCATTTGCAATCGCTGCAGCCAATGGCCCCGCAGCCACTTCACCTGCACCAATACTGGGTAGTTCCGCAGCATCCACCAAATCAATATGGAGTTGCGGGATTTCGTCAAACCCTAATATTGAATAGGTGTCCCAGCTATTGCTTGTGATACCTGCAGGCCCCCATGTCACGGACTCTTTCAATGTCCAACTGATAGCTTGTAATAAACCACCTTCAATTTGGTTGAGCAATCCATCGCGATGCACAATACGACCGGCGTCCACCGTGCACCATACCTGTTGCACACGGATGCTCTCACCCACCTCTATTTGCACTACCACTGCGCAATACCCTGCATGGTTTTTGTAACGGCCGAAGGCTATTCCGTATCCGTGGCCGTTTAGACCCTCACCACGTGAATCCCAGTTCGCTGCATCAGCTGTGGCTTGTAAAACATGCTTGGCCCTTGTATCGGTTAGATGGCGAAGCCTAAATTCAAGAGGGTCTACTGTTGCGGTTTCGGCCAGTTCATCCATGAAAGATTCAATGGCAAACGTATTGGCGAACCCTCCTAAGGATCGCAGGGCTGACACACGCAAAGGTCCCTCAGGAACAAAGTGGTGCATGACGTCGAGTGCCGGCAAATCGTAATAAGGAATGATGTTGCGCAAACCGCCACCGGTTGGTAACACTTGGTCTTTCTGAACAGGTCTTGGAGTTTTGGGGTCTGAGGCCCAAGCTCCGAGTAGATTGATGCCAGGTAACCAACCAGGCCGATTCAAATGGCTGTGGCTCCAAACTTGCGCTTGCCAATCTGAGATGCGTCCTTGTTCGTTTAATCCTGCGTTCAACTCAATCAAACTGGCTGACCCAACGGGGGACACAGACATCTCATCTTGACGTGTCCATTGCACACGCACTGGTACTTGCAAGTGATGGGCTAGAAATGCGGCGTCAAACGCCACATCGTCAGCCCCGTTGTGCCCATAGCAGCCAGCACCTGGGCTGTGAACAACATCCAAAATATCTACAGATATGCCTAGGGCGGCGGCTATCTCCAGCCTAAGTTTGAAAACGCCTTGCGAATGGGTGTACACCGTCAGTCCCGCTTTGTTAGCAGAGTGACGCATGGGTTCCGCTAAAGCACAAGCCAAGCCTATGGACGCATGTGCAATATAAGGTTTGGAATAGCGTCTCGTGACACGTTGTGAAGCAGGCAATGCCTTTCCTTGGCTGACTACCTTTTCATCTACAGAAGGCAAACTGGTGAGCAGAGCTTCAATCTCCTGGAACGCAGGTAAGTTTGGTAATTGCCACTCAATCGTTGCATAGGCTTTTTCATAGGCGCGTAGAAGCATTCCTTCATCTGGCCCCAACAACGCAATGAAATCACCTTGAATGACTAATTCAGTAACTCCCTCAAGTGATCTCAATTGGGCAGCATCTATATGACGCGCTCTTGCTTCAGCATGTGGTCCTCGCAAAATACGTGCGTGCAACATATTGCTGCGAACCATATCGTGCACAAATCCTGGTCCAGTGAATTTGCCTTTGAGATCGAATCGTATGAATTCATCATCAGGTAGGTGCACTAGTTTTTTGACATCGCGGCTTTTTTCTAATAGTGTGTCAACGCGAATAAGCGCGTAATTGGTATTTTTCGCTAACGAGTGAAACCCAATTTTTTCTTTTGACTGTGACGCACTAAAAATACCTTGATCGAGCGTCAAATCTTCTAAGCTAACAGCAAGATGCTTTGCCGCCTGTGCGGCAAACAACTGGCGCATATAGATGCACGCGTGACGGAGAGCAGTCGCACCTACCTCAATAGAAAAACTACCAGCGGTGTAACCTTCATCTGGACTGGATGCGGTATGCCCTGCTAATAAATCAACCTGCCTAGGATGAATGCAGAGCTCTTCACAAGCTACTTTGACCAAGGCTGCAGAAATGCCCTGACCGAGCTCAACTTTACCGCTGTAAATTTGAAAGCGATCATCCGCTAGCAGTTGAACCCATTGTTTCAACAACGGTGCGGTCTGTATGCTGGTTGGTATAACTGTCGCCATATTCAATCTTTGACTTGCAGGCGATGCATCGCAAGCTCTGTGGCTTTCAAAATGCGCACGTGCGCACCACATCGACACAAATGCCTGTTCAAGATCTCGATGATTTTCTCTTTGGAAGGATTTAGCTCGCGTTTTAACAAAGCAGTCAAAGACATCAAGATGCCATTGATGCAGTAGCCACATTGCGCAGCTTGCTCCTCTAAAAAAGCTTGCAACACAACAGAGCCAATAGGATCACCTTGTAAGGCGGTGGGTGTGAACACGTCACACCCCTCTACCGACTCGGTAGATAAACCACACGACTGCTGCGCAACGCCGTCAACAATGACGGTGCATGCGCCACAGTTACCTGCACCACAACCGAAGCGCACATCTTTGGCGTCGCATGGATTTCTTAAAACGTGAACCAAGGGTAACTTACCATCGACTGAAGCCGATGTTGTTGCACCATTCAATTGAAATACTGTCACTTCTTTCCCGAATTAGCGATCCACCATGCGGCGAGTTGAGTTCCGTCTCCATCGCCAAGACCTGCAGCGGCGGCTTGTTCAAATACACCCATCGTGGCGCTTGCCGCGGGCAGTTCATAACCCATAGCTTTCGCCTCTGCCATCATGGCGCGAAGGTCTTTGCGTATGGAGTCAATATTGAAATGCGCAGGTCCTTGGTCAATGCCATTTAAAGACGCAACCACAGCAGAACCGCGAAACTTGATAACGCCAGGTGCGCCAGGAGTGTCAGCCAAAATATCCATCAACCTCTCAGCTGAAAGTCCTGCTGGTTTGGCCATCAAAATGGCTTCGCCCAATGCCTGCCAATACACCAATAAAGGCAGATTCACGGCTAACTTCATGCTCGCACCAGAACCAATGGCACC
>Ga0209499_1002109_pt1 | contig 13000 bp, 9 predicted proteins | sample C_130208_EF_Meta_FD_187306 | JGI IMG/M metagenome (GOLD analysis project Ga0209499, IMG submission 187306) | Freshwater microbial communities from Lake Croche, Canada to study carbon cycling - C_130208_EF_MetaG (SPAdes) (version 2) | ecosystem: Environmental > Aquatic > Freshwater > Lake | place...
CACACATCAACTTCATAGCCAGGTAAGGTTTCGGCAATGGCCGCCACGCCCGGAAAAAATTTTGACCGCTCAAGTGACGTCACGCCAATTGGGCGCACCAGCTCTGCCTTAAGTTGACCACCGACCGAGGCGAGCGTAGTGATCATGTAATCAATGTTTCCCCCGATCATATTAGTGACTGCCCCGTTGATGCCCTGGTACGGCACGTGCAGTGCTTGAGTGTTTGAACTCGACTTAAAGTGCTCGACACTCAATTGCCCGATCGAGCCCATGCCAGCCGAGCTGTAGTTGACTGCGTTGTTGCGATCTTTAGTTGCGGCGATTAGTTGTGCAACGTTTTGATAAGGGGTCTTGTTGCCAACAATTAGCACCATCGCACCCTTTGCGACAAGCGCAACGGGCTTAAACGAAGTGATTGGATCAAACGGCAGGTTATTGCGCACTGCTGCGTTAGTCGCGAATGACGTCGAGATCAATAACAAGCTCGAGCCATCGGGCTCGGCACGTGCGACCAGATCCGAACCGATGCTACCCCCAGCGCCTGGTTTGTTTTCAACAACAATCGTGTTCGACAGTTTGATCGCTAATTTTTGGGCTAAAGCACGCGCATAGACGTCGTTGCTTCCGCCTGGCGAAAACGGCACAACAAATTTAATGAGCTTAGGCAGGGCGCTCGGTTGGGCGCTGATGATCGCCCGAGGGGCTCCGCTTTGTTGCGCAGATATGGATTGAGGTATTGAGTTTTGTTGGGCCAGTACCGTTTGGAATCCACCTAAACAGCAGGTCATAGCAACGCCCAGCGTAATCGACCAGCCCGTCCATCTTCGCGCGAAAGTCTTATCTGCTATGGCATTTTTCGACTGACCGATATTGTTGCATTTCATGGTCTTATCTTACAAAATTAGAGTCGTGGGCAAAGTTTGGTCAAAGACTGGGAAGGTACCGCCTAAGGCTTGGCGCCGCGCAATGCCTGCAATACTCGCTGCCCAGCACGGCCATCAGGTTTGACGCCAATTGACGTTTGAAACCCACTAATCGCCAGGCGGCTTTTTGTGCCGATCATGCCGTCGATCTCACCAACGTCATAGCCTCTATCCGCCAAACGTTGCTGCACTTCGCGGCGCTCGGCGCGGCTCGTTCCAGCATCGTCAGTGGGCCAAGGGGTGCTGAAACGCCCTGCCCCCCGCAGGCGATCGGCCAGGTGGGCGATGGATAGGGCATAAGACTCAGCAGCGTTATAACTATAGATCGCATCAAAATTTCGAAATACAACAAAGGCGGGCCCGGTCGGACCAGCAGGCAACAACAACGCGGCCTGAGTGGTCTCATCAGGTACAGTTTGATCAGCTTTGATGGGCTTGACGCCTAATTTTGTAAACTGAGCGAGAGGCTGACGCGCGCTGCGCCCCGTTGGCCCTGCATAGCCCTTTGGCAACTGCACCTCATAGCCCCAGTTTGCACCACTCACCCACCCGGCCATTTTTAAATAATTTGCCGTCGACCCTAAGGCGTCGGGTACAGAGTTCACAATATCGCGCTTGCCATCCGCATCAAAATCTACTGCGATCCGTTGGTACGTCGTAGGCATAAATTGTGTTTGACCAAAAGCACCGGCCCATGACCCCACTAAATTCGCCAAGGGGATATCACCACTTTGAACAATTTTTAATGTCGCCAACAATTCGCCTTTAAAAAAAGCCTGGCGCTTGTTGGCACAGACCAAGGTCACTAACGAGCGCACTAACTCGCGGGTGCCCTGGATGCGTCCAAAATTAGATTCGACCCCCCAAACAGCCACAATCGTGTACCGATCAACACCATAAGTTTGCTCTGCCTGCGCAAGTGTCTTAGACCACTCTTTAAGCTTGGCCTGCCCATCGGCCACACGCTCATCATCGACCAAACCCGCCACATAATCCCAGATAGGCGTGCGAAACTCTGGCTGAAAATCAAAGGACTTCAGCACCGTTTCGTCAGGTTCGAGCCCCTTGAAGGCCTGCTCAAGCACCGTGGCACTTACACCTTGCGCGCCAGCAGCCTGCCGCAACCCTGCCACGCAGGTATCAAACGTTTGCGCGTGAGTAAGATAGGTTGCGAAAGATAACGCAAGTGCGCTCAGGGCTCTTTTCATGGGTCTTGGTCTTCTTTAAACGTTTTTGTCGTCGGCAGTCTGATTTGGTCTTTTTGAGCTAGCATACTCGACATCATACGTGCGAATCCCCTGCAAAAAAAAGATGAAAAAAAGACAGACGCCTCCAAGGGTTGAATCCCTGGCGAAGCCCTCATCCTTTACAAAACGCACCTTCAAACTCGTGCGCGATGAGGGGTACGCTTGGTCTCACGCCTTTCGTTACAACTGGATCTACCTGCTCATGTTGGTGATCGGCGCGGTCTCATTGATATTTTTTTGGCAACCTCTACCACCCAAAACACTAGGTATTGCTGTCGGGCGTGAAGGTACTTCAGACGGGGCTTACGGCGAAAAACTAGTGTCTTTTTTTGCCGAGCACGGTGTCAAACTGAATTTGACATACACCGAGGGCGGCAAACAGCCCATCGTAGCCATGCAACACGAACGCTCGATTCACAGTGCTCTGGTTTTGGGTGGCTTACATAAAAAAAACGAACTCGATCAAGTTTGGTCTTTAGGCAGTTCTCAGTACGAACCTTTCTGGCTTTTTTATCGCGCAGAAGCCTTCACAGACGATGAACAGATATTTCATGTTCCCACAAATGGCTTGGCAATCGGTGAACCAAACTCTGGCTCAAACACGATTGTTCGCCAACTCTTGGAAATCAGGGGCGAGGGCGCGGCGAGCCAAACTAAATTTCTTGAGTGGCCCTACTTAAAATCAGTCGAAGCCTTGTTGGCCGGTGACATCGTTGCTTTAACCGCGGTCGACGGTATTGACTCGCCCATCATAAAAAGGCTTTTAGCCGACCCTAAGATTAAGATTGCTAATTTTCCGTTCGCGCCTGCCTACGCAAAGCGCCTCCAGCAGTTGGATCTTGTATCAATCCCGAGAGGTTCGTTTACGACAAACCCGACATACCCGGCAACCGACATCAAAATGGTCGCAACGAGCTTGACCTTAGTCGTTGAAAAAGATCTTCATCCCGCGCTGCAACTATTATTTTTAATGGCGATGGATCACCTGGGCGATTCACGTGATCAATTCTTTGCCAAGCCCGATGAATTTCCGTCTTACAAAGACAATAGCATCCCGCTCGCCCCAATCGCCAAACAATATTTGTCGAATGGGCCACCAACAAGCGTATCGCACCTTCCCTTTTGGGCGGCCAGTTTTGTCGATCGAATTTGGTTTTTTATTCTCGGCAGTCTGGCCATCGTTTACCCGCTGTATCGCATGATGCCCAACTACCGGACAACACTTGGTCAACTTAAAGTGAACGATGCTTACGCTTTGCTACACGCCATTCAACAGCGGTTTGAGCAAGCGCAATCCCAGCACGAATTTGACAACATCATGAAGGATTTTCTTCAGCTACAACAAGAGATTGAAGACTGGATCCCTAAATTAAATATCCCGGCCTACTACGCCCTGTTTCGCCCGATTGAGCACATCAAAAAAATTGCACTTGAACGAGAAGCTTTTTTAAAGGGTAACGACTACATCACCCAAAGCTGATTGGCTGCTCAGGGTTGATCAACGCTTGGCATACCTGGGCTACTCATGATTCTTAACTTACAGTTGGCATAACACTGCAGCGAACCAGGCCAGCATGACAGCGGCTCAGTCAAGCACCAAAGCCTCGCGACGAATCACCTCGCCCCACAAAGGTACCTCTTTGTTGATCAGGCTCGCGAAACTCTTCGGATCCAGCATCACTGGTTCGCCATTACTTTTTAAAACAGCCTCAGCTTTCGGGTTTGTCGTAATCAGCCGAGCCGCTTCAAAAATCTTTGCAATGATAGGCTGGGGTGTCCCGGCGGGGGCCAACAAGCCCATCCAAAAAATCACCTCAAAATCAGTAAAGCCCGCCTCAGCCATCGTGGGCAACTCAGGAAGCTGAGCAATTCGCTTGGACGACGTCACCGCTAAGGCCTTGAGCTTGCCTGCCTGAATGTTGGGCACAGTACTCAAGGTATCAAAGCCAGCATTGAGCTCGCCACTGATCATTGCTAATCCAGCCAGCGCCGCACTTTTGTAGGGCACGTGCGTTGTTTTGATGTTGGCTCGATTGCTGAGCGATACGAAACTTAGATGGGCCATATTGCCTTGACCACCCGAGCCATACGTCAGTTTGTCAGGCTGTGCCTGGGCGTAACGAATCAGATCTTGAATGGTGTTTACATCATTTTTCTGCGCCCACTCAGGGTTGGCGGTCAAAATGAACGGCGCTTCGATCACCATTGTGATGGGCACAAAATCTGACGCTTTGTAGGTGATCTGTTTATACAGTTGGGGGTTGATGGTGATACTGCTGGAGTTTGTCACAAGCAAGGTATAACCATCAGGTGCTGCACGCGCAACCTCGCCAACACCGATGGCTCCGTTTGCACCGGGTTTGTTCTCAACAACTACCGGTTGGCCTAGCGATTTTGCTAACTGCTCGGCCATTACGCGAGCCACCGTATCCGTTACTGAGCCCGCTGGAAACCCGACCACAATGCGCAGGGGTTTGTTGGGCCAAGGTTTGGCTACATCTTGGGCATGAACAGTCGTCAACGCCAAACAGCCCATAACGATGAAGGCACCAAGTTTACGGCTCAGGTTTATCATTTTTTTTCCAAAAACGAACGGCAAATTTATCTTAGTTCGCGCCAGCAAAAGACCCAACATGAATTCTCCCACCGCTAAGCCGTAGCTGTAGCGGGAGTTTCTTGGGTCAACGGCCAGTGCGCAGGGGTGTTGCACACTCAACAACAAAAATCCCGCTGCTAGAGAAGCATTGACTGTCACTAGGTCGCAAACTCCATCCTAAAACAAATACAGACCCGACATCAGCTTTTGTACGCGTCAGTAGTTGTTTAGTGCTATAAATCGTCAAGTTAATAAAGTTCCAATAAACCTATCACAGAATATCTCTGGAGACTTCAATGCAATTTAAATTCGCCCTCTCGGCTCTTGCATTAGCGATTGCATTACCTGCTTTTGCGCAGACACCAGCACCAGCTGCACCGCCACCAGCTTGGAAACAAGGGATGGATAACACCGCCCAGCCGGCCACTTTGCACCCGTTTGCGCCCATCATGACCGGCACTGAAGCCAAAGATATTCAGTTGTCAAAACTTAAGGTTGCACCCGGTTTTAAAGTTGAGGTTTGGACCGACGGCATCCCCACAGCTCGTTCAATGGCGATCGGCGACAAAGGGACAGTTTTTGTTGGTAACCGCGTCGGTAAAAACGTCGTGGCGATTACTGAAAAAGACGGCAAGCGCAGCGTCAAAATCATTTTGAAAGGCTTGGACACACCTAACGGTATCGTCTATTCAAAGGGCACTCTATTTGTAGCCGAACGCACCAAGATCACGCGCTACGACAATATTGAAGCCAATCTGGATAACCCCGGCGCTGGAAAACTGGTGGTAGACGGCCTTGACCCAACAAACGGCCCTGGACACAATTGGAAGTACTTGGCCATGGGCCCAGACGGCAAGCTCTACTTCAACATTGGCTCACCAGAAAACATCACAATGCCGCTTTACAACCAGGCTGCTATCTTGCGTGCGGACACAACAACGGGTCAGCTAGAGCGGGTCGCGACTGGGGTGCGTAACAGCGTTGGTATGGATTTTCATCCTGTGACCAAAAAACTCTGGTTTACCGAGCATGCTCGTGACTGGATGGGCGAAGATATCCCCAATGATGAGTTGAATGTACTGAGCAAAGAAGGTGAAAACTTCGGTTTTCCGTTCTGTCATCAAGGTGACATCCCCGATCCGATCTATGGCAAATACGACACCTGCGCAAACAGCACACCGCCTGCGCTCAAGTTAGGCGCGCACGTGGCTCCACTGGGTATGAAGTTTTACACGGGCAGCATGTTTCCTGCCGAGTACAAAAACAACATCCTGATGGCTCGCCATGGCTCTTGGAACAAAACCAAAAAACTTGGCTATGACCTGATGCGTGTTGTGTTGGACTCAAATGGCAAAGTCGAAAAATACGAGCCCTTTGTGACGGGCTTCATGACCGACGACATGGCTGATCCTCCAATGTGGGGTCGTCCAGTTGACGTGTTGCAATTGCCAGATGGTTCGATCTTGTTTTCGGACGATTACAACGGCGTCATCTATCGCGTGAGCTACAGCAAATAATGTTTCAAGTTTCAAGCATGAAACAAGTCGCAGCCGGCCTGTTAGCCGCTGCGGCTTTTTTATCTTCATCCCCGTTGGTTCAAGCCGCCGATCTTGAAGCAGGTAAAACCCTGTCTCAAACCTGTGTGGCCTGTCATGGCCCGGGCGGCAACTCAATTATCCCAGGCACGCCCTCAATTTCAGGCAGTGCGGCCCAAGCGATCAGTATGCAACTGTTCAATTACCGCGAGGGCAATCGTAAAAATGCACAGATGTCTCCGATGGCTGAAAATCTCACCAACCCTGAGATGAATAATCTAGCGGCCTACTTTGCCTCAGAAAAAGTGGCACCGCCTACGCATCAAGCCTCGGCTGAAAGCATTAAAGTTGGCCCTGCACTCACTGCACAGTACAACTGCACACAATGCCATGGCCCTGCACTCAAAGGGATTCAACATATCCCCCGTCTTGCAGGACAACAATATGAGTATCTATTGGCACAGCTTCAAGGCTTTAAGGCGCACACGCGCTACGACATGGATGGCAACATGACGTCTGCCATGTCTGCAGTCAAAGAAAGCGACATCCCAATCTTGGCTGACTACATTGCTGCACTCGAATATAAGTAAAGCAAAGACTACCGTTTAGTCTTTAGTGCGTTAACTTTTGATTATGTTGTGTACCGAATTGAGCTCCTCACGGAGCTCAATTTTTGGCCGTCGATTTTAAGATAGCCAATGACTCCATCCACTTTTCTTCAGCCGGCGCAGACCTAACCGAAGCACTCTTGCTCAGACCAACTGAAGTACGAGTCTTTCAGGACGATGTTCATATTAGACCTCTTCGAAAACAAACATCACGATTGATGCTTGTTGTAGGCACAGTATGGCGCCGATGAACCTGACACTCAAGTCGGATTTTGCTCGTAAATGTTTCATGTCGTTTCGAACGGTTTCAGCCGAATGCCCGCACGATATTCTTAACTCTGATACGACCGTTTAGCGCTAAGACACACCAAAAAACGCAAATTTTGTGAAAAGGCGAAGTGTTTAGCGACCTACGTCGTGTTGCCCCATGAGCTTAGATCGAATGACGTGGCTGTCATTAAAGATTATGTTAGCCTTTGCAAAATGGCGATGAGTTTCTCCACTGGGCGCCAGCACGTTGAGTTGCAATTCATTGTTTAATCTGAACGAGTTCTTTCAAATGACCCGTATAAAAATCATTTTGGCCGTCTGGGTAAGTATGGCGTTAGGCAACTCCTGTTTCGCCGCAGAGGTTGCAGCCCGCCCAGAAGTCGCAGACGCGACCAAACCAGCGGCGACAGCACCCATGAGTAATGAGCAGATGGCTAAGCAGTTGGCCAACCCCATTGCGAACATGATTTCGATTCCCCTGCAGTGGTCGTATGGCGGCAAAATGGGCGCGGATCAAAAAGGCAGCAATCAGACTCTCTTGCTCCAACCTGTGGCGCCCATTAATTTAGGTGGCGGAGATCTTTTCGTTGTTCGGCCGATTCTCGCGGGAGTATCACTGAATAATATCAATGGGTTTTCTGACTACGGCGTTGCCAACATTACCCTCGAGTCCTTCTATGCTCCTAAAACAGGATCATCCTGGATTTGGGGTGTTGGGCCTTATGTCACTGCGCCAATTAATAACACCGGTAATTTTGGCTCTCTGCAAACTGGTGTGGGTGTGACTGGCGTTGTCTTAAATCGGGACGGCCCGTGGACGTACGGCGTGCTCGGCTATCGCTCATGGAGCGCGGGCGGCAATGCGGCATACGGCACACAAAACAATCTTTACGGGCAGCCATTTCTTGCTTACACCACCAAAAGTGCCTGGACGTTTTCCACCAACATGCAAGCGCTATACAACTACGACACGGGTCGCACATCAAATCCACTGTATGTTGGCGCATCTAAGTTAGAGGTCTTTGGCAAACAGCCCGTGCAATTTAGTTTGGGCGCAACCTACTACGTTGATTCAACACCCCAAGGGCCGCAGGGTTGGGGTGCTCGGGCAACGGTCACGTTCGTTTTTCCAGAGTAATTGAATCTTGCCGACGAAAATGATGTCTATTACACAAAAACTTCTCAGCTGTGTGTTGGTTTTTAACTTATTGACCGCTTTTGCAACCCCTTCAACGGTGTATTTCAATGGTGACATTCTCACCATGCACGGCGATCATCCGCAATACGTTGAAGCGCTTGTCGTGCAAAACGACATAATTGTATTTGCTGGTGACAAGGGCCCTGCGCTCGCGCAGGCTGGGTCTAACCCGACTTTGCAAGACCTGAAGGGTCACACCTTAATGCCTGGCTTCATAGATAGCTGGGGCCACTTTGCGCTAATCGCGCAAAATACCCTTGGCGTGAATCTTGGTTACTTTGCGCCGAATCCGCCTCAGAACAAGGCACAAGCTATTCAAAAGTTGCTGACCGAGGGCAGACCTTTCAATGGATGGATTCTGAGCTCTGGTTATTCAGAAGCCATGCTCTCTGACGGCGGGCTGTCGTTAGCAGATCTAGACAAAGCATACCCAGAGCAGCCGTTACTTATACAAAATATTTCAACCCTGACAGGTCAGGTAAATTCTGCTGGCTTAAAAAAACTTGGCATTACTAAAACAACCAAAGCAGTGTCAGGCTTTATACCCACAGACCCAAAGACCGGCGAACTGACCGGCGAGCTGATTGGCATGCCCTTTTTAGAGGCAGTCGTGCGCGCCGTGGGCACCTATTCACAAGACATCACCTTTGATACCTATCGTAAGGCTGAGCAGATCTATCTCTCTTATGGCTTCACAACCGCCCAGAGTTATGAGGCGACAGTGGCTGAGATGAACAACATGCGCAAGGCGATCGGACAAAAAGTGATTTCGCTTGATCTTATTGCCTTACCTACTTATGACGTCGTAGATACACTTCTTAAGTCCAATCCTAATTTTCAGTTTGGAACGTACGACCAAGGTGATAGAGGTTTTAAAGTAGCGGGCATAATGGTACCAACCGATGGCGCACCACAACTACGCCTCGCCTACTTCACTCAGCCATTTCTAGACACAACGGGCTTTAGCAAAGACTGGCGCGGATTTCCGTACAACCCACAAAGCCTGGTCGATCACTATGCCAAGCTCGCCTACGAAAAAAACATCCAATACTTTGGCTACAGCAACGGTGATGCCGGAATCGATATGACGCTCGCAGCCTTAAACAAAGCCATCAAAGCAACTGGCACGACAAAAAACCGCAGAAGCGTCATTTCTCATTCATTCTTTGTACGCGATGATCAACTGGCACAATATAAAGAACAAAATATTATTGCTATTACACTTTCTAACCATGTCTGGCTTTATGGCGACGTATACCTAAAAATACTTGGCGAAGAGCGCGCCAAAAATCTTAGTCCTTTGCGCACCGCTGATAAACTGGGCGTCAAAGTTGGTATTCACAACGACACACCTTCGTCTGGACCGAACGCCTTATTCTCAATCTGGAGCGCAGTCAATCGTAAAACGTTTAGCGGCAAAACCTTGGGCGAAGACCAACGAATCGACGCCTACAAGGCGCTGCAAGGTTTCACAGTCAACGCTGCTTATCAATACAACGAAGAGACGCAAAAAGGAACCCTTGCCAAAGGCATGCTGGCTGACTTAGTACAACTCGACCGCAACCCACTCAAAGTCGGATCAGACGATATTAAAAATATTCGAGTCATTCAGACGATTAAACATGGCAAGCCGCTGTATTACGCCCAATAGCACGTACCGAAATAACACTCGCAACTTCACTCACAGATCGCCGGAGCAACCTGATGAAATTCAAGATTTGGTTTGTACTACTTTCTTTTCTTGGCACCACGTTAGCGCAGGCATGTACCTCAATTGTGCTAAACGGCACCGATAGCGGGCGTGTTTATGGTCGTACCATGGAGTTTGGGATTCCTTTGAAATCAGCTGTTCTGATTACCCCCAGAGGCTACGCCCTGCAAGGCACCGGAATAGACGGCACAGCTGGTACTGGAAAAAATTGGGTCTCAAAATATGCTGTGATCGGAGCCAATGCTTTCGGCCTACCTCTCTACGTTGATGGGTTAAATGAAGCGGGCTTGGCGGGTGGCTTACTAAACGCACCCAACACGGCGCAGTACCAAACCCCAACGCAAGAACAAGGTGCAAACAGCATCGCTGCGCAGCAGCTACTGATTTATGCACTCACAAACTTCGCTACCGTAGCAGAAGTCAAAGAAGCATTACCAAAAATGTACGTCAATAGCTCGGCGCTGAAAGAATGGGGCGGTGTCGCAAAGGCGCGTATGACCCTGCATGACAGCGAAGGTGGCAGTCTGGTCGTTGAGTACCTTGAGGGCAAACTTGTGATGACCGACAATATCATCGGCACCATGACAAACGATCCTGCATTTTCTTGGCACTTACAAAACATCGGTAACTACGCAAATTTGAGCGGCACAGATAAAAAGCCAATGGAATTCAATAAACAGAAGTATTTTGCAGCGAGTTCAGGCAACGGGTTGCACGGCCTTCCCGGTAGCTTTCTGAGCCCAGACCGTTTTGTTCGTGCGTCAATGTTCGTGATGAATACGCCAACAGGCACGACTGATCTTCAAGAGCGTAGAGCTTGGCATGTTATGAACAATTTCGACATCCCCTTTGGTGCCATCCATCTCGACAGCTCGAGTGGCTATGGTGGCGGTGTCAACTCTTACGAATTCACCGAGTGGACTGTCGTGGCTAATCTCAAAACTAAAACATACAACATTCGGTCGTTTGAGAACCCCGGTGTTCTGAGCGTAAGTTTTACCGAAGCAGACAAAACCAGTAAAACACTGCGCTCAATTCCACTTTTAAATTAATCACCCACGACACCATTAAACACTCACAGATTCGTCTCGCTTATGTGATGAATCTGCATTGAATTTTCATGAAAAAACTTATATTCATTCTCGTTTTTTTTGGTTGTCACTTAGCAAGCGCACAGGCTCAAGACAATGTCACGCTGTACGGAATCATTGATATTGGCCTTCAATACGCGACCGTCAGTCAGACGAAAGACAACACCGCTCAAAGTAATCAGTTTTTCGGGATTTCCAGCGGCGTCCAAAGCGGCTCGCGTTTTGGCTTACGCGGCTCGCATGAGATGGGCGGAGGGTTTCAAACAGTCTTTACGTTAGAGAATGGCTTTAACGCCGGTAACGGAGACGCCCAACAAGGTGGCAGATTATTCGGGCGTCAGTCGACCATTGGCATTAAAAACAGCAATCTTGGGCAGCTTGATCTGGGTCGTCAAATTAACCTGGCGTCTAATTACTTTTTACCGATTGATCCATTTGCCGAAGGCTTTGGGCAGGCAAATATTGGCGCCTCGTTTGGTTCGGCAAACACCGTTCGCTACAGCAATATGCTGTTGCTTCAGGCTCAAGCGACCGAAGCCTTGACCTTTGGAGCGGGCTACTCTTTCGCGACAGAGTTGAACGGCATTTATGCAGACAACGGCCTCTGCGGCAGCGGTATATGCCAAGCGGTTAATCAAAACTCTCAATTTCAAACCAACAACAACATGCGCGCCCTCACACTAGGCGCAAAATACGCGAGCGGCCCGCTTCTTCTGGCCGCTACCTACGATCAACTATGGGGTCCTGACAACATCCCGAATGGCCCACCAAAGCCGAATCCCACTGCATGGTTGGTGGGCGGTGCCTACGACTTTAGCGCAGTGAAAATATCATTCGCCTACGGCCAGACACGAAACGGCACCTGGAATGGTCAGCCCACGGGCGCAGGCACGACCCCAAATAGCCCGCTTTCAGACAGCTCGCTGGGGTCAGGGGCCCTCTTTTTGGCTGGGGCCGCTGCTAACTCAATGATGTTAGGCATGACCGTCCCAATTGGTGAGGCAAGTATTTTGGCATCGGTGCAGCGCTTGCAACAAGTGGGCGATGCAGTGCCTAACACACTCACAGCCCCTCAAATGGTCTACAGCGCTGCATACCTCTATAACTTTTCGCGACGTACCAACCTTTATACCTATGCGTCATATGGAAACAATTACGCCGCAGTGCAATCGGCACAAAGTACCGTCGTCGGGATCGGGATCAGGCACCGGTTTTAGACCATCTGTATCGGACTCGTTGCATAAATTTTTTAGAAATTGCACGCACTCCGCTTGACCTCCAAGCATTGTTCATTCGTCCAGTACCAGATATCTTTTTTGCTTTGTACAAGCCTTTGCCCGATTAGTGTGAATTTAGCGATTTGAAGTCGTAGCAAATACGTAAAAAACAACCTTTCAAACATCTACTTTTCTCCGGAAAAAAACATGACAACCGAAGCAACCCCAAAAATTCTTGACTTGCCCATTGGCCTGACTGCAACTGGCCTGCGTGAAGAGTTCGACAGCATTGGTAAAGTTCAAGTCCCTGCAGATCATTATTGGGGTGCACAAACCCAGCGCAGCTTGATCCACTTCAATATCGGTCACGACAAAATGCCGAAAGAGGTGTATCACGCCTATGGCTACGTCAAAAAGGCTGCTGCAGTGGTTAACACCAAGGCCGGCCGTCTACCCGAATGGAAAGGAAAACTCATTCAGCAAGTAGCCGACGAAGTCATTAGTGGCAAGCTTGACAGCGAGTTTCCGCTGTATGTGTGGCAAACGGGTTCTGGCACACAATCTAATATGAATTTGAACGAGGTGATTTCAAATCGTTGCATTC
>Ga0209499_1002111_pt1 | contig 12990 bp, 11 predicted proteins | sample C_130208_EF_Meta_FD_187306 | JGI IMG/M metagenome (GOLD analysis project Ga0209499, IMG submission 187306) | Freshwater microbial communities from Lake Croche, Canada to study carbon cycling - C_130208_EF_MetaG (SPAdes) (version 2) | ecosystem: Environmental > Aquatic > Freshwater > Lake...
TCTATGTCTGTTAAGCCAACCAAAGACCAATTATCAAAATCAAGTATGCCTTCCTGATCATCACCGTTATTGTAGGTAATACGACAAGTGTAGTTTTTGGTAGTAGTGGAAGATGTTTGATCTGTAATTGTGTATTGGCCATGTATAAGATAATCATAATTACCCATAGACCAGGCATTTAGAGGTTTTTCTCCAAAACTGACGATAGTGTCGGCCGCTAGCTTCGATTTAATAGTGTGATTGCAGTGCATATAAGCAATCCCAGTTAAAGGAGTTGATATAGGTAATTGACTAGCTTGGTCTTTGCTGTCGACCAGAAAAAGATCGGATGCTGCAACTTTGTACATTAATGGCATAACAAGTTTATATTGGCTTAAAAGCAGAGCTATAAAAGCGAGGATAAACAGTAAGTTTTTGTACTTTTTCATAGGGATATAGTATTGGTTTAGTTATTATTGTTAGCACTATAAAATAAGACAATTCAATTAGAACTCACCTTATTCATAAAGACTAAGTGTATCACCTCTTTTTGTAAAGGCAAGCAGCTAATACTGAGTTTAGTGGTTTCTAGGCACTGATTATGTTCAAAATTATTTATTTAGAAATAAGCTGGCTAGGCCTAAAAAAATAAAGAAGCCCATGGAGTCGGTCACGGCTGTTAAAATAACACTCGTGCCTACAGCGGGATCTTTGCCGAATTGATGGCGTAATAAAGGAATGCCTAGGCCAAAAATAACAGCAACGAGTAGGTTAATAAACATAGCGGTCGCCATGACCACTGAAAGTGCTATATTTTGGTAGAGAAGTAGACTTAATAAACCCATAATTAAACCTATAAAAACACCATTAATGAAGGCCAGTTTAAGTTCTTTTTTGATCAATGTGCCCATATTGCTAGACGTGACTTGCCCTAAAGCGAGTGATCTTATGATTAATATGCTGGTTTGATTGCCGGTATTACCACCCAGTGCTGCAATGATGGGCATTAAAGAGGCTAGCGCCACTAGTTGCAAGATGATGTCTTCGAATACACCAATAATGCGGGTTGAGGCAAAGGCGGTGGCAATATTAATTAATAACCACCCCCAGCGGTTTCTAGCACTTTTCCAAACACTAGAGAATAGATCTTCTTCCTCGCCAACACCAGCATGACTGAGTAAGTCCTCATCTGATTTTTCTCGTATATAGTCAAGTATATGGTCTACACATAGTCGCCCTTGTAGTTTTCCTCGTTTATCGACTACAGGCGCTGAAATTAGATCATAGCGTTCAAAGGCACGAGCAGCTTCGGCTGTTTCTTGATCAATTTGGAATCTCACAAAATCAGTAACCATGACTTCAGAGACTTGCTGGGAGGGTAGGTGGGTTAGTAATCTTTGTAGTGGCAAGATACCTAGAACAATATTGTTATGATCGACAACAAATAACTTATCGGTGTGGCTAGGCAGTTTGCCTAAACGCCGTATATAAGCAATGATTGCTTTAAGCGTAAGATCATTGCGGATAGTTATCATACCAAAATCCATCAGCGCGCCTACTTGAGTCTCCTGATAAGATAAAATATCATTTAAATGTTGACGATCCTCGCTGTTTAATGAGCGAAGTATTTTTAGCATGGTTCTTTTAGGTAGTATGGCTGCTAGATCGGCTATTTCATCGGTATTTAATTTGCCGGCAACCGTTGCCAGTTCTTCGGCTGCCATACCTGATATTAGCGTTTGCCTGACTGCGTCGGATACTTCTAGTAAGATTTGTCCATCATGGCTATGCTTGATGGCGTTCCATACAATCTGGCGTTCATCTAAAGGTAATGATTCTAAAATAAGCGCGCAATCGGCTGGATGAAGCGGGATAAGTTTTTCTTGTAGTCGATTTTGATGTTGGTTTTGCAGCATGACTGCAATGAGTTCGTAGTTTACTGAGGGGCCTCGTTGAACTAAGGTTGTTTCAAGGCGCTGCTTTTCCAGTAAGCTGATGATCTCATCTAATTGATGATCTAGAAATAGTGCGGAATGGCTTTGTTCAGTAACTTCCATAGTGCCCGGCCCATTTTTAAGTTTGTGATGGTTGATTTACTCTGAGCATAAAGCAAATTGTAGGCAATTCTTTAAACTTTTGATTAATAGGATTTATTCAAGAATCTAAATGTTTTCATAAAAGCTTAGATTAAGACTAAGTTATCTCTGTGTATCATTTCTGAATCATCCGCATAGCCTAGAATGTTCTCGAATTCAGTGCTGTTTTTGCCGGCAATGAGTGCGGCTTCTGTGTTGCCATAGTTGATGAGTCCGCGTGCAATCTCCAGCCCTGATTCATCTTTGCAGGAGACTAATTCGCCGCGCTCGAAGATTCCTGAGATTGTTTTGACACCAACAGCAAGTAAGCTTTTACCATCGCGTTTTAATACTTTAATGGCGCCAGCGTCGAGTATTAAATGGCCTTTAACTTGTAATTGGCCTGCCAGCCAACGTTTTCTTGCGACCAATGGTTCTATGTCTGGTAAGAAGTGTGTGCCTAGATTTTTACCTGAGATGACCGCGGTGATGACATCTTCAACAGCGCCTGCGGCAACGATAGTGGCGGCACCTGATCGAGCAGCTAAGCGCGCTGCACTGACTTTAGTAGACATTCCCCCCCGACCTAAACCGCTACGGCTATCGCCTGCCATCGTTTCTAGCCGTGGATCGTTAACGCTAATTTCAGAAATTAATTGTGCATCCGGATATAGGCTAGGATCGCCTGTAAACAAACCGTGTTGGTCAGTTAGAATAATGAGCAATTCGGCTTCAACTAAATTAGCCACTAATGCCGCCAAGGTATCATTATCGCCAAAGCGGATTTCTTCGGTAGCCACGGCATCATTTTCATTAATAACCGGAACTACGCCGAACTTTAATAGGGTTATTAAGGTGCTGCGGGCATTTAAATAACGTTGTCGGTTAGATAAGTCGTCATGCGTTAGTAAGACTTGAGCGGCATGTAAATTATGCTGTTGAAAGTTATCATCAAAAACGCGCACTAAGCCCATTTGGCCGACGGATGCTGCTGCTTGCAGTTCGTGCAGGGTTTTCGGTCTAGTTTTTAAGCCTAAGCGACTCATGCCTTCGGCGACTGATCCTGAAGAAACGAGTATGACATCAATAGATTGATGTCTTAGCTCGGCCATTTGTTTAACCCAAGCGGTGATCGCTATTTTATCTAGCCCCAGACCGCCCTTGGTTAATAAAGAGCTGCCTATTTTTACAACAACTCGTTTAACCTTGGTAAACTCATTCCTGCTCACTTTTATTCCGCCGTTGTTCTTCTAAGAAGTTCATGATGGCAAACATTAAGGCTTTTGTGCCTTCGCCATTTATAGCTGCAATTTTAAAAACAGGGCCTTGCCATTCTAATTCATCAATAATTGCTTGGCAGTGCTGTTCAGCTTCATCGTAAGGCAAACGGTCAATTTTATTGAGGACTAGCCAGCGTGGTTTGTTGGCTAAATCATCGCTCCATTTTCCGATTTCATGGATGATTTTTCTGGCGGCTTGTACCGGTGTATCCATGCTTTCATAAGGTACTACATCAATCAAATGCAGTAATAATCCAGTGCGTGATAAATGCTTAAGAAACTGTAGGCCTAAGCCTGCACCTTCTGCAGCACCTTCAATGACGCCAGGTATGTCAGCAATCACGAAGCTGCGTAAGTCATCGACACTCACCACGCCAAGGTTTGGATGTAAGGTGGTAAAGGGATAATCTGCAACTTTTGGTGTGGCTGATGAAACGGCCCGTATTAGGCTAGACTTGCCAGCGTTGGGCATGCCTAATAAGCCGACATCGGCAATTAGGGTAAGCTCTAAAAGTAGAATGCGATGTTCGCCTTCGCTACCTTTGCTGGCTTTTTGTGGGGCTCTGTTGATACTGCTTTTAAAGCGAGTGTTGCCTAAGCCGTGAAAGCCCCCTTTAGCAACGAGCAAAGTTTCGCCAACCTTGGTAAGGTCGCCAATAATTTCGCCTGTGTCTTTTTCTGAGACTTGTGTGCCTAAAGGTACGGGTACATAGCAATCATCGCCTTTTTTGCCTGTGCAATTACGACTCATGCCATTTTGTCCGCGTTGAGCTCTGTGCACGGCATGATATCTAAAATCCACAAGCGTGTTGACGTTTTCAACAGCGATTAGATAAACGCAACCGCCATCTCCGCCATCTCCGCCGTCTGGTCCACCAAAAGGAATATATTTTTCACGCCGAAAGCCAATAGTGCCATTGCCACCATCGCCTGCTTCTACCCGAACTTCTGCCTCGTCAATAAATCTCATAACTTACACGCGCCACATACAAAACCAACCAATAAAAACAAAAAAAGCCCCGTCATCAATGACGGAGCTTTTTTAAAGCTACTGGGTTAAACAGTGCTAACCCAGTTTACTAAACTTTAAGCTGTAATCCAGTTTAAATTTAAGCAGCAACTATGCTGATAAATTTACGACCTTTAGGACCTTTAACTTGAAATACGACTCTACCTTCTGCCGTCGCAAACAAGGTATGATCTTTTCCACAGCCTACATTGTCACCAGCGTGAAATTTAGTTCCACGTTGACGTACAATGATGTTTCCTGCTGCTACGAGTTCACCACCGTAGCGTTTGACACCTAAGCGTTTTGCATTAGAGTCACGACCGTTGCGAGTACTACCACCCGCCTTCTTATGAGCCATTTTTAACTCCTAAAATATTAAGCAGAAATGCCAGTAATCTGGATTTCTGTATAGTATTGACGATGCCCCATTTGTTTCATATGGTGCTTACGTCTTCTGAATTTAATGATTTTGATTTTGTCGTGTCTACCTTGAGACAGAACAGTTGCTGTAACTTTGCCGCCTTCAATAAAAGGCAAGCCGATTTTAACAGTATCATCTGTTTGAATCATCAGCACTTTGTCAAATTCAATGCTATCGCCTGTGCCCAGCTCTAGTTTTTCTATTTTTAAGTAAGTACCTTCTTCTACACGGTACTGTTTACCACCTGTTTGAATTACCGCATACATCGGCGCAAGCTCCATCAAGCATTAATCTGTTATAAACTGAACAGACGATTATATTTTTAAAGCAGAAGTTAGTCAACAATAAACTATTTTATTTAGTGTTGTTTTAACTTAAGAGTAGTAAGGAAATGTTATTGAGAGGCCTGTGCTTTTTATTAATAGCATGGGCAGTTAACTTCCTATTGGGTTATAATATCCTAAATAGATGATAATTTATAGTTATCACTTTGAAAAATAACCTAAACTTACATATTCAGTATTAAATCAATGGTATCGCACTCACAATCGCCCTCGAATACAACTGCAACGATTGATTTTGATTCGATCAAGCAATTAACAGCAATCGATGCTATAGCCGTCGATCAACTTATCATTAATGAGTTAAGTTCAGATGTTATTCTCATTAATCAGATGGGGCGCTATATTGTCGGTAATGGTGGCAAACGTTTGCGACCTATGCTGTTATTGCTTGCTGCTAAAGCCTTAGGGGGAGTTAGCGATAATCACCTAGTACTTGCTGCGGTCATAGAGTTTATTCATACGGCAACATTATTGCATGATGATGTAGTGGATGAATCTGATCTTAGACGGGGCAAGGAGTCTGCTAATGCTGTTTGGGGTAATGCTGCCAGTGTCTTAGTGGGCGATTATCTTTATTCTAGTGCTTTTGAAATGATGGTTCGTACCGGTAATATGCGGGTTATGGAGATCTTATCAAAAACCACTACGGCTATTGCTGAAGGTGAGGTTTTACAGCTTTTGAATTGTAATAACCCAGAAACGACCGAAGCTAAATATTTAGAAGTGGTTGCCAGAAAAACAGCGATCTTGTTTAGTGCTGCAACAAGGTTGAGTGCTGTAATATCAGGTGTATCGGTTGAGATAGAAGAAGGTTTGGCTCAATACGGACAGCATTTAGGGATTGCCTTTCAATTGATTGATGATGCTCTTGATTATAAGGCAAGCCAAGAAGATCTAGGTAAGAATCTAGGTGATGATCTTGCCGAGGGTAAGCCAACTTTGCCGTTGATTTATGCGATACAAAAAGGTACTGAGCATGAAGCCTCAATTATTATTGAAGCGATTAAAAATGGCAATCGTGACGTCTTTAATGAAGTTTATGCCATAGTAAAAAGCACCCAAGCTATTGCTTATACAGAACAACGCGCCGATGAAGAAGCTGAAAAAGCGATAGCTGCGCTCAGTGTTTTAGCGGATTCAGACTATAAATCGGCCTTAATCCAATTGGCTAAGTTTTCTGTACAGAGAAGTTATTAATACCTTCGTTAATTTGAGTCGGGAATTTATCAACTAAGCCGGTCACTCGTTGCACTCGTTGCCGCACTGTACTAGAAAAAACCGCTGCATTAGTAACCAACTTAATGGTCTTTTTTGCTCTAGTGATGGCGGTATAGAGCAATTCTTTCGTTAATACAGGATTGATGGTTTCTGGCAATATAATGAGAACTTCTTCAAATTCTGAGCCTTGGCTTTTATGTATGGTCATGACAAAAACTGTTTCGCAATGCGGAATGCGCGCAGGCAAGTATTTTCTGATGCTACCGTCAGCTCGTTGAAAAAACACTCTAAGTTGATCTTCTTGTTCCTTATCCTGCAAACAAATACCGATGTCACCATTGTAAAGTTGTAAAGCGGCATTATTTTGAGTGATCATGATCGGTCGGCCGCAATACCATGTTCCTGATAAATGGATCAGTTTTTTGTTAGATAAAGATTGTTCTACAGCATGGCTAATGTCGGATACACTGTTTTTGCCGACTCTGATTGCACATAAGGCTTGAAAGCGATTGAAGGCTTTGTATATATCACTAAATTCAGCGCCTTTAGTTATTAGATGTAAATACGGTATTTGTTGCTCGGTGATATAGTCGATTAAATCAGTTTCTAGTAGAGCAATATTTTCATTGTCAGCCTGTAATAGTTGCCAAGCTTCACGATCTTGTTGTTGGTTGATAGCGACCGCTAAGTTTTTTATATTTTCATCAAATCGATGTGATTTTTGTAGCTCTAGTGTTTGCTGTGGTAAAGCCATAGTAAGATCTGCGAGCACCGCTCCAGACTCGACAGAGGCCAACTGATCCTTGTCGCCAAGGAGTATCAGTCTAGCACCCGGTTTTAAGGCATCTAATAGTTTACTCATTAATGCCAGATCGACCATTGAGGCTTCATCAACGACAACCAGATCATAAACTAAGGGTTGCTTGGCGTTATGTCGAAAATAGGGCGATGGTGGCTTTGCTCCTAATAAGCGATGCAGAGTTGATACTGATTCTGGTATAGCTGATTTTATCGCAGCTATGCAGGGTAATTCTGCTTTGTTATAGCCTATGGATTCTTGTAAGCGCATAGCCGCCTTGCCTGTAGGTGCTGCTAAGGCAATGAGTAATGGTTGATCGGATAGTTCTTGTAATAGGGCTAGTATTTTGACAACGGTCGTTGTTTTTCCTGTCCCTGGACCACCAGTAATCATGCAAAAAGCCTGATTTACCGCCATAATGGCTGCAGAGCGCTGCCAGTCAATGGTCGTCGTTATGCCGAAATATTTATCAAGCAGTGCGCTAGGGTCGGCAGACGTTTTCAACTCATGGCTTATAGTGTCTTGAGTCATTTTCGTTAGTTGTTGTGCTAAGCGATTTTCATAATTCCAATAACGATGCAGATATAAGCGATCTTGTTCAATAACTAGAGGCAGTGTAGTCGTCATGTCGTGACGGTTAGTGCCCATTAATGCCATTCCAGAGGCTAGAATTAATGCTTGAGCCGCTTCATTTATTTGAATGCAACTGTGGCCTTGGCTTTGTTCAAATGATAATGACATCACTAGATTTTCAAAGTCTTGCTTTTGCGAGGAGTCTAGCAATGAACGTTCGCTAAGAAAGCGAGCGAAAACCACATCAAGTCGGCTAAAGGGTTGTTTTTCGTAAATCATAATGCCGAACTCATGGTGTTTTTTTATTAGTTATGGACGCTTAATGACTCAATAAGGTCTAAGGTTAGAATGCCTTGATTACTTTAAGTTTTTTAGGAACTAAGTGGCATTATTATAATCGATAGCTTCTTTTTAGGTTTAAATACCGGCAATATGTTTATACACATTCAGCACTTTTCAAAACAACAAACCACAATCCTAAAAGGCCTGGGAATCTTGTTGATAGTCTTACATAATTTTTATCATAATTTAACGCCCATTATGGGTCAAAACGAATTTAGTTTTTCTGAAGATATAGCCTGGGATTATTGCCGCATCTTGCAGGCTAGTCCAGAACAAGTGCTTAGAGTGTTATTTAGCTATTTTGGACACTACGGTGTGCAAGTATTTATATTTTTCAGTAGCTATGGCTTAACCCGAAAATACGATCAACAGCCCATTATTATGGCTCCATTTCTAATTGGCCGGATAAAAAAGATTTATCTGTCTTTTTTATTATGTATAGCACTTTATATGATCTTAGGTTTAGTAAAAGTCTATTTCATGCCCGATGAAAAAATATTCTATTGGGATAGTTTACTGTGGAAGATTTTGCTTATCTCGAATTTTATACCAGGGCAAGCATTAATGCCTGTTGGGCCGTGGTGGTTTGTAGCTTTTATTTTTCAGGTATATGTACTATTCCCTTGGCTATTAAAATGTTATTTACAATGGGGTGCTAAGTTTCTTGTTAGTGTTTCTTTAATGGCTATATTGCTACAGTTACAATTTAATACTTATTTAATAACGCAACATCTTAATATTAATTATACGATTTTTGGTCATTTACCTGTGCTATGTTTAGGGATGTTCTTTGCTAAGCAAGCGCATATAGATTCGAAGGTTTTGTCGGTAGTGATTAGTCTGAGCCTTTGTGTTTTGCTGCTGGCAAATGTTGAAAGCAAGGCTTGGCTATTCAGTAATATTGCGCTGGTGATGATCGTTTTGGCGATATCGACTCAGCTATTTAAGGTGTTATCGTCATGGCCCTTAATCGAAAGCTGTTTATTGTTTTATGGTAAGTTGTCATTTCATTTGTTTCTGGTTAATGGTTTTCTACGTTCGCCTTTTCATACGGTTGCAGAGCGCTATCATGTCTGGTGGCTAGATAATTTAGCGGCTTTAGCCTGTTTATTATTTGCTACCTTTTGTGCTGTTGCTTTTTTAAGACTAGATGAAAAATTAAGGCTTATTATTTGCAAGGGAGCATAAGTCATGCCTGTTTATTATGATTGGAATGTGCTAATGTTTCTGACAATCGCTCATTTATTTTCGTGCCAGTATTTTTAAAGTGATTCGTCTAATAAAGCTGTTTTCTTATCAATTTAAGTGCTTAAACAAGCTCAATAAATCTTTGTCCTTAACTATAAATAGTAGAGCAACGCTAATATGACAGCCTGTCGCGCATTTTCATTAGGTTTTGCAGTCATCGCATGGTTTTTTCTAAGTGGACTGTCGTTGTTGACTGCGCATGAAACAGCGTTAGTCAATAACCAGAAGCTAACGCTAAGCCCTGCTTCAAACAACGTTGAACATAATGCACAGCCACTAGAAACGACCGTTACCAAAAGGCTTGTTAAAGTGCGATCTAAAAAAACAGTAAAGCTTGAGGCTAGCAGCAAGCCGCCGCTACTCATGCAAAACGAACAAACTAATCCACTGGATCTTTCTATTCCGTTTAAAGCGACTGAAAAATTTGATCTGGAGAAAAAGTGGTTAATACCTCATGAAGCTTTAGACGTTTTTGCTGTTGATCCTAATAAGAAAGCGAGATCATTAGAATTGAAGGGTGACTTGCTAATGTCCCCTGATCCACAATCAGAAAAGCGAAAGTCAGTAGATGGTGCGGGGATTAGTATCAATATTAAGCCTTGAGGGTTATGGGCATTAAGCTTGCATTGAGCTTCATTGGCTATCCTTAAAGTGCGACAGTTTGTGCCTTTCGTCTGCGCTGAAGCTGTCCTGCCTTAAATTGGTAGCCGCAGGCAGGCATTCAATCTAACCACTCAATAATATGATCTTCTAGGTCTAGCTTAGGTGATTCTTTAATGGCATAGCGATGAATGGAAATACCGGCTTTTTTAACGCTAGTGCTGCGCCCTGATATCAACGGATGCCAGTTGGGAAGTTCTTGATTGTCATTAAGTAAGCGATAAGCGCAGGTGGCGGGTAGCCAATGATATTGGGTAAAATCAAAACGTTTTAAATTTAAACATTCGGGTACTAATTGAGTGCGTTCAGTATAGCGAGTGCAGCGACAGGTTTTGAGATCAATGAGTTTACAAGCAACATTGGTATAAGCAATTTCTCCGGTATCTTCATCTTCGAGTTTATGTAAGCAGCATTTGCCACAGCCATCACATAAGGATTCCCATTCTTCGGTACTCATCTCGCTTAATTTTTTTGTTTTCCAAAAGCTCATGCTGGATTTAATGAAGTAGTAAGGCGGTTAACGTTAGAAAAGTGCTAAAGAAAACTAGCGAGTATTAATTAATATGACTCAGCGCCAATTCTTTTAATAGTTCTCTAAAATGCTGGTAACTGTTAATAGTTAATACGCCAATTTCACTAAGTAGCTCTTGAAAATGATAGGCAGCCCTGCCACCCACGATAAGAGCGACATCATTGCCGATTAATTTTTTGAGTTTTCGTAGTTCTTTATGTACCAGATGATCATCGCTAGCAAAGCTAAGGCTGAGCGTCAGAGCCTGTGCATCAACATATTTAACCGCGACAGCAATTTCTTCAGCGGGTAAGTCCGCACCTAAATAAGTCACTTGCCAGCCGCTAAATTCGGCCATGATGGCGGCTAACATGGCACCTAATTCATGAAGTTGCCCCGTGGGTGTAGTGACTATCATTCTGGGGGCGTTGGGGGGGCTAGGGTTGTTGTTGCGTAAAATATAGGTTAAAGAGCGAATCACCGATGAGGTCATGTGTTCATGTACGGGCCTTAGTTCGCCTTCTGTCCATCTTTTACCAATTTGGCTTAATAAAGGCGTTAATAAATGCTCAATAAAGGCTTCCGAGCCTAGCTCTACTATGGCATTTTCAAAATGCGCTTCTAGTAATTTCGCATCAAACGCTAAGACGGCGGCATAGCATTTTTCTATGTAATCTTCGGCAATATGAGACTGATTTCGCTTTGAATTGAGTGCCTGAGGCAATGGAGTGGAGCTGGTATCACACTCTTCTTTCAGCAGTGTTTTTAGATCACTCAGCGAGAACAGAGCAATTAGACTAATACTGTGGCCATTGCTTGTGGCTTTATGGAGTAATTTTAGTCGGGCAATATCTTGATCAGTATAAACTCTGTGTCCACCGGCAGTGCGTGTGGGTGTGACGGCTTGATATCGGCGCTCCCAAGCTCTGACTAAGTCAGATTTAACGCCTGATCTTTTAGAAACCGTACTGATTAAATATTGTCCTAAGTCGTCATTAAGTTCGGCCATAAGGTGCTTCTTTGCATCAAAACTAAAGGCCTTATACTAACATAAGCTTATACAAAACATTGACAAATAATGTACTTGTGTAAGTAAGGTTTACTCTTAGCAAGGTTAATTATTATTTGGGCAAAGCTATTAAATCCAAAAAGCGGCTGTGCGAATCTCAATTTTAGAGCCTAAAATCAACAAGGTTTAACAAAATAAGTATAATGACGCTATAACTTTATGGTCTATTTAATGAGTACTTTGAATCCTTATGTCCTTAAAAATTGCACTCGCACAAATTAATTTCCTAGTCGGTAATATTGCCGCTAATGTTGATCATATGGTTGAGGCCGCTCTGTTTGCGCGCGATGACTTACAGGCCGATATTATCGTCTTTCCTGAGTTGAGTGTTACCGGTTATCCGGCAGAAGACTTGTTGTTGCGCGCTGATTTTATTCGTGCCGCCAATAATGCTATTTATCTATTGGGTGATCGAGTTGCTGATATAGCGATGGTGGTGGGTTTTCCTGAGCAGGACGGCGAGGCGCTTTATAATAGTGCCGTGGTCTTGCATCAAGGGGCAATCTTGGCTTGTTATCGTAAACAAGCCTTGCCGAATTATGGCGTCTTTGATGAGCAGCGTTATTTTACTGCAGGTCTTGAACCGTGTGTATTTGAGTTTAATGGCACTTTTATAGGTTTGACGATTTGCGAAGATGTTTGGAAAAGCGGCCTTATTGAGGCCAGCCAACAAGCAGGTGCCGAGTTATTGTTGACCTTGAATGCTTCCCCCTTTAATTCAGGCAAGATTCATCAACGTGAAGCGATCATTTGTCAGCAAGTTAAGGCTGCAAAAATCCCTTTGGTTTATGTCAATCAAGTCGGCGGTCAAGATGAATTGATCTTTGATGGCGCTTCCTTTGTAGTCGATGCAGAAGGCGAGATTGTCTTGCGTGCCGAAGAATTTAAAGAGCACATTAGCGTTATCGAATTTGAAGGCAATACGCCAATCAAAGCAGACTGTGCGCCACTTTATGCTGAAATATCCAGTGAATATCAGGCTTTGGTCTTGGGTATTAAAGATTATGTCCGCAAAAATGGCTTTCAAGGCGCTATCTTAGGCTTGTCTGGTGGTATAGATTCTGCACTAGTGTTGGCCTTGGCGGTCGATGCCTTGGGTGCGGATAAAGTCGAAGTCGTGCTTATGCCATCGCGTTATACGCAAGATATGAGTAATGAAGATGCGCTGTTACAAGCGAAAGCTTTAGGTGTGCAGCATCATATTATTCCCATAGAACCCGCCGTTAATGCCTTTACCGGAATGTTAGCTGAAGTATTTAGTGGTGAGAGCAAAGATACCACTGAAGAGAATATACAAGCGCGTTGCCGAGGGGTCGTTTTAATGGCGCTGTCTAACAAGCAAGGTAAATTATTGCTGACTACCGGTAATAAAAGCGAAATGAGTGTTGGCTATGCCACGCTCTATGGTGACATGGCGGGTGGTTTTGCACCGATTAAAGATGTGCCTAAATTGCTGGTTTAT
>Ga0209499_1002112_pt1 | contig 12988 bp, 31 predicted proteins | sample C_130208_EF_Meta_FD_187306 | JGI IMG/M metagenome (GOLD analysis project Ga0209499, IMG submission 187306) | Freshwater microbial communities from Lake Croche, Canada to study carbon cycling - C_130208_EF_MetaG (SPAdes) (version 2) | ecosystem: Environmental > Aquatic > Freshwater > Lake...
CCAAAGTTCTCAATAATGGGGGGGGTGACATAGGGCAAGGGGGCATCATGTCGAGCATAAAATAAATTAATTTTCATACAGAAAGTTCTTGAGTGATCGCTGGTTTTTCTTTATCCTTTGGCCATGCAAGACACCACTGCCCAACTCCTCGCTGACCTAGCCGCCGTTACCGCTCGCTTCGAAGCGTTGGCACAACGCACAAGCGACAATGCCCAAGCGTTCATCGAAGGTCTGAAAGAGGACAAAAAAAACTTTGATAATAGCAAAAAACTTCTCGCATAAGCTGATCCATTCAACTATCCTTTGGCCATGACCACTTCGACTCTTCCATTTGCAATCGGCACTCTGACAACGCAAGGCATCTTCCTTGGTATGCAAGGCAAGCTCGCACGTTTCGAGAAGAACTATGGCGCACGCACTAGCCCTCGCCTTTGCTCTCCTAAGCTCGCCCAAGTCATCACGCAAGAGCAAGAAGACGCTCGCCTTGCTGGTGAGGATGCTTGCCGCGCTCGCGGCTTCTGGGGTCACGCTGCCATCCTTACTGGTGACGCTGCCCGCGCTGCCCTTGGCCTTGCCTAATACCTAACGCCTCGCAAGAAGCCAACCCTTTACCCTATACCATACACCATGACCGCAACCCTAAGCAATAGACAACAAGCCGCCCGCCTAGTCAATCAAGCTGTCAAGCTCCTAAGCCATGGGGCTGTCTGCATGTCAGACTTGGCTGATACCTTCAACCTATGCGCTGGCTTGGATGAGCTGGAGGAACTGATAGAGCAAGCCGATGAGTTCATATTTATGCAAGACTTGCAATACGTAGCGCAAGACATAGCTTGCCAACTGCTAGAAGAAGAAGGCTTCCCCGTCTAACACCTAACACCTAACACCTAACACTATGCACCTGACACAAAAGAACCTTGAGACGCTATCGCACATGGGCTTTCCCATGTATAGTGGATGCCGTAACGAAGCCCTTGCCTTTGCTATAGATGAGCTAGGCATTCCTTTGGATGAGATCATCCGCAAGCTATCAGATGACACAGTGCTTGCCGCCATCTTCCATTGCATCCAAGTCATGGGCCTCATGCCTGACGATGACTGATATGTATAGTATAGCTTCGGCTATGTCATAAGTATAGCTCATGCCTAAACAGCATGGGCTGCACTGTATGCACTGACTGCTTCTGTAAGTCGCTTAGTATCAACGACTTATGGCGGCGGCCCCGCCGCGCCGTCATAACTCGCTTATAATCAAGCACTTATGCAGGTGTTAGATCCTGTTAGATACGCTGTTAGATGGCTGTTAGGGAATGCTGTCAAGCAAAATAGTAAGAAAAAAAAGATGAAAAAAGGCAAAAAAGATCTTGCGCGAGGTCAATTCTGCCGCTATACTTTGGCCATGTTCACGGAGGACCAAATCACCCAAGGCGCAAAAGCCGCTCTCAATCATCTCACCCTTGCAAGCTATGAATTCAACCGCATTCTCAAACCTGAAATTTCCCCGCAACGCTGGGAACTTGTATACGGAACGGAGCTTGTTAAAAAAATGGAAATCGCTTTTCAAGAAAAAAAAGCTTTGACAATCGACGTTTAATCCTTTATTCTCACCCCGTAACCAATGAATACCATGACCCTGAATTATAATACCCCATCCGCTAAGATCGCTTCCGACCTCGTTGGGAAAACCGTTCGTTACTTCGCTAACAAGTCCAGAGTGACAAAAAGCGGCGTCCGCCTTTTCAAAATTGAAAGCGTGGAAAACGTGGATTTCGCCGCCAAGACTGGCAAGCGGTATGTGACCGTTCTTGCCCGCGACATTGACGACGGCGGAATTGCCAAATATCGGAATCTGCAACTCGCAGGAATTGATTTGATCGTCTAACCAAAATGTCCTAAGCATGACAGAAAAAGGCTGCACCTTTCTAACCAAACCTAACAGAAATCAACAGATGAAAAATCTAATCCTCACTCTCATTTTTTCCGCCCTACATATTCTGATTTTTATGATTGCCCGCGAATATCTCGGCATGAAAGGCGATTCGAATTTCCTCCTTTTCTGGGCAATGCTTGGCGTTACATGGTCGCAAGCAATTCGCGCCGAAGTCAAGAAATAATTTCTAGCAGAGTGGACATGGCAGGGCGCGTTCTTTTTGGCGAGAGAACGCGCCCGAATGTCAAGCAAAATAAATCAAAAGTCATAAGTCGCTCATTATCAACGAGTTACGGCGGAGCCGCCGCCCCGCCGCTATAAGTCACTGATAATCAACGAGTTACATATGGTGTTAGATAGCTGCTAGACTACTGTTAGGCGATACTGTCAAGCGAAATAGTGAGAAAAAAAAGATTAAAAAACACAAAAAAGATCTTGTCGTGGGGTAAGATTTCCCCTACTATCTGGGCATGAGCTTGCTCCCATTCCCAGCCGATTCCGCCGAATACGAAGAATACACCAGCGTCATGAACGCGATGGCCGACGAGGCCGAAGCGTCCACGCCCGACTACTCGCCCGACGAGGAGGGCGATGATCTCCGCGCTCGCGAGGAGGACGACCAATACGAGCGCGAAGATCCAGAGGATCGCTATCTTGACGCGAGCTGGGAGGATAGCAATGAGAGGAACATGGAAGGCTGCTGCGGCGATTTCTGAAATCTAACGAAAACTAACACCCCGTTAGTTCGACCCATGCCTCGTCGCGGCATGGGTCGTGATGCTCGCACTAACTGCCGTCACAACTCGTTGAATATCAGCGACTTACGGCGGCGGGGCGGCAGCGCCGCCATAACTCGTTGAAAACCAGTGACTTATGAAGATTTCCGAAATCTGTAACTCATTGATAATCAATAGCTTATTGTCTATTTATCACACATCTATTTATAGCCTATTTGTTTATAGCCTATTTACAAAGGATCTATTTACAAAGGATCTATTTGCAAAGGATCTATTTACAAAGGATCTATTTACAAAGGATCTATTTGCAAAGGATCTATTTGCAAAGGATCTATTTGCAAAGGATCTATTTGCAAAGGATCTATTTACAAAGGATCTATTTGCAAAGGATCTATTTGCAAATGAACTAGTCTGTCAAGCGTAAAAATAATTCTTTTTAAGCAATAATTATGTTGCAGCCCCGAAAGCTTTCTGTCATTCTCCTGTCGCCATGAAACACATCAAGATTAGCCTAACCCTTCAACCAATCAAGCAGCGTATTCATTTCGCCCATGCGACAAAGTTCTTTGCGGACAAAAAGAAAAAACAGAACAAAAATGCTTGCCGTTAAGGTGAGAAACAATTAACTTGCACCCGACATGATTACTATCGAACTGCTTAAAGCCTTAGAAGATCTTTATGGTGTGCTTGATCAAAAGACATCCACTGGTCTTGCCGTCAATCAACTATTGTCTACCGACGTATTCAATCGTTTTTATCAGCCAGCAATCAATGCACGAATTGTTATTGAAAAAGCAAGAAACCTGCTTGACGAACTCGAAAAAAACAATTAACCTGCCCCTGACGTTAAAACCAAATTAAAATAAGGACATGAGAACTACCATTGACACTTACATCACCAACAGTATACTTACAATTCAAGACTTTAAGGAGTTTTGGCAGGAGAAACATGAACAAGAGCCATTGCTATTCCCCCTTGAAGTGGATAGCGGCGATTGGCAAGATTATTTTACGATGTGGCTTGAAAGTAGAAAATAATCATCGAACAAGAAACATTTGAAGCATGAAAACATTTATTGTTTATAATTCCCAAGGATTTGAGGTTGCTTTAATCAAAGCAAAAAGCCATAATGCCGCAGAGAAAAAAGCAATCTCTCTCTATGGCTCAAAATCATCCGTCGCTTATACAGAAATTTGATATGAAACTACTAAAGAAAATCTACGACAAAATCAATCCGCCGCCAATTCCTAAATATGGTAAAAACATCTTTGCTTCTAAATCTTGGCTTGAAAAGCAAGTGGAAGATGCTATGTTTCGCCAAGCGAAGAATCAAATCAATCAAATCCGTTAATATCATGTTTATCTCAACTCGTATCCACAATCAATCTCTTGGCCTCGTTTATCGACACAACACTTATGATGCCGCATTTCGACAGGCTCATTCAATGGCTATCCATGCTCTTGATCGGAATTTACTTAAAAGTGAATTGTTTGATCTTGAAGAGAATGGCGAGCTTTTTGTCGAATATGACCATGACAATGAATACACTTTCTGCATTGGAGTAATTGAAAACTAAATAAAAATAATATGAAAAAATTTAACATACTAAAGAACTTCTTCGGACTAAATTGTTCGAAACATTGGAGTGCATCTAATGAGGAATCCTATCAAGCAGGACTTAAAGCAGGACTTCATGCAGGAATCAATAAGGGTATCTTAATTGCTGAAGAACTAGAGCGCGAACGTAAGCGCAAAAGCTATCAGAAGAATAAACTTGCAAAGCAGGTTGAAGATGCCATCTTCCGGCAGTCGAAGGCTCAAATCTATCAAATACGCTAACCCCAAAACCACTATGCCAAACTGGTGCAATAACATACTGACAATCAGCGAACCATCCGCTGAACTAACCAACTATCTAAAAGAAGAAGGCTTCTTCTTTGATAAGATCAAACCAATGCCGCCCGAATTAAAAGAAGGAGACGGCTTGTATGATTGGGCCGTTATAAACTGGGGAACCAAGTGGGATCTTGATGAGAACCCTTTGATGCCCGACAGCTTCCAAGACAAAAAGATTCTCTTTGGTTTCGACACAGCATGGTCGCCCCCAATGGGCGTGATTTACGCTCTATCAGAAAAATTCCCCGAGGATCATTTTGTCTTGCAATATCTGGAAATGGGAATGTGTTTCGGTGGCGAGGCTCATTTCTATGATGGATCATGCGATGACAATGAATTCGGAGATGATGGCGAAGAATACAGAAAATTCGCAAAAGAAGTCTTCGGTATGGAAGACGAAGAAGAAGACGAAGAATAAAGTTGACAAAGGGGGCGAAAGCCCCCACACTTTCGCCGCATGATTACCGAACAAGAAGCAACTCTTTATTGCCGCATGGAATTAAAGTCTTGTGGACTTAAAGATTTTTCCATTGTTTGGATTGAAAGATCCAAGACTCTTGGCGAGTGTCACCCATGGAATAAACAAATTCACATAAGCAAAGAATGTTTGCGTTCTCCTAGATTGTTGCGCGAGGTTCTGCTTCATGAAGCTAGCCATGCTCTTCAATGGTATGAAATGGGCAAAACTTATATTGTCAATGGTAGAAATAGCCACCACAATAACATTTGGCGAAAACATTGCTTGACATTAGGAATTCTTCCTCGTCGGATGATCCCTGTGTAAGTCGTTGATTATAAACGAGTTAGGGGCGCAGGGCGGCCCCGCCGCCGTAAGTCGTTGATTCTTAGCGAGTTATAAACAATTAATTTCTTAGCCCCAAGCATCTGTCAAGCAAAAAAGAATTTATTTTTTATCAAATAGTTCTTGCAGGTCTGGGGCATTCTGCTATTCTCTTCTCGACATGGAAACACTCATTGGAAAAAAAGTCCTGCACGGCTCGCCTTGCTATGAAAACGAAGAAACCATTGCTAAGGTTTGCATTGACCCAAAATGGCCCGACCTTATAACGATTGAATTTGAAAGTGATTTTTTCACCCGTATCTCTCCAGCCGAGCTTGAAGAATTGAAGCAGGATGGTGAAATCCATTACAGGAACAGGCATCATAACGGCCTTGAAGTAATGATCTTAGAATAAAGTTGACAACCTCCAATAAAAACCTCACACTCTTCTCGACATGACAACACTACCAACACCGCCAGCAGTAATCAAAATCAAAGAAGACTTTTCACATGGTCTTGATCTTAGCAATCCACTTCATGCCAAGGCTTATCTCAAGGCGGCAAGTCATTTCCTTTCATCTTGGCCGCAAGATTGGACTGCCGAACGTCTTTGCTTGGCTATCATTGCCGATGAAGACGAAGGTGGTGAACGGTGGGAAGATCATAAGAAAGTGAATTTCTGGTCGCCGATCATTAAAGACGTTCATCCAATGGATGACCCACTTAATTTTGTTGAAACTCTGATTGACAATCTGGCCGAAGACTTCATTATCTTTCTCACCGACAACGCATGAAAAACACTTTAGAAAAACTCAACGAAGTAAAAGAATTTCTCAATACTTTGCTTGACGGCTCAGATAAGGAAGCAATAGACTTGCTCGTCAACTACGGCGAAGACGTCGAAGAAACATTACAAAAAGCCATCAACCAAATAATCTTTCTTACTGACAACGCATGAAAATTAAATTTGTGAATGAACTAACGAGTGGCTACGCCTCCCTATGACTGAAGAAATGCAATATGTAATCAATAGCCCTTATACAAGCTTTTGGTTGAGGAATGCAATCCAAGAATGTCTTGCGCGTGATGCGCTGGATGCAAGAGCAGATGCAAAACTATTGTTTAATCTTTTGAACGACAGGTTAAATGAAATGCTTGACAAACATAAATCTGTTTGATTCTCTTCCCCTATAAGTCGTTGAAACTCAGCGACTTATGGCGGCGGGGCGGCCCCGCGCCCGTAACTCGTTGATAATGAGTGAGTTACGCAAGTACTAAGACAGTACTAGTTGGCGGGTGTCAAGCGAAAAAGAAAAAAGAATTTTCAGAAAAGAGTTGAAAAGTTCTTGTGGTGCGCGATTTTTTCATGTATTCTTTGGCCGTCTCCAGTAAACAAATAAACAAACATATGTCACTTATCATCTCACGCAACAAAGTATCTGCCGAACAACTCGCCAACGTCTTCACGCCAGCGGCAACTGATTCGCATCAGCCTATCGCACACTCTGTGCTTGTCGATCTGACCCGCGAAGCTCTTGATCGGGTTGGCTTACAAGTCCGCGAGGAAGAGCATGGTCTTGCCAATGGTGGCTTGAACTACTTCGGCGGCTTCGCCCTCAAGGGTTCTGACATCTATTCCGCTGAACGTGAAATCGTTCTTGGCTTGCGTAACTCAAACAACAAGCGTTTTGCCGCTTCAATCTGCCTCGGCAATCGCATGATGGTTTGTGAGAATCTTTGCTTCTCGTCTGACGTTAAGCTGTCACGCACTCATACAACACACATCATGCGCGATCTTCCGCGCATCATTGCTGACGCCATGAGCCGTGTTGTCACTTCGTGGCATGACATGGAACAACGCATTCAATCGTATAAGAACACCGAAATTTCCAGCCGCCGCGCTGAAAACATTGTTGTTGACTTGGCCGATGCAAAGGCTTTGCCAGTCCGCGAAATTTACAACACCATCAAGGAGTTTCGCAACCCTCGCCATGAGGATTTCAAAGGCGGCACTCTGTGGAGCCTTTACAACGCCGTGACTGAAAACCTCAAGGGTTCTGACTTTACAAAACTGCCACAGCGCACGATGGTAACGCAAAGCATTCTTGACCGCATCGCAAAGCCAGCTCAAATCTTGGTCGAGGCCTGATCAGTATACCGCAAGCCTCGCCCCGAAAGGGGCGGGGTTTTTCGCGTTATCAAGAAAAATCTTTCAGTCATAAGTCGCTCATTATCAAGGAGTTACGAGCGCTGGGCGGCCCCGCCGCCCTAAGTCGTTGATAATCAAGGAGTTACGCAAATTTGTTAGAAGTTGTTAGATGGCTGTTAGACCCTCTTGTCAAGCAAAAATAAATAAAAAAAAACCCACAAAAGTCTTGTAATTTTTCGGAAGTCTGGCATTCTTTGGTCGCTATGAACTTACTCAACTCTGGAAACGCGAAAACACGCAAGGGCGAAAAAAAAGGTTGGACCACGTTTGGAATTCACCTTGCCCCTGCTTCACTGTCAGGATTCAATGTGTGCGATTCGTCAAGCGCGGGTTGCCGTGCGGCTTGCCTGAATACGGCGGGAATGGGCATTTATTCCAACGTTCAACGCGCACGAATTGCCAAAACGAAATTGTTCTTCAAGGACAAGCCGCTTTTCATGTCTATGCTCTGGAAAGAAATCGCGGCAGGGATTAAAAAAGCAGCAAAGAAAGGGACAAAGCCCTGCTTCCGTCTCAATCTCACTTCTGATCTGCCTTGGGAAAAAATAAGATTCGATGGGCAATCTGTGATGGATGCGTTCCCTAACGTGCAATTCTACGACTATTGCAAATCGCCCGAACGGATGACGAAATTTATCAATGGCGAAATGCCAACAAATTATCACTTAACGTTTTCGCGTAGTGAAACAAATGGTGATGTTGCTTTGGCCATGCTCAAGTCGGGCGGCAATGTTGCAATGGTATTCCGCAAATCTCTTCCTGCCTCATACTATGGTCACGAAGTGATTAACGGCGATGAAACGGACTTGCGTTTCTTGGATGGCTCGGGTAAAGTTATCGGCCTGAAAGAAAAGGGCCTTGCTAAAAAAGACGCAACTGGCTTTGTCCTTGAACCTATACTTGCACCGTGAAACTTTTCCAATACCTGCTCATGTTTTTCTGTTTTACACTTGCCTCTTTTCATCGTGATAGACGTGGGACATTCAAGTGCAAACTTTATAGGCATCGCCCGAAATTCAAATGAACCTTTTCCAATTCGTAGAAAATGTTGACATGGGGCAATTCTTTGTGTCTGCCGCGCATGATAACTCTAAAGTCACAAGCATATCAATTTACCCCATAGTCGATGACATAGTATACCCTGCGCTTTTGATGGACTTGCAAGCGATGCAACCTCTGATCGACATGATCGAGGGCAAACTTGCAGAGACAGCATGAGATAAAATTGTCCACCTCGCAAGGGGTGGCTTTTTTGTGGAAATTTCTTAAAATAGTTCTTGACAAGCGAAAAAAGATTTGAAAAAGAATCGTCATAAGTGACTGATTATCAACGAGTTAGGGCGGCGGGGCCGGGACGCGCCCGTAAGTCCTTTAGTATCAGTGAGTTATGAAACTAAAAAAAAATAAAAAACAATTTGACCAACACCTCAGACAATGGTATTTTCTCCCTGTCATGCAACTCCTCACTACTCCACAAGAAATTGCTCTGTATCGTTTGCTTGCTATCCGCTCAGGATTGAAGCTTGAAATCAAGACTGGTCTTCGTCATTCAAGCAATGGCGTATTCAATGCAGCAAAGAAAATTACTGGCATGAAGACCCGTGAAAAATGTTTGATCGCACTAAATGAAATCATTGACAATCAACCTGCTTAATTCTAACTTATCCCTGCTATGAAAAAACTATTCTTTGAATATCAGCCCGCCACCTTTCCAGTTTATGACGAAAGAAAGAAACTCTTTTCAGAAGTAATCGTTGAAGATGATATGGATGACCACATGATTCTTGAAACAATCTTTAGCTGGTGCAATAATGGATCGCGCAAAGAATGCCAAGCATTCCTTGATTCAAATCTTCGCTCTCTTTCCGTCGGTGATTATGTTACTATTGGCACTTGTTTTTCCGACGCTCGTAAGTATCGTTGTGAATCGCAGGGCTGGAGACTAATCCTTTATCAAAACGCATGAATCACATTGACTTTATCATGGCCTACGAAGGTGGGGAAATCGAAACAGACGAACAACTTGTCGCTGGCTTCCAAGCCATGATTGACGACGGCTCTGTCTGGAATCTTCAAGGACACTATGGGCGAACAGCTCGCGCTTTAATCGACGCAGGAGAATGCCATGAGTGAAACAAGAATTTTCCTTCTCTGTGATGACTCTCACCCTAACCTATACGTTGGGCGGGTGAGTAGGACACGGGACGAAGTAGATAAAAAAATGTGGAGTCTCGAAATTGGTGAGACTCTGGCAGGTGCAGGTAACATTTATGTGATGCGCGAAAAATAAACCTTGACTCTCCTAACTCGTTGGTTTTCAGCGAGTTATGGAGGCGCGGGGGGTGCGTCGTCATAACTCCTTCATTATCAGTGACTTACAGCTTTTTCATAAGTCGTTGATGCTTAGTATGTTATGTGTATATAGGGATATTGTTTATTTAGATCTTGGAAGTTCACAGGCAAAAGTGGTAGGGTAACGTTGACGAACTCATCCACCGACGTTACCCCTGTAGTAGCACTACTACCGCTTTACGTTATGAAAAATTTGTTTATTTGGCCTTTTATTATTTACAGGCGGAAGATGGTGATCCTATCTGGATTTGAACCAGAAATCTACTTCTTAGAAGGAAGGGGCATTATCCAATTATGCTATAGGATCTTTATTTCGTGAATGAACAATCACAGATGGCTCACTCACTTGTGAATATAATACCCTTTATTGGGCTTGTTGTCAATTTATTTTCGTATATAACTCATCCAGTTGCCGCCATTGTATGTTAGCTTTAGTTATCTTCGTTTTCATCTGTGTAGATTGTTCCCAGTGAATAGGCTTGTGTGTTGTTAGAAATGTTTTGCATGAAGTTCTCGATCTTGACATTATTTGAGATTATTTGATTCGCCGTGCGAATTGCCGCCTTGGTGAATTTTAAAACAAATGATGCAACCATGTGAGTCTTTGCCTCTTCTCCCTCTTCAATTTTATAGTGGTTAATTGATTCCCAATATTTATCCCACTCATTATAATACTCCCTCATAACCAACAGTTGTTTGAATTTCTTAAAGCTTGGTAGGTATATCATATGGGCGAAGTAATCATCTGAGTGATTAGCGTTGAATATATTTTCTGCTAGAGTTGCAAGACATTCTGCTTCTTTTTGATCTCCTAGTAAACCCACGGCAATGCCCGCGCCATTATTTGAAACAATATATTTCATAGTATTAGTTGGAAAGGATTGTGGTTAGAGCTTTGATTCCGAGTGAAGTAATTTGACGGGTTCTATCAATTTTCATGAATCCCATACGAAGCAAATGCATTTCAACGTCTTTTTGGATGCTAGTAGGGGATAGGCCAGTGGCTGCTGCAAGCATATTCAAAGTGCATTCGCCGCGATCCTTGAGGATAGAGAGAACTTCTACTTCGCTATTGGTCAAACCATATGGCTTAATATTGACCAAGCCACAAAGATCAATCCAATGATTGCGGCCAAATTGGCTGATGTTATTTGATTCGCAATACATTTCAATTTCTTTCGCTCGCTTAACAGCACTACGAGCATTGCCGCGAAGTGTTGATGAAATTTCCTCAACCAATCCATCTTCGAACTTTACCCAGTCTAGGCGCTTCTGAAGAATTTCGCCTAGCTGTTCCACAGTATATGGTTTAAAATCAATAATGGTTAGACGATCTTTGAATGGGGCAAACAATTTATCCTGCTCAGTAGTAGCAAAGATATAAGTCTGACGCTCGAAATTAAATTCGAAACTATTTTCACGCCATTCAAAACGCTTCTTTGTCACTCCCTCCACATTAAACACAGTAAGGAATGCCATTACTAGATCTTTGGGCAATGCATGTGCTTCATCAAAAAAGCAAACAATATCATTGTCCATAATAATCGGCATGAATATTTGTTCAAAAAACTGCTCACTATTTTTAATTGTAGAACAATTGATTTCTAGTATGGGTTTGCCAAGACTTTTTGCAAAGCGTTGAGCCACATCTGTTTTACCAAGTCCCTTCGCGCCATTAAGCATTATAAAAGGCGTCATCTTAGCTTTTCGGTAAAAACCTAGTTGTCTCTTGATGTGTTCTTGGCCAATGAAGCCATCAAAAGCGTTTTCAATTTGTTTATTCATTTTGTCAGTTGGTTATTAGTTAAATGAGGTGAGGGAGTAAGCTATCTTTTCTTGTTGCGATTCAACAGTCTTAATTACCTGTTCTGCTTGCTCATGCATGACAGTATTCATATCAGATTTGATTGTCAACCCACAATTTTCAAGAAATTTGCGGGAGATCATCACACATGCTTGTGGTCCAAAGTATTCATTAAGGTCAGAGAGTTTGACTTTGCTGAATGAGGTGGAGCCAGCTTTCGGCCCTCTGCGTTTAGGTTCGTGTTCCATATGTGCAAAGAGTAACAACCCAGAACCGACCCGTCAACAACTTTTCAATAAAAAAGAATTATTCTTAATTGCATCAAAACAATTGAGTTGTGCTGAAATACGGCGAGATCTTTTGTTATTCTCTTATTTGGCGGAAAAACATTCACAGGCAAAATCTCTTATTTGAGTCAAGAACATTCACAGGCAAAATCATTATTTGGCAAAAATTCATTCACAGATGAAATATCTTGTGTAATAGATGGTAACTTGAGTGCGTTGTTTCACTATAAACAAAACTAAAACATCAAGTCACTGTCAAGCAATTGAACTGACTCTTAATTCGCAAATAGAGAACAAGCACTACGGGTAAGTCTTGAGTAAATGGTAACAACGCGCTCTACTAAAGAATCTAAAGAAGTCAAGCCAAAAGTTGGATAAGTGAAAAATTCAAAGAAACGATCCGTCTTTTCTTTTCTTTTCGTGTTTTAATTTAGGCTAGATTTGTCTTTCATTCTTTCTATGTGCTTTTCCCAAATATCTTGGTAATCAACCTCCTCTTGCTTGATATTTTTTTTGTTTTCACCATATAAATTGTTCATCATCCCTTCGTGACACCCCTGTACGAATGCAATTAGAGTGATCAAAAACGTATACGTTGCGAGCGATAACGCCACGAATGGAGCAAGGATTACGGCCAAAATGACCCCGAAAATGTAACAAATAACCTTCATAGTAGCCTCAGTATCCTATATAGAATAAGGGAAGTCAAGCAAAATCTATATTCCTCTATAGTTATATAGTCATATAAGAAATTTAGGTAGGCGAATCCATAATTATTTTCCCATCATCTCTTGTTCTCCTCTATTGTTTCTTTTGTTTCTCCTATATTTATTGTTATGTTTACTGTATAGGAGAGTTATATTGTTTCCTTATTCTATAAGGGATTGGTGGGTGGTAGCGAAGAGTATTTCGTTATCAGAAGAGGAGTAAAACGCTGTCTAAAATAAGGTAAAATTTAATTGAAAAACACACAAAAGTACACCCTAGTAC
>Ga0209499_1002113_pt1 | contig 12985 bp, 13 predicted proteins | sample C_130208_EF_Meta_FD_187306 | JGI IMG/M metagenome (GOLD analysis project Ga0209499, IMG submission 187306) | Freshwater microbial communities from Lake Croche, Canada to study carbon cycling - C_130208_EF_MetaG (SPAdes) (version 2) | ecosystem: Environmental > Aquatic > Freshwater > Lake...
CCGTGACCCCCGCTTTGCACACACCGCTGATGGCGGTGACCAACGCAATCTCGGCCATCGTCATCGTCGGCGCCATGTTGGCTGCGGCCTTGACCGAAACCACCTTGGGTCAAACCATGGGCACCCTGGCCGTGGCTTTGGCCGCAGTGAACGTGTTCGGTGGCTTTTTGGTCACCCGCCGCATGCTGGAGATGTTCAGGAAAAAAGAGAAAAAAACCGTGGCTGTTGAGGGAGACAAAGCATGAGCATGAACCTCGTCACACTGCTGTATTTGATTGCCAGCATCTGCTTTATCCAGGCCCTCAAAGGCCTGTCGCACCCGACCACCTCGATCCGTGGCAACCTGTTCGGCATGGTCGGCATGGCGATTGCCGCCTTGACCACCGCCGCCTTGATCGTGGAGCTGTCCGGCGGCAAAGCCCAGGGCATGGGCTTGGTCTTGGGGGGCCTGGTGCTGGGCGGCGGCATGGGGGCCTACATGGCCAACAAAGTCGAGATGACCAAGATGCCCGAGCTGGTGGCCTTCATGCACAGCATGATCGGTTTGGCGGCGGTCTTTATTGCCATTGCGGCGGTGGCCGAGCCCTACGCCTTCCAGATTGTGCAAAAAGCCGCCGACTGCACGGTGCCGCCGATTCCAGCCGGTAACCGCTTGGAGCTGTTCTTGGGCGCTGCCATTGGCGCGGTCACCTTCAGTGGCTCGGTGATTGCGTTTGGCAAGTTGTCGGGCCAATACAAGTTCAGGTTGTTCCAAGGCGCGCCGGTGCAGTTTGCCGGCCAGCACAAACTCAATTTGATTTTGGGTTTGGCCACCTTGGGCCTGGGCCTGGTCTTTAGCGCCACTGAAAGTTGGACCGCCTTTTTTGCCATGCTGGCGCTGGCCTTTGTGATGGGCGTGTTGATCATCATCCCGATCGGCGGGGCCGACATGCCGGTGGTGGTGTCCATGCTCAACAGCTACTCGGGTTGGGCCGCCGCAGGCATCGGCTTCAGCTTGAACAACAGCATGCTGATCATTGCCGGCAGTTTGGTGGGCTCATCGGGTGCCATTTTGAGCTACATCATGTGCAAGGCCATGAACCGCAGCTTTTTCAATGTGATTTTGGGCGGCTTTGGTGGCGACGCCACCACGGCCAGTGCGGGCAGTGCCGAGCAACGCCCCGTTAAATCCGGCAGCGCCGACGACGCCGCCTTTGTGCTGGGCAATGCCGAGACCGTGGTCATCGTGCCCGGTTACGGCCTGGCGGTGGCCCGCGCGCAGCATGCGGTCAAAGAGCTGGCGCACAAGCTCACCGAAAAAGGCATCACCGTCAAATACGCCATCCACCCCGTGGCGGGCCGCATGCCCGGCCACATGAACGTGCTCTTGGCCGAGGCCGAAGTGCCCTACGACCAGGTGTTCGAGATGGAAGACATCAACGGCGAATTCGGCCAGGCCGACGTGGCCATCATTCTGGGCGCCAACGACGTGGTCAACCCTGCCGCGCACATCAAGGGCAGCGCGATCTACGGCATGCCGATTCTGGAAGCCTACAAAGCCAAAACCATCATCGTCAACAAACGCTCCATGGCCGCCGGTTACGCCGGCCTGGACAACGAACTCTTTTACATGGACAAAACCATGATGGTGTTTGGCGACGCCAAGAAGGTCGTGGAAGACATGGTCAAGGCGATCGAGTGAGGGGTTTGCGCTGCGCTAGGCGGCTTTGGCTGCACAGCCAGCGCAAATGCAGGCTAGGCCCTGGGATGCTTGAGGCAACTTAGCCAGCAGTTCTGGCGTGAAATGCGCATTCACGCACCAGCAAGGTTCTTGGGGCTGGCCTGTGGTTTTGGCAATCTCCATTGCGCACTGATTCGGTTTGCCGCAAAGAGGGCATTGGTTGGGCTTGAGTTGGGGAGATGTCACAGGGGGACCGCTGTTGTAGCCAAGATGCATGATTCAAAGCGTTCTGGCAACACGCAAGCCGACGCTGCTTAAGAGCCGAAAAGCAGAGGCGTATCGGCCGCGGTTCGTGGCACGCAAGTCCTGGGGATTGACGAACCAAGAACCGCCCCGCGCAACCCGCGTGGAACAGTCCCCGGCAGTCCAGGCACTTCCATCCGCCGGCGCGCCCGCATAGTTTTCATTCCAACAGTCCTGCGTCCACTCCCAGACATTGCCGTGCATGTCATGCAAGCCAAATTGGTTGGCCATTTTCTCGCCAACAGGGTGTGTCATATTGCCCGAGTTACCGTCAAACCAAGCAAACCGACTCAACGCCTTGGGGTCATCGCCAAAAGAATAGTTTGTTTGGCTGCCTGCTCTGGCAGCATATTCCCATTCGGCCTCAGAGGGTAGTCTGTAATTCTGACCCGACTTGGCGTTCAACCTCCTGATAAATTCTTGTACATCATGCCAAGATACCTGTTCCACAGGCAAGGTTCGTCCTTTGAAATTACTGGGCAAGTTACCCATCAGGGCGTACCACTGTTCTTGCGTGACTTCCAACTTGCCCAAAGCAAAAGAGCGGATGGACACAGCGTGTTGAGGCTGCTCATCCAGACTGGGCTGCATCGACGCCATGGGGTTTGCTTTAGAGCCCATCAAGAAAGTCCCGGCGGGTATAACCACCATCTCGGGGCATTCCTCACAGTCCTTGAAAACACTGCCTGCCATAACGGCTGTAGGAGCGGGTGTTGACGCAGTCGCTGGGGCTTGCGGTGGCCTGGCCATGGTCACTGGTGGCCCGGCTTTGTCCAAAGCCGCCAGTCTTGCACGGGCAACACCTGCGAACAATCCACGTGGGAACTGTTCCAAATAAGCCCAGACTTCATTGACATCTCGGCTTTCTTTGACCGAATCCCAAAGTGCGCGGTCATCACTCACTCCACTTTGGGCAACTTGCGTGCCGCATTCCCCAAAACAAAACTCACCCTCAATGCTGCCCTCCATCCATGGCTCTTGCTGGCTTTTTGACCCGGCTTTGACTTGGCTGCCCACCATCTTGAGCACCTGCTCAATCGGCTGGTTCGGGTTGTTCATTTGCTCCAGCAGAGCACTGGTGTACAGGCCATTGCGCCCCGTGCCATCGGCCGCCACGCTGCCCGGGCGGGTGGCAAAAGAGATCAAGGTGCCAGAAGGTGCATTGACACGGTTCAATCCATTTGACGCAGACCTGAAACTGCGGGCGTAGGGGTTGTTGCGGCACGCATCCAAAAATAACAGGTTCAGCCGTGTTTTGGCATCGCCCAGCACGTCCATGATCTGTCGCATGGCCAGACTTTGGGTGGGCACGTCTTCTTCACTGCTGATGTCGGCGTCCACCGCAGGCAGGTAGTTCTCGCCTTTGATTTGCACCCCATGCCCGGCATAGAACACCAGCGCGACACTGCCCGGCGTGAGCATGGAGCGGAACTCCCTCAAGGTGCCGCCGATCTGTTTGACGGTCAGGTTGCTGCGTTCAATGACCGTGAAGCCCATGCCTTTGAGCTTGGCTGCCATGTCTTTGGCGTCGTTGGTGGGGTTGCGCAAGGGGGCCGATTTGTAGGCGCTGTTGCCCACAACCAGTGCCACCCGGTTTTCTTTGGGCTGGGCAAAGCTGGCGTGACTGAAAACGATCAACAGGAGGATGAACCAACGGTGGAGCATGGGCAAAGGGGGCGTTTGGGTAGCAGAGATCTTAGAACATTGCATGGGCAAATGCTTCAGCAGGGTGATCAGCCAAACGGTTAAGAGGCTTCCCACGGATTGACACTTGAACATTTTTATTAATGCCCCTACAATAAATGAATTCATGCAATTGACATTTAACCCGAGCAAAGACGCAGCCAATCTCCTGAAGCATGGGCTTTCATTGTCTGACGCACCCTTGGTTTTTAATGCGGTTAACAAACTGACAATCGAGAGCACCAAAGCAGACGAAGCCCGTCTGGTAGACATAGCCATGGTTGAAATAGCAGGTGTGGTGCTGGGCTGGTCTATGTGATGCGTGAGCCCAATGAGGTGCGCGCCATATCACTGCGCCGCGCCTCTAAACAGGAAAGGAAACTGTATGCCCAAAACACCCCGTAAGCCCGCCGCAACCGATTGGGAGCGCGTTCAACGTGAAGCCACGCAAGAACTGCCCATTGCACACGCCGCTGCCGATGGCCCTTATGACCCGAACGATGCTGCCGCCGTGAACGCCTATTGGCAACAAGCCAGCATCACTCGTGGGCGTGGAAGGCCCGCAGTTGCAGTCAAACGCCCAACCCTGAACATGCGCGTGGATGCCGATGTGCTTGAAGCATTCAAAGCCACGGGGCAAGGCTGGCAAACCCGCATCAACGCCGCGCTCCGTGAAGCCGTGGCCCATGGGCTGACCAAAGCGTGAAGACCGGACTTCAAAGTGGGCTGCACTCGGCACATATTCACCAGATAACTCCCTAAGAGACATCACGTTTTCCCTGTCAGTTTCCCGTCAGAGTTGCTGTAGACTGCCCCGAAAAGGAGATCCAACAATGACCTCAGATCGTATTTGGTTGGGCAGTTATCCCGAAGGTGTGCCTTCGGACATTGATGCCAGTCGTTACAGCTCGCTCGTGACGCTCATGCAAGAAGGCTTTCACCAGTTTGCCGAGCGCACGGCTTTCAGCTTCATGGGCAAGGACTTGAGCTACGCCGACCTGGACAATCAGAGTCAGGCCATGGCGGCTTATTTTCAGTCGCTGGGTTTGGCCAAGGGAGACCGTATTGCCATCATGATGCCCAATGTGCCGCAGTATCCGATTGCGGTGGCGGCTATTTTGCGGGCGGGCTATGTGGTGGTGAACGTAAACCCCCTGTACACCCCGCGGGAGCTGGAGCATCAGCTCAAGGACTCGGGCTCGCAGGCCATTGTGATCATCGAAAACTTCGCCTCTACGCTGGACAAATGCATTGCGCAAACAGCGGTCAAGCATGTGGTGATGTGCGCCATGGGCGACCGATTGGGTTACCTCAAAGGCAGTCTGGTCAATTACGTGGTGCGCAACGTCAAAAAAATGGTCCCTGACTTCGATTTGCCGCAAGCTGTGCGCTTCAACAGCGCTTTGTCACAAGGTGAAGGTTTGCTCTTTACGTCGCCGGTCGTTGGGCCGGACGATATTGCCGTGCTGCAGTACACCGGTGGCACCACGGGCGTGTCCAAAGGGGCGGTTTTGTTGCACCGCAATGTGGTGGCCAACGTGTTGCAGTCTGAGGCTTGGAATCAACCCGTGATGAAACGGGTGCCCGCCAATGAGCAGCCGACATCGGTGTGTGCTTTGCCGCTGTACCATATCTTTGCCTTCACGGTGAACATGATGCTCAGCATGCGCACCGGTGCCAAGACGATTTTGATTCCCAATCCGCGCGACATTCCGGCGGTGCTCAAAGAGCTGTCCAAGCACACGTTTCACAGCTTACCAGCGGTCAACACCTTGTTCAATGGCTTGGCCAACCACCCTGATTTCAATACCGTCAACTGGCGCAACCTGAAAGTCTCGGTCGGCGGCGGCATGGCCGTGACCCGCGCTGTGGCCGAGTTGTGGCTGGCCAAAACCGGCTGCCCGATTTGCGAAGGCTACGGTCTGTCAGAAACCAGCCCCTCGGCGAGTTGCAACCCAACCACCAGCACCGAGTTTTCGGGGACCATTGGCGTGCCGATTCCCAGCACCTGGATGAAGTTGGTCGATGACGAAGGCAACGATGTCACCACGTTTGGCACCCCCGGTGAGATCGCCATCAAAGGCCCGCAGGTGATGGCCGGTTACTGGCAGCGGCCGGACGAAACGGCCCGCGTGATGACGCCCGATGGTTACTTCAAGTCGGGCGACATCGGCATTGTGGACGAGCGCGGGTTCTTCAAGATTGTGGACCGCAAGAAAGACATGATCTTGGTCAGCGGCTTCAACGTCTACCCCAACGAGGTCGAAGAAGTGGTGTCCAGTTGCCCCGGCGTGCTTGAATGCGCCGCGATTGGCGTGCCGGACGAGAAAACCGGCGAAGCCGTCAAGCTGGTGGTGGTCAAAAAAGACCCATCCCTGACTGAGGCGCGAATCCTAGACTACTGCCGCACCAACCTGACCGGCTACAAACAACCCCGTGTGATCGAGTTCCGCACCGATCTGCCCAAAACACCGGTCGGCAAAATCTTGCGGCGGGAATTGCGCGACAAAGTCTGATGGGACGCATCGCGATCGTCAGCGCCATGCACGAAGAGTTGGCGGCGGTGCTGGCCTTGATGCCCAATGAACACAAGCAAATGGTGGCAGGTCGCTCCTTTGCTTTGGGCCATTTAAACGGGCACGAGGTGGTGGTGGTGCTGTCGCGCATTGGTAAGGTGGCCGCAGCCACCACGGCAACGGTTTTGATAGAGCGCTTTGGTGTGGAGCAAGTTTTGTTCTCAGGCGTGGCCGGTGGACTCGCGCCAAATGCACGGGTAGGCGACGTGGTGGTGGCGACTGAATTTTTGCAACACGACATGGACGCGTCCCCTTTGTTTCCGGCCTACGAAGTGCCACTGTATGGATGCTCCCGCTTTGGCACCGATGTGGTTTTGTCAGCTGAATTGGCGCTGGCGGCGCGATCCGTGTTGCAGCAGGGCTTGTTGGATGCCGCAACTTTGCAGGACTTTGGCATCATACGGCCGCAGATGCACCAAGGTTTGATTGTGAGCGGGGACCATTTTGTGTCCACCTGTGGCGACAGTCAGCAATTGCAGCTGGCTTTGCCCGATGCACTGGCCGTTGAAATGGAAGGCGCTGCTGTGGCCCAGGTCTGTCACGATTACGGCGTGCCTTTTGCCGCCATGCGCACAATCTCTGACCGCGCCGATAACGATGCGCATGCCGATTTTTTAAAGTTCGTCAGCCACGTGGCCAGCCGCTACAGCGCGGCCATTTTGGCCCGGTTTTTTGCTGCGCGGGCTTGATTACTTCAGCCAACCCCGCTTGCGGAAGTACCACATGGGCACCACCGCGCTGGCGGCCATGAGCAGCAGGGCGTAAGGGTAGCCCCAGGCTTGTTTCAACTCGGGCATGTATTCAAAGTTCATGCCATACAGACTGGCAATCAAGGTGGGCGGCAGTAAAGCCACGCTGGCCACCGAGAAGATCTTGATGATCTTGTTCTGGTTGATGTTGATGAAACCCACGGTGGCGTCCATCAAGAAGTTGATTTTGTCGAACAAGAACGCCGTGTGCGAGTCCAGCGATTCAATGTCGCGCAAAATTTGGCGGGCTTCCTCAAACTGTTCGGCGTTGAGCATTTTGGAGCGCATCATGAAGCTGACCGCACGGCGGGTGTCCATCACGTTGCGGCGGATGCGGCCATTCAAGTCTTCTTGCCGTGCAATCGCACCCAGCACCTCGCCGGCCAAGGCGTCGGTCACATCGCCTGACAGCACTTGTTTGCCAGAAATTTCCAGCTCGTCGTAAATGCCTTCGAGGGTGTCGGCAGAATATTCGGCGTCGGCGTCAAAGAGTTTGAGCAGAACGTCTTTGTCATCCTCGATCAAGCCAGGGGCGCGTCTTGCTCGTAAGCGCAGAAGTCGAAACACCGGCACGTCTTCGTCGTGAATCGAGAACAACACGCCTTTGCTGCGCAAATTGTCGTTGTGCTGGTTCAAAATAAAAGCGCAGCGCACGGTGCGGGGCGCGTCCGCATCGGCAATCAAGAAGTCACTGCGAATGTGCAACTCGCCGTTGTCTTCTTCGTAAAAGCGGGCCGATTCCTCGATGTCCTCGTCCATCGCGTCTTCGGGAATGGCCAGGCCGTAGTACTGTTTAATCCAGCGCTTTTCTTCGACGGTAGGGGACTCCAGATCTACCCATATGGGTTGGAATTTGGAGAGTTCTTCGAGGGACTCGATCTCTTCTTGGAAGAGACGGCCATTGGCCAAAGTGAAAATATTGAGCATGGCAGATGAACAAAGGTCAAAGACCCGAGTGATTCAAAAAGGCGGCAAAAGGGGCACGGCAGCTTTCGAACGACGCGGGGCAAACCTGAATCATCCGAAAGCTACCAACTGGGGTAGCTTTCCACGGAAGGTGTCTCCATCAAACAATGTTGCCGGATTATCGCACCGCTTCATGTCGGATGGGTGATGAAAAATGCCAAAAACTCGTCCCGACGGGCCATGACATCGGCTGCGCCCAATTGCATCAAGGCCTGCACAAAGCCCGGCTCGAACAGCAAATAACTGCTCAAGGCCGCGCCGCCCCCCGTCAAGGCCCCCAGCCCATCCAGCACCCGGTACAGGTCGGACGGCAATTCGTGCACATGCGCTTGGGCCAGCCCATCCAAAGAGGCGCTGGGTTGCAATGACAGCACCTGCACTTGTTTGAACGGCAGCGCTTCGCGCACGCTTTCGGACAGTGCCGCCACGCTAGCATTGACGCGTTCGAGCTGTTCGACATCGGCTTGCAAGGTATCGTGGAACACACTGGCCATGGCGTGCCCGGCGATGGTGCCCAAAGACGGCGGGTGGTGCGGTGAGGCATTGCGGGTCAGCACCTCCCTCTGAGGTTGCCCCACGCCAATCGCCAGCACTTGGGTGGCGCCCATGTGGACGGCAGGCGACAAGGGGGATGTTTGCCGCATCGAGCCGTCGCCAAAATACTCGAGCCCGCCATCCACCCACAAGGGTGTGGCCGGAAAAATGAAGGGAATGGCACTGGAGGCCATCAGGTGTTCGATGGTGACGGGTTGCATCTCGGCCCGACGGCCGGGTCGGCTCCAGGGGCTGGCCCCCATGTCGTCAGCGGTTTGGCAAAAAGTCCAGTGCACGCCGCTGGAGTAACTAGAGGCCGTGATGGCCAGGGCATGAAGCGCTCCGCTGGACAAGGCCCGGTCGATGCCTGTCAGGTCGATCGCATGGTGCAAGGTGTTTACCAAGGGCATGCTGTCCAGCACGGCGCCCTGGGTCCGGGCCGTCAAGGTAACGCCCAATGCCGTGGCCCAACGGCTCCATTGGCTCAGTGGGTTGCGGGGTAAGCAGTAGACGGCATGGGAGCGAAGCTGTGACCAAAAATCGGCCAGGTGCTGAAAGGCCTGCGCGCCATGGCTCGCTTGCCCCGCCAGAAAACTGGCGTTGAGCGCGCCGGCTGAAGTGCCCACCAAAATATCAAAAGGAAAGGCCTTGGTATCGGGCAGCAACTGGGCCAAGGCTTGCAGTGCGCCCGCTTGGTAAGCGGTGCGTGCACCACCGCCCATCAGCACCAGGGCTCTGCGGGGCGAACTGTCGGTTGAGCGGGGTGCCGTCAAAGCGTCCAGATGCACAGTGCTTGCTCCCGCCAAAAGATCAAATGCAACATCACCCAACAGCTTAGCACTGAATTGTGGCTTTCAGCTGGATTAATGAGTGCTTTAGCAGGTTAACTTGGAGGCTATTGCTTTCTATAAAACGGTGGCGCATAGTGAACGCAATGGTTTGAATTTTTGAGTTCCCTCGCCTTCCGCAAGGAGGGTATTTCAACCCTTAGATAGCAGGAGACTATGCATATGAATTTGACGATCAGTGGACACCATCTTGAGGTCACCCCGGCATTACGTTCTTACGTGACCGGCAAATTGGATCGCATCACCCGCCACTTTGATCAAGTGGTGGATGTCAAAGTTCTGTTGACTGTAGAAAAACAAAAGGAAAAGGAAAAACGACAGCGAGCTGAATGCAATATCCACGTCAAAGGCAATGATTTGTTTGCCGAAAGTGCCCATCACGATCTGTATGCCGCGGTGGACGAGTTGATGGACAAATTGGACCGCCAGGTGGTCCGGCACAAGACCAAGTTGACTGAGCATCACCATGAAGCGACCAAACGAATGGTGTAAGTTTTTTTAACCTCTGCAAGGCCGCTGTCAAGCGGCTTTTTCATGTGCGCGACAGCAAAGAGACTGTTCTAAGATCCGGGAAGACCCTAGGAGGTGCATAATCCACCTTCGCATGAACCGCCTCTCCTCCATCCTTCCTGTTGCGCAAGTCCTTGTTGGACTTGAAGCCACGAGCAAAAAACGAGCCTTTGAAGAGGCCGGGCTTTTGTTTGAAAATCTGCATGGCTTGTCTCGGTCTTTGGTCACTGACAGTCTGTTTGCGAGGGAACGCTTGGGTTCCACCGGCCTGGGACATGGCGTGGCCATTCCCCACGGCCGGATCAAAGGTCTCAAATCCCCCATGGCTGCTGTTTTTCAGCTGGCCAGCCCCATCGGCTTTGACGCGCCGGATGAGCAAGCAGTCAGCTTGCTGATCTTTTTACTGGTGCCCGAAACGGCGACCCAAAAGCATCTGGAAATTTTGTCAGAAATCGCAGAATTGCTCAGTGACGCCGCTTTGCGCGAAAACATCAAATGCAGCGCCAGCCAAGAGTCGCTGCATCAACTGATTGCGCGCTGGCAGTCGTCCCAGACCGTTTAATTTTTCGCAGGTTCGCCATGAAACCTACCGTTGTCAGCGCTGACGTCTTGTTTGAAGACCATCGGGGCAAATTGAAGTGGCAATGGATTGCGGGCCTGGGCGCCTCGGAGCGCCGCTTCGACGAGGTGGCGGTTCGCGCCGCCCGCTCCGGCGCCGATTTGGTGGGTTATTTGAATTACATCCACCCTTATCGCGTACAGATTTTAGGTGAACGCGAAATCAGGTATCTGACCAACGCCACGCCCGAAGATTGCGCTCGGCGCATTGCCCGTATCGTCACTTTGGAGCCGCCCGTTTTGGTGTTGGCCGATGGCCAAACCGCGCCCGACGCCTTGCTCTCGATGTGCGAGCGTGCTCAGTTGCCCATGTTCTCTACCAAAGAGTCTTCGGCTTTTGTGATCGATGTGTTGCGGGCTTACTTGTCCAAGCATTTCGCTGATCGCACGACCATGCATGGTGTGTTCATGGACATTTTGGGTCTGGGTGTATTGATCACCGGCGAGTCGGGTTTGGGCAAGAGTGAATTGGGCCTGGAGTTGATTTCGCGTGGCAACGGATTGGTGGCTGACGATGCCGTCGATTTGTTCCGCATCAACCAAACCACCATTGAAGGCCGCTGCCCCGATTTGCTGCAAAACTTGCTGGAAGTGCGGGGCATTGGCCTGCTCGATATTCGCGCTATTTTTGGCGAAACCGCCGTGCGCCGAAAAATGCGCTTGAAGCTGATCGTGCACTTGGTGCGCAAAGAAAACTTTGAACGGGATTATGAGCGTTTGCCCTCAGACCCTTTGGTGCAGGATGTGTTGGACATTCCGGTGCGCAAGGTGGTGATTCAGGTGGTGGCGGGCCGCAACATTGCGGTGTTGGTTGAAGCCGCGGTGCGCAACACCATTTTGCATATGCGCGGAATCGACACCTACCAGGACTTCATCGTGCGGCAACGCCGCGCCATGGAATAAGCCCTTGCTGAGTTAACTCGCTACGCGGTGCGGGCAGGGGTTGCGGCTGCAGTGGGCGTACAGACTCAGGGCATGGTCGGCGATCACAAAGCCCTTGGCGAGGGCAACAGCTTGTTGACGCTGTTCAATTTCGGCATCGTAGAACTCCTCAACTTTGCCGCAATCGAGGCACACCATGTGATCGTGGTGTTTTCCCTCATTGAGTTCGTAGACGGCTTTGCCGCTTTCAAAATGGTTGCGGCTCAAAATGCCCGCTTGCTCGAACTGGGTCAGCACCCGGTAAACCGTGGCCAGGCCAATCTCGGCGTTCTCGGACAGCAAATGGCGAAACACATCTTCCGCGGTCATGTGGCGCTGAACGCCTTTTTGGAAAATCTCCAGGATTTTCAGGCGCGGCAAGGTGACCTTCAAACCGGTGCTTTTGAGTTCGTCTGATTGGTCCATAGAGAATAAGGCAATTGTTGCGATGGTCGTTCAAGGGAATGTGTGCCGTTACAATGATCTGATCATTTGGTACGCATCCACTCATGACAGATTATCAGTCTTTTCGCATTTCTTCCTTACTCGGCTTGGCGCTGCTTGTTGGCGCGCCCTTCAGCCTGTCGGGCTGTGCAAATCCTTTTGCTTCTTTTGACCTGACGGGCGGGTTGTTGTACAAGCCTGAAATTGTCCAAGGCAACTTTGTTTCCAGTGAGCAGCGTCAAGCTTTGAAACTGGGCATGCCCCGTGCACAAGTCAAAGACATTTTGGGGACGCCTTTGATGGCAAGTGTGTTCCACGCCGATCGTTGGGATTATGTTTTTACCATTCGGCGTCAAGGTGTGGCCCCGCAAAGCTTTAAATTGAGCCTTCAGTTCAAGGCCGATGTACTTTCAGACATTCAAAGTGATGATTTGCCAAGCGAAAACGAATTCGTTAAACGTTTGGTAGGCGAAAAGAAAACCTTCCAACCGCCCTTGTTGCAAGCCAGCGAAGAAGATCTGCGCAAATACCCGGCAAGCAATTCAGCCCCCCCCTCAGCCGCCTCTCAAGCGCCATTGCCCGCCAGTTACCCCCCTCTAGAGCCCGCTGGCCGATAAGTTGAGGGCTCGCGCCTGATGCTGTTGCCTGTTGACTTACGGTTTATCTTTTTTTGACACCATGAACGCAGCCCCTTCCCCTTCCCCCTTGGCCATTGCCGTGGCCGGTGCCACAGGGCGCATGGGCCATATGCTGATTGAGGCGATCACGCACGCTGACGATTGCCGCTTAACCGGTGCCCTGGACGTGGCCACAAGCCCCGCGTTGGGCCACGACGCCAGTGCCTGGTTGGGCAAAAACAGCGGTGTGAACGTGACGGCTGATCTCCAGCAAGGCCTGCACAACGCGCAGTTTCTGATTGACTTCACTCGCCCTGAAGGCACCATGGCCCATTTGCATGTTTGCCGCACATTGGGGGTGAAGGTGATCATTGGCACCACCGGCTTCAGCGATGCGCAAAAAACAGAAATCGCAGAGATTGCCAAAGACATCGCCATCGTGATGGCGCCCAACATGAGTGTGGGCGTCAACGTGACGCTCAAATTGCTTGAAATGGCAGCCAAAGCCATGTCGACCGGCTACGACATTGAAATCATTGAGGCGCACCATCGCCAC
>Ga0209499_1002115_pt1 | contig 12978 bp, 16 predicted proteins | sample C_130208_EF_Meta_FD_187306 | JGI IMG/M metagenome (GOLD analysis project Ga0209499, IMG submission 187306) | Freshwater microbial communities from Lake Croche, Canada to study carbon cycling - C_130208_EF_MetaG (SPAdes) (version 2) | ecosystem: Environmental > Aquatic > Freshwater > Lake...
CATCTGGTCGGACGCCTATGTGTCGCTCGCGCAAATCGCGGGTGGCGAATATCAAGCCGGTGGCATTGGTCGCACGATCCAGTGGACTAAGGACACCACCGGCCTATTCACGCCGGAAACGTACCGCTCCGACGAGCGCCGCAGCAACATCCTGCGGGTTCGCCAGCACACCGCCGAGAAAATCGTCGACGAGACCGCCGCCGAGCTGATCGCCACGCAATACGCGTAACCCTACCCGGATGACCCGCGCGAGGTTCAACCCCTCGCGCGGTGATTCCGTTTATGAAACATCCATGAAAATCGCCTTATCCTGTATCGTTGGCAACGAGGAATCAGTCATCGAACGGTTTATCCGCTCGTTCGCGCCTGCAATTGACTGCGCATATTTTACCGTCGCCACCGGAACTGTCGAGCGCGATGATACCGTTGCTATAATTGACCGAATTTGCAACGAGCTCGGCATACAGTTCCAAGTCGGGATATATCACAACGCCATTAAATTTCCGCACGTTGACGACTTCGGGGCTGCGCGCCAAGCGTCATGGACCGGAGCGAATGACTGCTTCAGCCCAGACTTCATTCTTTGGGCTGATGCTGACGACGTCCTGGCGCCTGGCGCCGCTGTCGCGATCCGCTCCTCCGCCAACCCATCGGCCCCCGATGTGACGGTCATGCCCTACCACGTCCGAGGCGACAAGCAGATCGTCATGCGCGAGCGAATGGTCCGCGCTGATGTTGGCAGCTCTTGGAACTTCGCAATCCACGAGCAACTCCGATTCCCGCGCGATGTGACCTACACCATCGCCAAGAACGCGGTGTTCGTCCACTCGCCGCTCGTCGAGAAGCCCGGGGCGCATGATCGCAACATCGCGATTCTATCCAGCGAAACATCCGACTCCGCGCGCTATCTGTTCTACCTGGCACAACAGTTTTTCCAGAGCGGACAGAGCAAGCGATTTCTAACCTACGCCAACGCGGCGCTAGCATGCCCGGGACTCGAAACGCTGGAACGCTACGAACTGCTGATGCAGCTCGCCCAGACCGATGGTCAGGACTCGCGCAAGCTCGCCGCCGAGGCGTTCGCGATCATGCCCGACCGTCGCGAGGCGCTGGCACTGCTGGCAAACTATGCGCTGATGGATGGCAACCATCCCGCCGCGCTCGCGCTCGCCAAGCTCATGCGCGCCACTCCACGCCCGACCGTGACGTACTGGTCGCAAAATAACGAGTGGTACGGGTGGAAGGCGGCGGAACTCTATCGCCAATGCCTGCGGTCCAACGATCTCGGATTCGCCGCCGAGAACGATTTCAACGGATCGCTCGACATGGGCCGCCACGTCATCTCAATCATCCACGCCACACTCGGGCGGCCTGAGGAGGCGCTGCGCATCCGCGAGATGTGGCTGTCGCGCGCCAACCACCCGGAAAACGTCGAGTACATCTTCGGGTTGCACTCGTGGGACGCTCCGAGCATCCGTCACCTTGGCGGATTCGTCCACTCGGTCACCGATCAAAAAGGATCAGCGACCAACTATGACGTCGCGGCAGCGATGGCCACCGGGATCATCATCGTCCAGGCGCAGGACGACTGCTACCCGCCCGACGGGTGGGATGACGCGCTGATAGAGATTATCGCCACACCGTATCATCCGGTGTTCGTGGCGCCTAACGATGGGCACCGGAGCGACCGACTCAGCGTCAACACGATCATGACGCGCGCTTACATGGACATCAAAGCCGACCGCGACCCGGGCGAGACTGGATTCTTCCATCGCGGATACGCCACTGTTTACCCGGACACGGAAAACAGCTTCCGCGCCATCCAAGACGCGGAGTCGGGCGTCTGCCAATACCGTGACGCTCGCGACTTCGTGCTGTTTCACGACCATCCGGCGTTCAATCCAGAAATCCCGTGGGACGCCACTTATCAACTTGAGAACGCGCCGGAAAACTACGCATCCGGCCATGAATTATTCATGAAGCGCAATCCCGACGCTGGGCCGGGTTGTCTTGATCGAAAGGAGTGGTCGCCATGACGCTTAAATCCGCGCTAGCTGCCGATCTATCCGCCTTATTCAAGGCTGACATCCCGTCCATTTGTCGTATCGGAGCGCGGGATTACACCGTGCTGGTTGACGATCTAATTTCCGATGAAATTGAAGGATTCGGCGGCCCGGAGGCAATCGAAATCCAGCGCGTCCACTTCCTGACTGCTGACAAGCAAGCCATCGAGAATGGCAGCAAGCTGGCGCTAAAGGTGGGCAACTTGTGGAAATCCAAGATTGTCGTTTCGAACATCACAAGCTCGGACGGAGCGGAGCTAGTCGCAACTGTTAGGGGAGACTAATCCAATGATACTACGATCCGCAGAAACATCGATCCAAACCATTCTCCAAGCCGCGCTTGATGAAGAGTTTGGGCTTGCTGGAGTGGTGCCCGTCATCATTTCCGATGAGAGCGAGATCAAGCCGCAAATGCCATACGTCGCAATCCAATGCCTGACTGCCGATGAAATAATTTCTCCGGGTTGCGGAATCTTCAAGGTTGCTGGCGATCTTCATTTCCGCTCTCACACCAAGGAAACTACCCCCGGCGACCGGCAGGCCGTATTAGATGCCATCAACTCGTTTGCCTACGACTCCACTGCTGAAAAGCTTTCCGAAATTGAAGGTTTCCACTGCCACGGATGGCACCCGACAGCGGGGTCAATGGCAGTCGAGAGCGAAACAAAGTCTTATGCCTATTCTATGAAATTCTGGGTCTATTGCATGGCGATAGACAACTAATGCAACACTAAGTCTAACATCAATCACCTAAAATCATGGCTGTAATCACTATTGGAACAACTGGCGCTACCTGGGGCATGACTGCTGAAACTGGCGTGCTAATTCAAACATTCACCCAGAAAATCTCACGCGAGAAAAACGAGGTCAAGGGCGAAACCGGCGACGTCGCCCTCGTCGCGTATTTCAACCCGCTCGGAAAAGTCTCATGGTCCGCAACCTGCGTCGGCACCGCCGGACTCGCCGCGGCCGCCCCTGGCGTTTCGTCCACATTCGCCAACATCTCCACCACCAACGGCAGCCCGACGGGCGGGATCTACACCGACGACGTGGAGATCGGCAAGGGCAACGCCGAATTCAAAAAAATCAGCGGAAACGCTACCCAATACGCGTTCTAGCCGAGCGCGAAACCAACATGAAAACCATCTTCGTGCGAGATATCACGCTCGCTAGCATCCTCGATTCCTACGGCATCCCCAAGCGCATGCCGGACCCAGTCACCCGCGAGATCCGCGAACGCGACGGCAAGGACGTCGAGTCGTGCGCGTGGTGGTTTGACCTCGCGATCCCTGAGCATGCCGACAAGTGCAAGGAGCTGATGGACGCCTACCACAAGGCGCGCGACTGGCGGGAGTATGCGCTCGACCGCGAGCACCCGCTCTATTGGATGAAGGGATTCGCCGAGAACCGGGCCGCAAACCTACATCTGTTCCACCACGGCGCAACCGTCATGCGCGTTATTGAGGACGGTGGGCGGACTATCTACGTCGGCCCGCGCATCTCTGAGAAAAACAAACAAATACTGAAGTCACAACTATGATCACCACCGAAGACGCGCTCTCTCAAACATGGGAGTTCAAAGGCATTGAAATCCAACCCCTCAGCTACCGCCGGAAAAGCGACGTGCTGACCATCGTTCGACGCGGGGAATCCGAGGTCGGCCCGTCTGATATCGCGGCGTTCATCTATGGATGTATTTGCCCGATTTCAGAGCTGATGAAGGGCAAGCGCAATCTCCAGTGGTTCGACAATCAGGTCGGCGAATGGATGGACCGGATCAAGTTTTGCCAGGACGACGCTGCCGACGCCGTCAGGATCATGACCGAGATCATGGAGAACTCAGCCGCCAACCGCGCCCAACCCATCTCCGACCCGTCGATGATGCCCGATCCGGATGCGATGGGAAACGACTAGAGCCGCCTGATGGAGCGGCCTATGTAGCTCTCATCGCCAGATACACCGGATGGACGGAACAATTCATTTTGTGGGAACTCCCGCTTTGCCGCGGCAATGCCTACGCCCATTCATTCATGCGGATGCAAAATATCGCCACCGAGTCACCCACTGATACATCACCCCTCGCCATGCAACTCGATGCTCTTTGACCCGTCAGGCCTTAACTCGGCGTTCGACCGCATGCGCGACAACGCGGCAACGCAGGGCAAGACGCTCGCCGACGTACAGGCGGCCGATTTCATCTCCGAGGAGCGCAAGCAGGGGCGTCTGATCGCGCCGTCGTCACAATCCCTCACCGAGGCCGCCGTCGCGCTCAAATGGAGGCTCAGGCGCAAGCCCGGTGTCACCCCGGCAAAAGAACTCGCCCGCCGCATCCGCGCTCGCGGAACGTTCGCCCGGGGGTGGGTCATCCAGAAAATCGACAGCGAGAAATTCCGCATCCGCATATGGCTGGTCAACCAGTCGGCAGAATCCGACAAGGTTGACACCGCACACAAGGCGTCCGACAAGGCGGAAAAGATCGCTGGCGGAAGGTTTAAGTCGCGTCTGGATAAGTTGGCGAGCTCAATCACATCATCATTCTGACATGTCGCAAGCAAAAGCAGTGGGTTATCTGGATCTCAACATCCAAGGGTTTGATCAGGCGCTCAAGACCGCAAAGAATCTGATGGTCACGTTCGCGGCCGGGTTCAGCGCGTACAAGATCGGCGAATTCTTCAAGGACGGGATCATCGGCGCTGTCGATTTTGGGAAGGAGATGCAGAGCGCCTCGCGGGCAATGGGCGGGTTCGATCCTGGCAAGCTTCTGCTGGCGCAGAAGGCGCTCGAAAAGGCCGGTATGGGAGCCGAGGAGGCCAGGGGCCACGTCTCTGATTTCATCCGCGAGGGGCGCGATATCGCCGACATCTTCGGAGGGTCCGAAAACTACGCGCGCGCGCTCAAATCCGCAGCGCAGGACTATGGTAGCCAAGCGGACGTCCTGAGCAAATCCGGCGAGAAGCTGCAAAGCATCTGGAACACGATGGAGTCCGTTGGATCCAAGGTGAAGACATTCTTCCTGGTCATGACTGCCGGGTTCGTGGACCCGCTGCAAATGGCGCTCGATTACCTCAACGAGATCGACCTCGCGGGAGTTGGGGCTGAATTCGGTCAGTATATCGACCAGGCCGCGGATACGCTCGCGGGAGTATTTGCCAACGGCGACATCATGGAGACGATCGGACTCGGACTGACCGTCGCATTCCAAGAGGCCGTCAACTATCTGGTGGGCGGGATCAACTACGCCGGAGGGATGGCGGACACCGTGCTCGGCCCCGCGCTGGTTGGAGCGGCTGGGAAAATGGGCGAGATGTTCGGGAAAATCTTCTCGGCCGACGGTCTGGAGACCTTCGCGCTGGCACTCGGCGGAATCGAGATGCGATTCATCGCTGACCTGCTGGACGGATTTAGCGAGGTCCTAAAGTTTCTGGGAGCGGGGCTGGCGATGGCGATTCAAGCGGCTGTCGAGGCGATCCCGGGGCTATCGAAACTCATCGGCAGCGGTGGCGGTCACCGTACATTTGATCAGATGTACAACGATGCGGACGGAATCCCGAAATCCGCAACGGCCGGCATCCGCGACTTCGGAAAAGGTGCCACTGACGAGGCTGGCGGCAAACTCAAGGAGTTTGCCGACTCGCTCTTCCGTGGCGGATCAGGCGGCGGGTACAAAAAAGGATCCGTGTTCGACACCAGGGCCGACTCCGCGCACCTCGCCGAACTCCTCGCCAAAGGTCTAACCAAAGGCAAGGCGATGGAGATCATCAGCCGCGAGAAACATGCGAAGGATGAGAAGGGCTCGAAGAGCGTTCTGACCAGCTTTTCAGCATCTCCCTTCAAAGTCGTGGCCGACTCACTGGCCAAGGTTGGCGGTGGTGGTGGATATCTGCGCGTGGGTCAAACCCTCGCTGAGAAGACCGCCATGCAGCAACTCATGGCGCTCAAGCAGAGCAATAAAACGTCCGAGGCCATCTTGCAGGAAACCAAGAAGAACCGCCCGCCAACCACCAAATTACAACGCTAATCCATTATGGCTACCATCCAAATCGGCAACGTGACCGGGGCGATCTATCAACCGGAGCGACCAGTCCACCTCAACCCAGACGGCAGCGCACAGGCCACACTGACGTATAAATGCTCGTCTACTTCTGCGGTTGCGGTGATCCCCTCGTACTTATCCGCCCATCCATTCATTCCAGCCCTCAAATGCTTCGAGTCTGACTACAATATGGAGCCGGGGGGGGTGGTTGTCATCACCACCATTTACAAGGGGGTGATGGTAGATACGGGAGACCTCCCGGGCTTGGCACAGCACGAATTTAGCCGGGTCTGCTCGGAAGCACCGATTGAAACCCATCCTAGTTTTTCAATCCCGTTCGAGTCTCCACCAGTGAGCGTTGCCGACATCTCCAAAATTGAACTATCGCTGCAAAATAATACCGATATGCCAACCGGCATGAGCGCGGCAGCAGAAGCCCTTTATGGCTTGAAGCGGCGCGGCGTTGAGTCGTTTATGAAGCCCGGCAGTATTTACAAGAAAAGTTATATCAGCACCACAATCCCGGCCACTGATGATATCGGATATATTTCCGAACCTGGGACACCAGCGCCAGCCGCTCCGACTGGCCAAAATTACCTCTGCATAGGAATATCATGGACCAAAGAAGCAGGCGTTATCCGCGTCCATGAAGAACATCAACTGAGCGGACCGGGCGGATGGAACCCGGCGCTTTACACCGCGCCATGAAAATCCCCAAATTCTCGCCACACACCCCCCTCCACTCGGAGGTTACGGCCAGCAAGCTGAACCAGTTCGGCGCAGCGGCACATCAAAGTCAGCTAATGCCGGGAGTGGGCACACGGCTAACCCAGACGAGCGGAGGGACTTCCGTTTCGGTCATTAAACGCAGGCTGCCCGCCGCGATGGCGACACCGCTGCCCTTAACGATAGTTGGCACGCGCCCGGCATATATTCCGGCCCCCGAGGATGCGCCTGCGGAGAACACCGCCCGCTTTTACCTAACTTGGGGTCTGGTCAATGGCTTCTTGGCGGAGAACTGGAGTGACTGTCTGGATGTGCCTACGAGTGCCGAGTGCGTGCGGGCGATTTGGCTGAAGGCGTATTTATCGCCCACGGCGGAGTGCCTGGTTACGCGCTGTGAGTGGATCACGCTGGAGGATAATACCCCGCCCGAAAACCCGCCATGGAGTGGATCGGGGGACCGCCCGGACTATGTGCATGTCTCTCTTGGAAGCGTCTTTGTGAGCGCGGAGGGGGCGGTGAGCGTGGCTAACCAGATGGGAGGGAGTCTCCAGATTTGTGAGTTCGTGAGCAGTATCGAAAGCGGCGAATGGGGAGGCACGCACAAGAAGTCTCTGGCGGTGAGTCGGGTATGAGCAACATGCATCCATTTCTATTAGGGCTTGAGGTGATTAAGCTGTCGCCTACCTGGCGCGACGTGTATGATTGGCGAGATTGTAACTATGAAAACTGGGGTGCCGGTGGAATGGCCAGGGTGGCCAGCATGTCGTTGGACCTCGGGTCTTTCCCGACCAATACCGGGGTTAATAGGGAATACGACAACCAGAAGGTGCTATCGGATGTCGAAAACGTGTGCGGAGTGACGCAGGCATGGCAACACGCACAGGCGGATGTGGACTACACAGGGCAGAGTTATGTGGAGCATCCGATTGGCCATGGGGAATGGCACGCGGAGATTGAGATGTTACCTGAGCCGGATGACCCGGAACATCCAGAATCTACTCCTTCTTGGAGGGTGAATACTACCATTACCCCAGATGAAACCATAGGAACGCAAGAGCAGCAGACAGCCGCGAGGCACTCACTGGAAGCTGGTGTTACGGCGCTCTACGGAAGGACCAGCGACGGCGGGGTCGTTATTGAGCCTTGGTTTTGGAAATCGCAAGCCCCAGTAGAGGGACATCCAACTCCGGACCCGGTATGGACTCGCGGCGGGAGCTGGGCCTATAGCAATCCGGTCGGTATAAATTACTTGCTCGGTAAGTTGGGCGAGTGGCAAGCTGCGTCCATTGAGGTAAAGTTTGCGCGTTGCATGGGATCACAATCGGGTGGAATTGCGTTCTCCACCGAAAGCGAAAAGATCCGCGCTCGGGTGGCATGCGGTGTGGCTCGCTACGAAAGCATCGGTATCGCCACGGATTTTCTTGTAAATCCGAATGGAGGAGATGTTCCCGATGAGTATAAAATCTATGGGTATAAGGGCGGGGTGGCGGTGGAAGTGGAGTGTGTAGCCCGGCGCAACCATCCCGTTGTTTATGATGGGCTTGCGCCGTCCTTCCCCCCTCCGGTCTCCGCGTATGGTTATGCTGTATTTAATGATTGTGATAATGAGATGATTTTGGAGGATAAGATTACGCGGGGTAAATGGATGGATGGTTTCGGGGCGTTTGATACTACCGGAGAGGAATTGTTCGATGCTTTGGGTTGGAATTGCGCCGCGTCTCTGCAATACATTATCGGTGATATTCGTTATATTGGCGTGAACTCGCGGGCGGCTCTATGGTCGGCGGATGGTGGGGAATACCGCGTGACCATCTATCAATACATGGCTTCTTTGTATAGTGAAGAGCGCGGGGAGTATAGCGAGGCGCGTGGCGAGCGGGTGGTGACGGTTAGTTTAGGCAATCCAGCGGAGGTATCGCTGGTTGTGGATGGTGACGAAGCGCTGGCTAATTGGGGGGTGAGTAAAATAGAGATGAAGGGAGCGGATGGTGAATACATAGATGTTACAGCCACCAAGACTGTCAGCACTATGCCGGGACCGAATGTGTCGGTGTTGATGTTGACCAAGAGCCGCAAAGGAGTTAGATGGGGGACTCCCGGAGTGATTCCGGCTGATTTTCCGGCGGATTGCTCCTACTACCGGAAGCGCACGGAACGCAATAAGGCGCGAGCCATATCACGATAACCAAACCCATGGCTCTCGCATCTAACAAGTTGAACGCATCGACTCTGCAAGGATCGAGCATTGATAGCTTGTGGAGCGCGGGCAAGTCATCGCCACTGACGCCTAAAGGGGGCTCGTTCAGTTCTGGTAGTGCATCGCCGTTAAGCAGCAGTGGCCATTTGCCGGGATCGAGCATTGATAGTCTGTGGAGCGCGGGCAAGTCATCGCCCTTGAGTGGCGGCCATTTGCCGGGATCGAGCATTGATAGTCTGTGGAGCGCGGGCAAGTCATCGCCACTGACGCCTAAAGGTGGGTTGAATAGCGCGTCATTGCAACGGAGTGGTGGCCTGGGTAGTGCGTCATTGCAAGGCGGTGGCGGTTTGAGCAGTAGCGGCGGCGGTGGTGGTTTGAGTAGTAGCGGTGGGGGTGGTGGCTTAGGTGCCAGCGCTAAGGTGGGCGGAACAGCCAAGCGGGCTAAGGCGCAGGCGGCTCGCGTTCCGATAGTGTTTAAGCATGTGAATTGTGGGAGCGGTCTTGTCGGGTCTATGATCGCTGATGTTACTTGGGAGTGGGATGATTGGGGGCGGCAGTTGCCGGTTAAGAAAAACGCTTGGTCGGCTGAGGTGAATGGCAGGAGTTGCGAGCCGGAGTTTGATGAAAACGAACTGCGAGGTCGGGGTTTAATGTTTGGTTCGGGTTCGGAGCAAATAGTAGTGGCGGAGCGGGATGATTACTGGCGGAGAAAGTCGGACACTTCTTCACCCTACTTCAAATATCACTCACTGGATAATGAGATTAGGTTTGATGAGCCGAATCCTTTTGGAAAGATTCTAAGCCGGACGACCATGCGGCTGCCGGTGAGTGACGGTGAATCTTCGGATTTCAAGGCTGATCCGGATAAAAAGGGCGCGACGGTATATTTGAGCCGGGCTAAACTGGTGCCCAACTAATAATTTTCATCTAACAACAACACCAACAACAATAATAAAATGACCAAACCAATCGGATTCGACAACTGGCTTTCCCATAACTTCATCAGCAGTGATGGATCGGGCAAGGATTTCTACACGCTGGGGAGTTTCTGCCTTGAGGACTCGGGCAAGTTCCGGGTCTATCGCGGGCCATCCATTGCCAGCACATCGGCGGCCTCCGCGTGCGTAGTGACCACCACTGAGGCGCACGGCCTGAAAACCGGGCAGACGGTGCGCTTCGCGCAACTACCTGCCGCTATCTCCAGCATAATGAGTGGCGACCTGGTGGTGACGGTGCTCACTACCGCCACGTTCTCGGTGCCTGTCACTACCACCTCGGCGGGCGCGACCACTGGTTTGGGAATTGTGGGCGTGGACATCGGGCAGTCGGTGTCGTCCTCCGCCTTCGCCTATACGCCGGGCATGAACTGCATGGACTCGGTGCCTGACCCATGGATGCGCCCGTGGGCCGGGTGAGGGCAGGCGGGGTCGGTGCCGATCTGCAAAACCGCCCCACCTGCGCGGGTCGCCGCCAACGCCGGAACTGAGATCATTACTAAACCGCCTATCTTTGTAAGGTTTACGCCTTGACTCTCGCCACTAATATCCCACAATCCCCGCCATGCTTAGTTACGACCTTGATTTGAACGCATGGGTTAGGGCCCCCGGCAGCAGCTCCCCGCCGCTCATGGTGCCAGTTTTGACGACCGGTGGCGCGTATCCGATCACCGCTCAATTCTGTCGCGGTCCGGCCATTGATACCGTGGCCACCGCGACCGCCTTGGGCTGCAAATTGGATGGCGATTTTACCGGGCCAATCGTCAGCAGTGACGACACCGCCGCCGTGAATGGCGACGGTTCATTTTCATTTCTGCTAGACCTAACGACTGCCGACGCCAAGGCGTATTTTATTGCCAATCCTGCCGAGTCTACCACGTCGGCTGTGATCGTTTTTACCCTAACAGTCGACGGTCACGCGCTAAAAACTGCCCCGTTCTCAATCGTCCTCCAAAACGATTACCTACCCGACCAATGACCACTATTACCCTCAACCGCGGAGAAACGCTAGGGGTGTTATGCACCCCGAAAACCGGCGGCGTGGCAATCACTCTTGATTCGTCCTACGTCGTCGCCGCGTTTATCCTAGCCGATGTTTCCGGTCATACTAAAATTGATCTTGGCGCAACCATTAGCGACGGGAAGGTGTCAATCGTTTATGACACGGTGACTCTAATAAAAGGCAATTACGTAGGCGACATCCGCATCACCAACTCCACGCCGACCGACCAGTGGACGGAAAAATTCAAGCTCGTCATAAAGGAGCCTGTCACGCCGCCAACCATTAGACCGTAACCGCCATGCCGACCTACGAAATTAGCCTTGAAGTGCAGAGCGGCGGCCCGTTGGCCACCAGTGTCGAATTGCAAACCGGCCCGCCCGGTCCCGCTGGCGGCGGCGGCGATGGCGGCCTCATTGCAGGCACCGACTACCTCGCCCCAGCCGGCGACGGCAGCGGGCTAACTGGAATCACCACTCCCACCACCCTCTGTTCGGACCTCGCCACCTACGCGGGCGCGCAGGCAAACGGCCCAGGAGTCACCTTTGACACCTCTTATCTGATCGCGGGCACAACCGGCGACGGCAGCGGGCTATCGGTCACGGGTGGCACAGTGGGCGGCACGGATCTGGCCAGCCTTTTGTTACTTGGTGCCCAGAATGGCTTCGTTCAAGCCTGCGATGTAGCCAATCGGATTACCGCCGGTTACGAAATCGGATTGCTTAAAACAACTGACATCGCTGGCAATGTTTGTGTTGCCACCGCAGGCACCGACTACCTCACCCCAACCGGCGACGGCAGCGGGCTAACTGGAATCACCGGCACACCCGGTGCCACGGGTCCCACCGGCGCCACCGGCCCCACCGGTCCCACCGGCCCCACGGGAGCCACGGGCACCACGGGTCCCACCGGTCCCACCGGCCCCACGGGAGCCACGGGCACCACGGGTCCCACCGGTGCCACCGGCACCACGGGTCCCACCGGCGCCACCGGCGCCACCGGTCCCACCGGTCCCACGGGAGCCACGGGCAGCGCCGCCTCCGTGACCAGCGCCGCCATTGCCACCGCCCTCGGATTCACCCCCGCCCCAATCACCTCGCCCACGTTCTCCGGCACCCTGCAAGTCGGCTCGACGGGCACCTGGAACGGTGCCACCCTCTCCGGCCCGCAGACGTTTTCCGGCCAGGTCCAGCTCACGGGCCAAACACTCGCCGACGCATCCAGCGCCTTAACCCTCACCCTGCTCCCGGCGGCCCGCGCCCGCACCGAGCACGCCGCGCGCGATTTGTTTCCCACCTCGGTCGGCTATGCGGTGGGCACAGGTGTTGGGATTGCGGGCACACCCAGAGACGGGATGATCTCGGCCAGTTTTGGCTCCACGGTTTCGGGGGCGGGCAACTACGCCCGGTTCGATCTGTGCGGCACCACCCTCATGGGCACCTGGACCAATCCGCGCGTCCGCTACGATTGCGCGTGGAGCCTGCTCACCCGCCACCTCCTCCACCTCCCGGCTAACACCACCCAATACCTCGTCATGGGCGGCACCGGCACCGCCGGTATCCCGTCCACCGAGGGGGCCGTGGGGTTCGAGATCACGTCCACCACGTCCGTGCGGATCTGGGCCTACACCAGCGGCGCGCGGACCAACTCGACCGCCGGGACCTTGTCTAACATCCCGGCCACCGCCGATCCCACCGGCGAGCATTTTTTCTGGTTCGACTGCTCGGGGACCGGAACCCTCTCGCTCTACATGGCCTACCGCGTTTTTGGCGCGGCGCTCCCCACCAAACCGACCAGCCCGCTCTGCACCCTATCCACCGGCGTGCCCACCACCTACAGCACCGACGGCAAGGCGGCTTGGTTTTACATGACCAGCGCCACCCCAGGCACATTCTGGGTCCCCACGGGCATCCGCGCCGCGAAATTCACCGAATTCTAACGGCTGCGGCGGGGCTGCCTGAACG
>Ga0209499_1002121_pt1 | contig 12966 bp, 10 predicted proteins | sample C_130208_EF_Meta_FD_187306 | JGI IMG/M metagenome (GOLD analysis project Ga0209499, IMG submission 187306) | Freshwater microbial communities from Lake Croche, Canada to study carbon cycling - C_130208_EF_MetaG (SPAdes) (version 2) | ecosystem: Environmental > Aquatic > Freshwater > Lake...
TCTATTGTAAATGGTTTCTGCATATAATTCATTAACTGGCCAGATTCTATATGTAATTGAAATTTTAATTTGTCTTTAGATTTTGATTGAATTATATATAAATTACCTTGACTATTATAATGGTCAAACATACAATTTTCATGACTAGCTGTACACCAATTAGTCCTAAATCCATAATATATTGAACCAGCTTTTGTTGTTGGTTTATATATTATAACTTTTTCTGTTTCTAAAATTATTTCTTTATCATCTTTTCCATTTTCAGTCAGTCTTCTTGCATCTGGGTTTTTACCATGAATTACAACAAAAAGTCCTTCATTCTCTTCTATATATTGTTCTAGAGCAATTAAACCTTCAATTTCATTAATTATTTTAATTTTTATTTTATGAATATGCTGATTATTATTTAATACTGCATAATCAGAAATTGCTTTTTTAAAACGTCCCATATCTTCTAATGAACTTGGACTACCAAAAGTATTATTAATATAACTTTTTATAATCCAATCTATAGTTTTATCTTTATCTACATCTACTTTATTATAAATTTGTTCAAATATATCGTCTAAATTGGCCAATGATGGATCACCTTTAAAAGTTAAAAATCCTTTATCACGGTCATTAATTAAAATTCTTTTAACATCATCATTAAAATTAGCCAAAAAATACGTTTTAGCAGTTTTTTTACCACCTCCAATTAATTGAGTCAAATGAATATATTTAGATTTATATTTTAAATATTTTTCATAATAATTAGAAATTGACATATTATATATATATATATTAATTCTTACATTTTAATTTGTCTTCATCAGTAGAATAAACATTTCTATGATAAAATAGTTGACAATCAATAGCACTTTCTTTCAAAGCTTTTTCAAATTCACTAATTATTTCATTTTTCTTTTTAGCTAAAGACCAAATATATTGGTCAATTGTTTTATCGCCTTTTTGAGTAGCTAAATATAAATAGACTTCAACATTTCTTTCAGGTTTTGGCAAGTCATTATGTGAACAGAAACGAATAGCTCTTCCAATAATTTGTAACACTCTAGACATATTCCAATATGGTTCCATTATATGAACTTGTCTAACTCTTTTAAATGATACTCCTTCTTTAACCGATGGTGAACCTAACATTATACTTATTTTAGAACCATCATTATTATCTTTTTTATTGAAAATACTTTTAATTTCTTCTTTCATGTGATGGGGTTCATCACCTGTCCATACAGCGTAACGCATTGGACCTTCTCCATAAACTTTATAATTTTTATAACCGTGATATTCAATAAATTTAATAAATGGACGGATACCACCCAATTCTTTAAAATTAGAATATACAAAAACAGGGCCATCTGATTTTTTAATTTTTTGAAATATTTTTTGAAATTTAATTGAATATGTACCGATATTTTGCAATTGTAAAGTTTCTTTTATTAAACTAGAATAACCCATTTCACCAATACTTTTATTAGGGAAAGAAACATTTGAAATCATTCTGGGGCCCAAAAAAAAATTTGGTGGTAAATTTAAAATATCTACATTTTTAAAGGCACCTTTAATAAAATCCCCCTCTGAAGATAAAGCTGTTAAATATGATTTATATTGAAAAGCAGACATTTGACATTTTACAACTTTAAATATTTCTTCAGGATATGTATAAGGTGGTGCACCACGATAATAAGAAACTAATCCTTTACTTAATTCATTAAATTTATTTAAATGGATTGGTTTATAATTTATACCACTACCAGATAAAAACTTTTGATTAAATTCAGCACCTGTAGGAAATTCAATTTTTGGTTTTAATAGATTTAATGTTAAACCAATTTCATTTGGTCTATCAAACATTGGTGTTGCTGATAAAATTAATATTCTTAAAGTCTTATCAGCTTTATCAATTAAATTTTTTAATACTCTATAAAATGTACCAGTTAAAGAAACCATATTTTGAACTTCATCAATAATTAATAATGTATCTTTTAATTTTATTTTATTATTTTGTGCTAATTCAACAAATTTATGATATGAATAAATTGTATAATATTTCTTTATTCTTTCTTCTGTTTTTTTAATAATTTGTTGATATTCTTTATCGTCTATATTTAATTTAGATAACTTTTCTTTTTCAGATTTAGTAATATAATCAACATTTGGACAAGGTGATCTTAATTCATCCATAAAATTACCAGCTAATGCAGCAGGTAAAACAACCATAATATTTAATTTTTTCTTCATTTCTTCAGCAACTGCAATAGCAGCACACGTTTTACCAGCTCCAATTTGGTGAAATATTAACATACCTTGGGGAGCATCTTTAGAAGAGAAAAAATCAGCTAAAAATGCTTGTTGTGGTTGTAATTTAAATTTTTTGGGTTGACAATAACTTTCCATTGTTTCTTTTGTTGGTTTTATTTCATATTTTTTATATTTTTTTGTTATATTTGTTATCATATTACTAATAACTATAAAATTATTTATGACTAATAAAAAAATTGATTAATTGATATTATATATAGTTACTCCTAAATTTAATGTCAACAGATATTAATAAATTAGATGCAACTCAAGAACTCGTAATTATAACTGGACTTTTCAATAGTAAAAAATTAGATGAATATAATTTTAAAAAAATCTTTGATTCCATGGATGATAATAAAATTGGGAAAATTATTAATGGTGTTATTCAATGTATTACTAAAGGAAATATTGGAGAAAATAAAAATTATAAACTAGAATATTTTGAACCTTATATTAAATTTCTAATAACAATTTTTGAAAAACATCCTAGAAAATATACAATTAACAAGCAATTTATTAAAGAAAAGTTTTTAGCTATACTTAATCGATTTATAAGAGGTAGTCAATATTTAAAAAAAATAGAAGCTCATTTAATTGAAAACATAAAAAATTATGATAAAGATATATTAGGTTTTGTAGCACAAAATGGTAATTTACTTACTTTTCTTTTTTGGAAGAGATTATTAAAGATAGATTTATTATCTGATGAACATATTAGTATATTTGAATCATCAATTAAAAATTCAGATGATAGAATATTTAAGTGGTTTATTGTACATATGAAAGAAACAAATACTACAACATTTTTTCAAAAAACAAGTGTAATAAAAAATTTATTAAATATTATATTAACCTCAAATATTCCTGACAAATATATATTGAAAAGAATTAAAATATTATCTCAAAATTGTAATTTAATTCCATATTTCAATGAAATGATTACTCCATCTTCATTAACAGTCATATATCAATTAATGAAATATTATTATAAAGTGCCAATGGAATTAGAACAGATAATTGACTTATCAAAATGTATAATTATATCAGATGATATTACTGATTTAGATGCTAATAAAATTAAAGACATTTTTAAATTGTTAAAAACAAATAAAGAAAAGGCATTATTTAATATTTTTAATATTTTTTCACACAAGTGTTCATTAATAAATATGAATGATTTCTCATTAGATTATAATTCTCTTCAAGATAGTGCTGGAATTATATTTCAACATTTAAATAGTCATATATTATATATATCAACATCAGAAGACATTAAAAATATATCTTATTATAATTTATTAGAAAAATTATCTTGTCCTTGTGGTAAAAACTGTTTTGAAAACTTACTTAAAATATTTGGAAAAATGAATCTATTTCATAATCTAACCCATAATAATTTTTTCTTAAATTTTAAAGAACCAATGTCTTCTGTTCTACAATTATATACAAAATTTTATTCACCAAGTACAACAGAACAAGTAAATTATTATAATATATCTATTTCATTAAAACAATCTATTTCAATTAATAAAGTATTAAGTTTTTTAAGAGTAAGTGCAAAAAGAAAGTCTAAATCAAAAATTATAAATTTTAAAAGTAAATATCTTCCTTTAATGGAAGAGTTATTAAATTTTAAACCAAAGAATCTACCTGTATTAAAAAGTGGTTCAAAAAATTGGCAATATCAAAAACAAAAATTTACCAATTTACCTCCAAGAAATTTGCTTCCTTATGAAATTAATATTTGTAATAACTTTTTACTAAGAGAAAAAGCAGATGGTGTATTATTAAATAATTTACCATTGAATATTTTTCCAAAATCTGAAGATATATTTATTAGACAAGTAAAAGCTGAATATATTGAAGATTTGGAGTTATATTTAGTATTTGATATTGATTTGCCAAATACTAATATTTTAAATAGATATGAATACTTAAGAAACTTGCATCCTTATACAAAAAATACATCACTCAAACAAACGACTAATGTTAATGATTTAATTAATGGGATTAAAGAAGAAAGAAAATTATTTAAAAAATTTATTGAAGCTACTGAATTGAACACTGATAAAATTAGATGGTATCCAAAAGCATCTTTTCTAGTTGAGAGTGCAACAAATGTATTTAAACAAGAATTAATTTTAGATATGATTGAAAATGAAAATTCAGTATTAGCTAAATATATTAATCAAGAAGGTATTTATAATTGTGATGGTATTATTTTGTCACCTTTAATTGGTGCATCTATGAGAGATATAAAAATTAAACCTAAATCGTTAATGACAATAGATTTATTATACGATGGAACAAATTGGGTTGATAAAGAGAAAAATAAAACTAGTGTAAAAATTTTAGTAAATACTATTAAACCAAAAGCCAATAAAATCTATAGATGTTATCCTATTAATGGTAATTTATTTGAACCCCGTGAAATAAGATTTGATAAAAAATACGCGAATTCATTTGATATTATAAATCAAATTTTAACACTTTATAAATTTGATTGGACTAAGCAAATGTCATTAGACAAACCATATTACCATGTTATTAAGCCAAATTTGAGTCAAGTATATTTTAAAGAACTAAATTCACAAACGGAAACATTCGAAAAACAATTAACAAAAATGAATCCAGATAATGGTAAAACTTGGTTAGATTTAGGCTGTGGTAAAGGAAAATTAATAAAATATATCAAAAAATATAATCCAAAGAAATATGTTGGATTAGATGTTGATGCAAATATATTATTAAATAATATATATATGATGGATGAACAAGATTGGATTAAATTTAACCCTTGCAACTTGAGAGAAGATTGGTTTGAAAATATTAATTGGTATTCTATTCAAAATATGAAGTTTGATTATGTTATTATGAACTTTAGTATAATGCATTTATTTGATTCAGATAAGTTTTGGACACAACTAAAATCAATATGTAAACCAACAACAAAAATAATGTTCAATGTTGTTTCAAATAATATAATTAATAATCCTTATAAATTCATAGATGCATATATGAAATACGAAAATAAAAAGATTATTTATTGTTTTCCTTGGTCTCAAACAAGAGAAATTTCAGAAAATTTTATAACTAAAGAAGAAATAGAAGAGAAAGTTAGAAATTATAATTTTCTAATAGATAACATATTTAATTCTAAATGTGATTCACTTGTATCAAAATATGATTGGTATCATTTACTTCAAAATAGTATGAAATAATTTTTTTTAATTAATTTATAAATAAGCTAAGTTATCTAATTCATATGCGACAGGTTCTTCAGGATTTACAAATAATTCTTTAGATTCTGAATTTATTACTTCTTGATTAGCAATATTTTTTTTATTCTTAGCTAAATCTTCTTCAAAATCATTTGATTGTGGTTTTGAAGTTCTATTTAATTGATTAGCTTGTCCATGTAATGCTTCTATAATTTGTTCCCTTAATTTATTTTTAACAACATCATATTGTTGTGCTTTCATTACAGAAATTTGAATTAAATTTTTTTGTAAAATATTATCAATAGTTAATTGTCCTTGAAAATTGGAAACAATTAAATTGGCAATAGCTAAAGCACTTTCTTCATTTTTAGAAGGTATTATTAATTCTCCAGTTTTAGAATCAAAATCTAAATTTGGTACAATTTGTTTCCAAGATTGGTAATCATTTAATGAAGGAATATGAATCTTTAAGAAAAATCTGAAAGGATATTCTTGGTCATAAACATAAATAATTTGACTCCAAGGTACAGGTTGAGTGAAAGTCCAAATAATAAATTTATTTGGAACAACTTCGTGAGGTTCACCAAATAAATTTAAAGGAACTACATTTTGTACAGTATTTGCTTGTGAAACATTCTTTTCATTTGTTGATACTTTCTTCTTTCTTTGTTCAATTACTTCAGGTGTATTTTCAGATGAAGTGCTAAAGAATAAAATAAGTTGATTTATCATCAAATATAGAATTAGTGCAACAAGTAGTTGACGCAACATATTGAATTATCCTAGAAAATATTTAAACTTTAATATTTTTTTATCTAACCTAGTTTATTATTGATATGGAAATTTTTTTTAGAAATGAGAGTATATATACAAATGATTTTATACTTAAATTACAAAAAATACCCCAACCAATGGGAATATTTATGAATTTAACTTCCCTTCCATTTCATTTTAACTTTTATACAATTATTATGATGGTTTTATTTTTAAAAAAAAAATTAAGTTCTCAGGAAGTAGCATTTTTACTTTCAAGCCAATTAATAGTAGGTGGAATTAAACATTTAGTAAAAAGAAAAAGACCTTGTCATACAAAAATTGTTAATAAAACTCAAATTAAATGTAAAGAAAAATTAAATTTAGATACTTATTCTTTTCCTTCAGGACATACTTTTAATGCCTTCTTATTGTTTTATATTTTAAGAGAACATAATATAATTAATAATAATTATTTAATATTACCTTATATGGTTGGTTTAAGTAGAGTATTTTTAGGTGTCCATTATCCCTCAGATGTTATTTCAGGGGCTCTCTTAGCAAAAGGATTTTTTACTTTATTTAAATATTTTAATTAAGAGATTCTATCAAATGGTTGTCTATATAATAAATTATATATCTCATTTTCAGATTTATCTAATTTCAATGGTAAATTCTTAGACTCGTGCATATTAAATACACCAAAATTAATTTCATTTAATTTGATATATTTGATAATTTTTAAATACATATCAAAATTTTTTTCAATAGCAAATATTAACAGTTCTTTTAATGTTTTACCTTCAAATACTATATGAAATTCTTCTTTCATTTCTTTAGGAATAGATTTATTAACTAATAAATCTATTTTTTTAAAATTATTTTTATAAAATTTTTCTGATTTAAATGGTTTCTTATTGTATTTTAAATAATTATATAATGTTTTATTAAAATGATTCATATATAAAAATATTTCATTGTTTTCAGAATAAGTTGATTTGAAACAAGAAAAGTTTTCATAAGTATGAAATATTAATGCTGTTTTATAATGAAATAATTCACCTATTTTCAAAACTATTTCAATTATTTTATCTTCTTTAAAATCTTTCTTTTCATTATAATAATAATATTGATTCATATAATTTATTGCTAATTCATGACCCATCTCAATAACCAATAAAGGATAACCATTATTATCAAAATGAATTAATACCAATCCTTTTTCTATTTTATTATAATAGAATTTACTATAAGCACCAGTTGAATCAAATAAATAACAATTAAATATTAAATCATTTATTCTAATTTGATTAAATTTATTGGCCATTGAAATTACATGATTGAATAAATCCATTTTATTTTTAAATTCTAAATCTTCATATTCTAAGTGTAAACAAGGTTCTTCTTTAACTTTAATTTTATCAAACCATGAATAATCTAAACCTACAAATTCTAATTCATATTTTTTTGATATTTTCTTTTCAAATTCTTCATTTGTATGAAAATATTTAAATTTACTATTTTTTGCAACTAATTTTAATTTTGTAAATGGTGCTAATATATATTCTTCTTCTTTTGGAAATAATGAAAAATGTTCCATAAATAATCCGTGACCTTTAACATTTTTATTTAAATAAATTTTTACTAAAATTAAACCAAAAGTACCATTCAATCCAGGACTATAAAATGGATCTCTAGTTGTTGATAAGAAACCATTATCTCTAAATGTTTCTCCAATTTTTAAATTCTTTATAAATTTATCATCTGATATAAAACGATATATATAATAATCTTTCTTTAATGGTTTAACTTTTTTCATTGTTTTAATCATATTTTTTAATCTATCGTAATAAAATTTATTTAAATAAGCATCCTTTTCTTTTTTTCTTAAAAAATTATTTAATAATGTTGCTCCAATGAAAGAATAAAATGTTATATCAGTAATACAATTATTTTTTTTAATAAGAATTGAATGATTTTTAATTTCATCAAAAGCTACATCATTAAAATAAATTAATTTACATATATCAACATGAAATTTTTCTTCTATTAAAATTTTAACTGGAACTTTTTTATCAATAACATTCATATTTTGACCTAATTTAATTAATTCTAATTTTGAATAATATGGTTTTATATAAAGAATAAATGGATTAAAACTATTTCTAGTACAAATACTAATTAAACTAAGATTTTCTTTATTAGTAGGAACACTATCAGCTAAGCTTTCATGAGAAGTATCAATTAATAAATCAATATTATAATTTTTAATTATAATTAGAATAGAATATAAACGATTATATAAAATAGTAAGATATGCTTTTTCATTTTTATTAGTTGTGTTTTTTAATCTTTCATAGCATTTTTGAAAATAATCTTTCATATTAGAAGCTAATGTATGATCTATAAATCTATAACTATATTCTGTTAGTCTATAATATAAATCTTTCTTTGGTACCGAATAAATTAATTGTGTATAAATATCATACATTGGAATAAAATCTTCATATTGAGATAATTCATTTTTATCATCTTCATTTTTGATTTTAACTTTTAGATTAATGATATCTTTTACAAGTTTCTCATTAATTTTCATTTACTAATACAATAAATGAGAATTAATAATTTAGAAAATTATTAATATTTATTAAATGTATACTCTACTCATTTAAAATATTTTCATAGTTAAATACATGAATATTATCAAAACTTTCAGCTACTTTAGGAAGTTCTATATATTTTTCTTTAGTATAAAAGTAATAATAAGCTACTAGTAAAATTAATAGTGCAGCGATTACTTCGACATAAGGTATTTTTATTGCCATTAATATATCAGAGATATAATTTTAAATTAAAAACAATTATCACTAATATCTTTTATTTCAGTTAATTCTGAGTTTTCAATCTTTTGTTTAATTTTTTCAATACTATCATTAATATTATTAGATAATCTACAACAACTAATAATTTCAGCATGAGATAGCTTTTTGTTAAGCTCTAAATCACATATAGAGTGAATATTTGTTGACCAATAAAATTCTAAAATATTTTTAATATCTTCTATTGTAGCTTTGGTCATATTGATTTTAAAATCTATTCTCCCTGGTCTTATAAGCGCCTTGTCTAAATATTCTGGTTTATTAGTAGTCATTACAATAATTCTTCCAGGACATTCATGTAATCCATCTAAAATATTCAAAAAATATGATAAATTATTATTATCTGTATTTGATTCATAACATACTGAATCATTATCATCGAAACTTTTACGACTACCTCTTTTATTTTTTCTTAATAATACTTCTTTAATTTTAGAATCAATATCAATTTCTATATCATCTCTAGGTAAATCTCTATCTTTCACTACATCACCCATGGCATCAATATCTTCAAATAATAAAATTCTTTTATTTTGAGCAATAATTATGTCATGACTTATTTCATCATCACACATTATATCTTTCAATTTTGTCAAATCAAATTTTTTAGATAATTTGATATCAATACCATGACGTTTAGTTAAATTCATCAGTGATTTAATAAAACCAGTTTTACCACAACCTGGTTCACCCCAAAGTAAAATTCCTAAAGTATAAGGTATACCACGGTCTTTGTACCATTGTTCATTATTAATGAAAAAATTTATCTTTTCAAGAATTTCAGCCTTTCCTGTGAAAAAACGATTATCAAAAGTTACATTAGATTCAAAAGGTGTTGTAAAAATACTAGTATTTTGACTTTTATTATCCCAAGAGATTTCAACTAATGTTTGCGAATCAAGCATTTTATTTTTTAAATATTTTTTATATTCTTTCTCTATTTCGTCAACCCAATCAGTTAATTGTTTTAAAGATAGAACATTTGAAAAAATTTCTAGATTTTGATATTCAACAGATGTTACTTTACCATTGTGTTCAGCTTTTTCTTTTGAAGACCAATATACTCTACCATTAATATTCTTATTAATTTTAAAATTAGTAGCCTGTGAAACTCTATAAACAGAACTACTATATTCATCTTCATCTAAACGACTATTATATCTTCTAATTTCTACTTCTGAAAGTGCTCTAACAGTCGGATCATCATTTTGAGAAATAAAATGCATTAGAGCACGATACCTATTTGATAATTCTTTTGTAGAAGCACTGTAAGTAATCATATTATTTTTCTGTTTTAGCAAAATTAATGTATTTATATATTCATATACTTTAGATTTGTTGTTTTCATTCATTAAAAATCGAATTACCAAGATTGGAATTAAAGTCACTAATATATCTATGTACCAACGTCCTGTAGATATCTTATTAATATTTGAAAACATTAAACTGGTTAATATGTAATCTAATTGCATATATCCTATGTAAATAAATTTATATTTAATAAATTCAATTTTTTATGATTTGTAAAATTATTTTAAATTATATTTTTTGTAGTATAGTTTAATGATACAAGATTATTGGTGGGTTTTTATTTTAGTTGTTTTTATTATAATGTTAGTCTATCCTAATAAAGTCGAAAAAATGAAGAATGTTAATAAAAAAAATGCTAAATTAAATTTAAGTGTAACACCTATTTTAACTAATTTAAATAAAATAACTTCTTATTATGTTGGATTACATTAGTTGTCAAAAAAAAAATATATTTTTTTTTTAATAATTAATAAGCTCCGCTTATTAATTGTCAATTTATTTTTATAAAATAAATTAATAATTAAAAAATCAAAGATTTTTTAATTGTCCAGTTTTTCAACCGTTATCATACGATGTTCAAATGGTGTTCTATCTAATGCTTTCACCAAATAATCAACTTCATCTGCATATCTAAATTCTACATATGCAGTTGAACTACCATAAGCTGGATATTGTAACAATCTTAAATGTTTAACAGTTCCCCAATCATATAAAAGTTCATTTAATTCTTCTTCAGTCATATCAAGTGGTAAACTACTAATTCTTACTTTATTTACTTCACCTTCACGCTTAAAATATGGTTTCTTTTCGCCATCACCTTCTTTCTTATAGTATGGTTTCTTCTCACCATCATCTTCTTTCTTATAGTATGGTTTCTTCTCACCATCATCACCTTCTTTCTTAAAATATGGTTTCTTCTCACCTTCACCTTCTCCTTCTTTTTTAGAATATGGTTTCTTCTCACCTTCACCTTCTCCTTCTTTTTTAGAATATGGTTTCTTCTCACCTTCACCTTCTTTTTTAGAATATGGTTTCTTCTCACCTTCACCTTCTCCTTCTTTTTTAGAATATGATTTTTTCTCTTCTTCTATTAAAATATTAGAAGCAGTTTTACCACATTTAATTGCTAAGTGGTTACCACCGCATTTTCTACATATAATTTTACTTTTATTGTCCATATATATATATAAATATGATTAGTAATCTATATATCTTTATTTCATTTTTTTTAGTCTAAAATGGTATAAAGTTTTCTTATAATTTTGTATAATGTCAAGCAATAAATTCAAAGTAGAGTTTATATTATTCAATAAAAATGAATTATTAACAAGTTATCAAATAAATCAAAGAAATAAATTATTAAATGAAGACATGAAAAATATTTTAACGTCTATGATTAGCTCTGATTACAAAGTAGAAACTAATCCAGATTTAAGTATACGTTCAATTAATATAAATTTAAAATTATCTATGAATCTAGAAAATAATGATAATCAACATTCTATATTTTTTGAACAAGTTAATAATATTACATTATATAGTTTTGAAGAACTTCAAAAAATGGTAAAAAAAATAAAGAAACAATTAGAAAAGTATCTTAGTAAAGAAATTGAAGTGTGTATTTCAATGTTTATGAATGATATAGATTCAGATGAAAAACCAAATAATGCACGAATAATGTCAGATATTACAAATATAAATTATATAATTTAATTATAAAAAAATTGTTAATTTATTATGATGATTAATTAATTAATCATAAATAATGTCACTTCCAAATGAATTTATATTTAAAATAAATTTAAATAGTTATCCGATGCTTCAAAAGTTAAAGAAAAAAGATTCTGAAAAATTAATTACTGATATTTTTAATGCTGGATATAAATTATATTTTCCAAATAAAGATCAATTAATAAAGAATCAAGAGTTTGATGAGATTAAAAACAGTATTGATGCATTAAGAGTTGAAATAGCTGATTCAGATATAGGAGATATAGGAAATATAATTCTTTCAAAAATTAATGAACAAATTCAACCATTAAATACTAGTTTAAATAAATTATTGGGATTACAAACAGCTTCAAGTAAAAAAGGTGAATTAGGAGAAAATATAATTCAACATGCTTTTTCAACTCGTTACGGTGATTTATTATATGAAGATAAAAGTGGTGTTGCACATTCTGGTGACGCATGGATACATTTACCAAATAAAGAAAAAATTATGATAGAATCTAAAAATTATACAAAAACAATAAATAAAGATGAAGTAGAAAAAATGGAATATGATATGAAATTTAATAATATAAAATTTTGTCTGTTTTTAAGTTTGAATGCTCCTATTCAAGGATTTAGAGAAATGGATTTACATAGTTTTTCTCATAATAATGAAAACTATTTTGCAATAATGGTAGCAAATTTATCCAATGATATTAGTAAATTAGATTTATCATATGCAATGATTAAAAAATTAATGGAATTATTTAATAACACTGAAAAAT
>Ga0209499_1002124_pt1 | contig 12957 bp, 7 predicted proteins | sample C_130208_EF_Meta_FD_187306 | JGI IMG/M metagenome (GOLD analysis project Ga0209499, IMG submission 187306) | Freshwater microbial communities from Lake Croche, Canada to study carbon cycling - C_130208_EF_MetaG (SPAdes) (version 2) | ecosystem: Environmental > Aquatic > Freshwater > Lake | place...
TGGCAAAGTAGGTTCTACCTTATGCTTTTGCAATTGCGCAAACCATTTAATCATTTTTTTCATATCACTTGCATACACCCTTGTAAAATCCATATTAGGGAAAGTCTTTTTAAAGTAGGCTTCTACCGATTTTGGTTCTTTCTCATTGGGCAAGACCTCTTTAGATTTACCCATAGCTATAAATACTTCTGCTAAAAATACGTTTTCGCGGGTAGTAAATACTTCAATGCTCTCTAAATGAGAGAACTGATGTGCTCTTGAGCTAATGAATTGAGTAGTATCATTTTCTAGAGATTTAGCTATTGCGCCATCGCTTTTGCTGGTCAATAATTCAAATAATCCGGGTAGGCCAGACACGGCGATTAGTTTGCTGTATTCCATATATTCTGTATAGTTATTTTACGGGCGCAAATTACTGAAAAACACCCAATTTTCGTTTTTTAAACTACCTTTGTTTATCAATAAAACGAAAGGGTATGCCAGGTTTTGAAATGTTTGGAGCAGAAGAAAAAAAAGAAGTAAATGAGGTCTTAGAGACTGGAATTCTAATGCGTTACGGCTTTGATGGTCCTCGAAAAGGGATGTGGAAATCAAAAGAGCTAGAACAGGCCATATGTAGCCGTTTTGAAACCCAGTTTGCACAATTAACCTCCAGTGGTACAGCGGCCTTAACCACCGCCATGGTTTCCTTAGGTGTAGGGGTGGGTGATGAAGTCATTATGCCTGCCTTTACTTTTGTGGCAAGTTTTGAAGCTATTTTAAGTGTGGGTGCGGTGCCTGTTTTAGTAGACATTGATAGCTCACTTACCTTAGACCCAGCGGCAGTGGAAGCAGCTATTACGCCTAAAACAAAATGTATCATGCCCGTGCATATGTGTGGGAGCATGGCCGACTTAGATGCTTTAAAAAGCATCTGCGATAAACATAATTTAATATTATTGGAAGATGCTTGTCAAAGCATCGGAGGAACTTATAAAGGAAAACCATTAGGTAGTATTGGTCATGCAGGTACTTTTTCTTTTGATTTTGTAAAAACAATTACATGTGGTGAAGGCGGTGTAGTGATGACAAATAGTAAAGAAGTGTATATTAAAGCAGATGCCTATACCGATCACGGTCATGATCATTTAGGCATAGATAGAGGAGCCGATTTGCATCCTTTTTTAGGTTATAATTTTAGAATTAGTGAATTGCATGCAGCTGTGGGTCTTGCGCAAATAAGAAAATTAGATCAGTTTTTAATTATACAAAAAAGGAACAATCAAATTTTAAAATCTTATATAGAACAAATACCAGGTATTGTATTTAGAACAGTGCCAGACCCTGCAGGAGATAGTGGAAGTTTTTTAACTTGGTTTTTACCTTCACAAGAAGCCACTGAAAAAGTAATAGAGGCCATGAAGCAGGCCAATATATTTGCTGGTAATTTTTATTGGTATGCTAACAACTGGCATTATATCAAAAAATGGGCCCATCTTAAAAATGTGCAAAGCTTGTCTGCTTTAAATGAAGCACAGCAAAAAACATTAGCTGCATTAAGTACAAAGTCTTTTGAAAAAAGTGATGCCATTATGAGTAGGTGTATTTCCACGGCTATCAGTTTAACATGGACCGAAGCCCAAGTACATGAAAAAGGAGCTGCATTTTTAAGCGTAATCGAAAAAGCAATTTCTTAAAGCAGCGATTATGTCATTAGGCCAATCCTTGCAGCAAAGACAATTACAAAGGTTGTCACCACAACAAATACAGCTGATGAAGTTGTTGCAAATTCCTACTGCCCAAATTGAGCAAAGAGTCAAAGAAGAGTTGGAAGAAAACCCAGCTTTAGAAATGAATGCCGATTTATTGGAAGGGGACATGGAAAAGTCGGTAGAAGAAATGCCAGATGATTTATTACAAGGTAGCTTGGAAGAAGAAGAAGCCATTCCAGTGGATGAATTTGAAATGAGCAATGAAGAATTAAGTGATTATAGTTTTGACGATGAAGGAGATGTAGCTGATTATAAAACCAAGGACGATTATTATCCAGAACTAGACAATGACAAGGTCATTCCCATTAGAGCAGAACAAAGTTTACATGAATTATTAATGGATCAGTTAAGTATGTTGAATTTGGCCGACCATGAATTTAAAATTACAGAACAAATTGTAGGGAGTTTAGATGATGATGGTTATTTGAGAAGAGCCTTACAATCTATTGCAGACGACTTAGCATTCAAGCAAAGCATGTGGGTAGAAGAAAAAGAAATTGAAGCCTTGTTATTAAAAGTGCAACAGTTTGATCCACCAGGTATTGGTGCTAGAAATTTACAAGAATGCTTATTGATTCAGTTAAGAAGAAAGCAAGCTGAATTAAGAGAGGAAGCTCAACAAGATCCTGCTTCAGATGAAACAAGAAAACTAGCTATTCTAGTTATAGAAAAATATTTTGAAGAATTTACGCGCAAGCACTATGATAAAATACAGAAGAGTTTGCATTTAGAGGAGGTCCAAATGAAGGAGGTACTTCATCAAATAATTTCACTGAATCCAAAGCCAGGGGCTGAGACGGGGCATATGAGCGAGGCCGATAAATATATTATTCCAGACTTTACCGTGCTTATTAATAATGGCCACTTAGAATTAAGCTTGAATAGTCGCAATGCACCACCGCTAGTGATTAGCGATGATTATAAATTAATGCTAAAAGAATACGAGCATAGCAATAAGCAAGATAAATCGCAGAAAGAAGCTGTATTTTTTATCAAACAAAAAATTGATGCTGCTAAATGGTTTATAGAAATGATTCAACAAAGACAGCAAACCTTATTGCATACGATGAAATCCATTTTATTGCATCAGGAAGCATTCTTTATGACTGGCGATACGACTAAGCTAAAGCCGATGATTTTAAAAGACATAGCAGAAAAAACTTCTTTAGATGTTTCTACGGTAAGTAGGGTAGCGAATAGTAAATATGTACAAACTGAATTTGGTACTTTTTTATTAAAATATTTTTTCAGTGAGTCTTTAACCACTGATTCTGGAGAGGAAGTGAGTACCAAAGAGGTAAAAGCCATCTTAGAAGAACTATTAGAGTTGGAAGATAAACATAAACCTTTTAGTGATGACGAATTAACAGAGCAGTTGCAGGAAAGAGGCTATAATATTGCTAGAAGAACCGTTGCTAAATATAGAGAACAATTAAATGTACCCGTTGCTAGATTACGCAAAGAATTGTAGCAAAAACATAAACAGACTAATGGAAAATCAATCACCGAAGTTCTTAAAAATACTAGCTCAATTAATATCTTATATAGCACACCCCTTATTTATCCCTACTTATTTTTTTCTTTATTTAATGCAAGTAGTGCCTTTTGAGTTTGCTAGTATTACCGACTGGCAACTAAAGATGAAATTATTTAGTGTATTTTGGTTAACTGCTTTTTTTCCAGCCTTTGCTGTTTTTTTATTGTGGAGATTAAAATTTAGTGATAGCATTTTTTTAAAAACACAGAAAGATAGAATTATCCCATATGTGATTGTAATGTTTTTCTATTGGTGGATGTATTATTTAAGTAGAAATTTTGCAGACCAACCCCTAGCTTTAAAATATTTTTACTTTGGTATTTTTATAGCGAGTGCTATTGGGCTTACCGCGAATCATTTTATTAAAGTGAGTTTGCATACAATGGGAGTAAGTGGTTTATTAACCGCGGTCCTACTCGTAAGTTTTTCTTATCCAATTAATAATTTACCCTGGGTGATAGTAGCAGTAGCAATAGCTGCCTTAGTATGGAGTGCCAGAATGATAGTATCTGATCACACGAATAAAGAGCTAGTGGTGGGTTTTGCCATTGGACTTAGCACACAATTAGCAGCTTTTTTCTGGGTGAATTAATTTTAAAATATACACTATGACTTGGCTTCAATTAGGAAAGAACATTGTAAAGTATAAAGTGGCGGCTTTAATTTTTTTAGCTTTGAGCACATTTGTCATGGGCTATTTTGCCATTCAAGTAAAGTTAAGTTATGAGTTCACCAAAGCCATTCCTGAGGATAACCCCAAATTTGTAATTTATAAAAATTTTGTAAAAAAGTATGGTGTCGATGGCACTACCATGGTGGTAGGCTTTCAGACCGATTCATTTTTTACAGCAGGTATATTTAATCAAGTAGCTAACTTACAAAAAGATATCAAAACCATACCTGGGGTGACAGAGGTAGTCAGTGTGCCCAGTGCTTATACCATTATTAAAGACAGTGCAGCAAATAAATTTTTGCCATATAAAATTTTTAATCCGCCTTATACATCAGACAGCACCTTAGCAGCAGATAGAGCTATTTTAGAGAACCTTCCTTTTTATAAAAATTTAATGTATAATCCAAGTAGTCATGCATATATAATGGCTATTAGTTTTTTACCTGATTCAATTAATAGTGGTGCTAGGTCGTCCATCATTAAAAATTTACAATCAAAGTTGGATGATTTTGCTGCTAAAACAAAATTAGAGGTGCATATTAGTGGCCTCCCTTATATCAGAACTATACTTGCAGATAGAATAAAAAAAGAAATGCTATGGTTTTTAATAGGTTCACTTTTATTATCGGCTGTTACTTTATTTTTGTTTTTTAGATCTATTTCTGCCACCTTACTTAGCTTGTCCGTGGTTATAATGGGGGTGATTTGGAGTTTTGGTACAATGGTTTTATTAGGCCAGAAAATTACTTTACTTACTGCGCTTATCCCTCCATTAATTGTAGTCATTGGCATTCCTAATTGCATTTATTTTTTAAATAAATATCATACTTCTTATAAAGAAACAAATCATAAGCAAGAAGCCATTGAGCAAATGGTGGGTAGAATGGGCATTGTGACCTTGTTTTGTAATATTACGGCAGCCATTGGTTTTTTTGTTTTTGCTTTTACTAAAAGCCCCTTGTTAAAAGAGTTTGGTTGGGTATCTGGCTTAAATATCATGGCCTTGTTTTTAATTAGTTTATTATTTATTCCCCCTGTACTTACTTATCTAGCCCCACCTAGTACTAAGCATGTAAAATATTTAGAAAATAAATTTTTAGAAAATGTTTTGGTTAAAATAGAAAGGTGGACATTCCAGCATACTAAATGGGTATTTGCTATTACTAGTATTTTAGTGGTAGTTTCTATTATGGGATTAATGCGTATAAAGAAAGAAGCCTTTATTGTAGACGATTTACCTAAACAAGATACTTTATATACCGACTTAAAATGGTTTGAAAAAGAAGGGGGTGGGGTAATGCCTTTGGAAATTATTATTGATACCAAGAAAAAAAATGGATTAGTACGCTCCATAAAACCATTAGAAGCCATTGACGAGTTACATCAGTATTTAATAGCTCAACCCGAGTTGGGAAAACCATTGGGTTTATTAGAAGGGATCAAGTTTGCCAAACAAGCTTTTTATGATGGCGACTCAAACGCCTATACAGTGCCCACTGGAACTGAAATGGCTTTTATGGCCCCTTATTTAGAGGCAGGTAAACAGAAAACAGCAGCTAATATATCTACGACTACTAATACAACTAATACAAGCCCTACGCAGCTTTTATCCAAATTTATTGATTCAGCTAAAAGAGAAACTAGGGTGAGTGTGAATATGAAAGATATTGGTAGTGCTCAGTTGCCTATCTTTTTACAAAGACTAGATAGTGCAACAAGGGCTATTTTTGATAGCAGCAAATACAATGTTGAATTTACGGGAAGTAGTGTTACTTTTTTAGAAGGTAGTAATTTTATTGTAAGAGGATTAGGTGAATCAATTTTTTGGGCATTTTTATTAATTGCCGTTTGCATGATTTTCTTATTCAGGTCCTTTCCTATACTTATGTGTTCTTTAGTGCCCAATATTGTTCCTTTGCTTATTACAGCAGGACTAATGGGATGGCTAGGTATTTCTTTAAAACCCTCTACAGTACTCGTATTTAGTGTGGCCCTTGGTATTGCTATTGATGTAACTATTCGTTTTTTAGTAAATTATAAACAGGAGCTTCCTCGTTTACAAAATAATGTGCATGCAACACTTATTCAAACCATTAAACATACCGGTATTAGTATTATTTATACCTCTTTAGTACTTGTGGCTGGTTTTGTTATTTTTTGTTTTAGCGATTTTGGAGGTACCAAGGCTTTAGGCTGGCTTACATCCTTAACCCTGGTAGTAAGCACATTCACTAATTTAATATTATTACCTGCTTTAATAAAAACATTTATTAAGCAGCGTTAATATTTATTATTCTTATTGTAAAATAGAAGCTAAGGTATTTTGTAAGGCATCACCTCTTAAATCTGTAGCAATTACTTTTCCAGTTGGATCTATTAAAACATTAAAAGGAATACCTTCAATTTGATAAGCGCTCACTACAATACTTTCCCATTTTTTGAGATCGCTGATATGTTGCCAATTTAATTTATCAGCTTGAATAGCTTCTAGCCAGCTTGCTTTATCATCATCTAAAGAAACACCTAATACGGTAAAATTCTTTTTCTTATACTTTTCATAAGCAACTACTACATTAGGGTTCTCGCCTCTGCAAGGGCCGCACCAGCTAGCCCAAAAATCGACTAGAATATACTTACCTCTTAAACTAGTAAGTGAAATTATTTTTCCATTCGCATCAGGTAGCGCAATTTCAGGGGCCATAGTACCCACAGTAATAGCGGTAGTTTTAACATTGGCTTGCACTTGGGTACTCAATAAATTAGCAAATTGTGTTAGGGGTTCTGCTTTTAATTTTTCTGCAGCTGCTTTTGCTAAAGCCAATACCTGCGCCGACTCCATCGATCTTAAACTAATGCCTAGAGTATAGTAAACAAAAGCGGGACTAGTAGAATTACTGATAATATTTTCAACTAATTTATTAATATCTTCTATTTTATTAACGCGTTGTTTTTGCAACCAAAAAATAGTGCTGTCTTTCCCATTTTGTTTTTGTAAGGCATCTAAATTATAAATCGTGGACATTAAAGAAGAATCTTTTTTACGGTATTCTATTAAAAAATTAATTAAAGCCTGGCTGGTTGCAGATCCTTTGATAGAATAGGATTGATAATTATTCGCATCTGCATTAATTTGTATATTCTCTTCGTCATTGATAAAAAGTATTTCTATTTCTTTTTCAATAGCAATACGATAAATACCTTCTTGCTTTGCAATAAATTGAAATGAAAATTTACCTTCTTCATTTAATGTAATAGAATCCATTGTAATAATAGGCAGGCCTCCATAAGGCACTTCTTGCAATAACAATTTTCCTTTGGCAGCATGTTGTATGCTTCCAGAAATGGTATAATTTTTCTCGTTGGAACTATTTTTACAGCCTGTAATAATTATCATCATTGCAGCTAAACAGGCCAGTAGGTTTTTAATATTCATTGCTTATTATAATTTATATTCAATTATTGAATGCAGTTATTTTGCACTACTATTTATCGATGGGACTAAATTAAGTCAATTTTTGTTCTAATAAAATAGTGGTTACTTTTGGATCGGCCTTGCCATTGCTTATTTTCTTTACCTCGCCTACAAATAAACCTAAAAGTCCTTTTTTACCTTTCTTATATTCAGCCACTTTTTCAGGATGATTTTCGATAACCTCCACAATCCATTTTTCTATTTCTTCTGTAGAGCCTGTTTGTAGTAAATTATGTTTAATTGCATAGTCCTTGGGAGATCCAGGGTTGGCTATCATTTCTTTGAAGACCTTGGTGCTTGCCACTGAAAAACTTAACTGATTGGTTTCCACTAATTCTACTAACTCTACTAAATAAGGTATAAGGCTACTGAGCCTCTGAAAACTGAGACCGCCCTCGTTAATGGATGCTCTAATGGGGCCGATCATCCAATTAGCAATTGCTTTATAATGTTTACTTGCAGCTGCCCAATGTATATAGAAGTCGGCTTCATCTTTATCTTCTACTAATTGATCAATGGCATAGTCCGATAAATCATATTGTATTTTCCATTGTTTTTTTAAAGTTGCGGGTAGGGCAGGTAATTTTTTTTGAATGCTTTCAATAAACGCATCTGTTAAATGGAAGGGCGCTAAATCTGGGTCTGGAAAATACCTGTAATCATTGGCATCTTCTTTATCTCTTATAGAAAAGGTAGTATCATTGTTCGCGTCAAAGCTTCTTGTTTGTTGTATAATTTTACCACCTGTTTCTGTAATTTGAATGAGTCGATCAATTTCAAATTCAATGGCTTTTTTAATATTTCGAATAGAATTTAAATTTTTGACTTCTACTCTAGTACCTAAAGTTGTGGCCCCTTTTAAACGAATAGAAATATTAGCATCACATCTTAAACTTCCTTCTTCCATATTGCCATCGCAAATACCTATCCACCTTACTAGCTTTCTTACTTCTGTCACAAATAAAAAAGCTTCTTCTGCAGAATGAATACAAGGTTCTGTGACCATTTCAATTAAAGGAGTACCTGCACGATTTAAATCAATAAGGGTATCAGTTGCAGAAATATCATGTATACTTTTTCCAGCATCTTCTTCTAAATGAATTCTATTAAGTTGTATATTTTTTTCACCAGTGGGTAATTGAATGGCAATAGTACCGCCTTCGCAAATAGGAGTAGTATGTTGTGATACTTGATAGCCCTTGGGTAAATCGGGATAGAAGTAATTTTTGCGTGCAAAATAATTATCCTTGGCAATTTTGGATCCGGTTGCGAGTCCAATTCGAATGGCATATTCAATAGCCTTGGCATTGGTCTTGGGTAAGGTGCCGGGATGCCCCATGGTGATAGGACTAATATGAGTATTGGGCTCCGCACCAAAGGAAGCAGCATCTCCACAGAACAATTTGCTTTTAGTTGCTAATTGTGCATGAATTTCTAAACCAATGACTGCCTCATATTTTTGACCTTCTGCCATAAGGCAAAAGTACTAATTTAAAAGCCTATAAATTGGCAGTTTTTAATTTTTTAGGAAGCTTTACCACAATAGTTTTTAGCTCTTTATTTCTTTTTACTTGAAAGGTAAAACTAGTTCCTTCTTTAGCATCTATAATGAGGGGCTTTAAGCCGTCTACTTCTTTTATCTTTTGATCATTCACTTGTACTATAATATCATTTTCTAATAAACCACTTTTAGCAGCAGGTGAATTTTCAGACACATTGGTAATTTTAACGCCATCAGCGGTTTCAGTGTCTTCAATACTAATGCCCAATTTTGGTTTATGGTCAAAACCAGGTATGGTCATACCTTCCATGCCTGGAAAATTAGGAATGGCAAAACTAAATCCTCTTGGATTTTCTTGTAATTTTCTTGAATTAGGATCAAAGTATTTTCTTGGAATCATATCAAAACTAGGACTACTTTGTCCCTCAGGGCTGCTAAAATTATAATACTGCATGGTATTTTTATTCTTCGCTAAACTTGCCACTAATGTATTTGCTTTTCCGTTTCTGATATAACTTATAGTTACTTTATCTTCTGGTTTAGATTTTCCTATAGCATCGTATAAAGAAGCGGGGCCATCAATTTTTATATCATTTACTTTAGTAATAATATCGCCTTCTTTTAGTCCTGCCTTCGCCGCAGGGCTTTCATCACTTACTTGATTCACTTTAGCACCCTTTTCTGTTTCTTCTGTAACAACCCCTAAAAAAGCTTCATTTGTTTTTGCTTGATTAGGTACAATCATATCAAAATTGTCTTCACCCTCCTCATTAATTATTATATCATCATTTAATTCTAGCCCTTTACCAAGGTCAAGACTATTAAGTGGTTTTCCTTCTACTATTATTCTTGGCTGCTTATCTAATTTTTTTAAAATAATTCTTTTATTCCCTTTTCCTTCTATTTGTAAACGAGGATCATTTTCATCCACTTCTTTTCCATTAATGGTTACTTTATTACCATCTACTACCACCGTCATATTTACATCCACATCTGTTTTTGCTTTTGCAATCTTATCTCCGTCAATGGTTACAGTTACTTTAGTTGAATTTTTTGTAGAATCTAGATTAGTTTGTTTTGGTGCATCTTTTGTGCCTTCTTTTTTAGCATTCTTTTTACTAGTAATTTCTACCACCCCATCAGCTGCCTTCTCGCCATATTTTTTTGTAGCCATGGCACCTTTTAAAACACTTACACTTTCTATATCATTAGGTGCAATATCATTAATGCTTGTTACAATTTTACCATCTAGTATATATAAAGGTGTTTTACCCTCTTTACTAATAATTACTGCAGGCGCATTTTCTTTTGGATTTTTCCTTGTGACAATAATTTCACTGGATTGTGCCATTGCCAAATGAACTGTAATGCTTAGCAATAATAAAGAGACTAGTATTTTTTTCATGATCGTTAATTGAATGATTCTTTAATTATATTAATTAGAGTACTGAATTTGAATTTCAAAAATAGGAAAAAATATTAACTACGAAACTATTCGCAAATTTAATTTTGTTAAAATTGTAAATTATTGATTATCATATTATTGCTAGTATAACCAGCTAGAAAAGTGTAAAAATGGATGAAGTAGCCGACTCTATCTATGTTGAGTATATCTATTTTATATATCTATACAACTAGGTATGCCTTCACCACTTCAATTACTTTTTTAAGTTGACTTGCATCTTGACCACCTGCTGTAGCTAAAGTTTTTTGGCCACCACCCCCACCTTTGATGATAGGTGCAATTTTTTCTTTTATAATTTGTGTGGCAGGCATAGTAGCACTTAGTGATTCACTGATGGAAAGTGCAATAGCCGCTTTCCCTTCAATAGTAGCTACTAAAACAATGCAATGATTATTTTGAGTAAGTCCCAAGGCTACTGCTAATTTTTTTAAGTTATCGGCACTTGATAATTGTATTTCCTTGCCTAAAAATGCAATACCATTTATGATCTCAAATTCACTAGTGTATTTTGTAGTAAATTCGTTTATAATTAATGCCTCCTGACTTTCTAATTTTTTAGAGAGTTCTTTTTGACTTGTTTGCAGAGATGCAATGGTATCATTTAAAACAGATACAGAAGAATTTTCATTCCACTCAGGTGCCTTAAATGGAGCAGTTATTTTTTGGGCAAGTAATGCACAAGCCTCAGTGAGTTGAACTATTTGTTTATGTAATTTTTCATTTACTTCAGTAATATGTTTCGAAGCTGCCTCTCCAACTACCGCCTCAATTCTCCTCACACCAGCTGCCACAGAAGCTTCTGCTTTTAAAATAAAGTCACCAATTTCACCAGTATGCCCCACATGGGTACCGCCACATAATTCAATTGAATAGGCTGGGTCCATGACTACTACGCGCACTTTGTCTCCATACTTTTCTCCAAATAAAGCCATCGCACCTAAGCCAATCGCTTCCTCTTTATTCATTTCTTTAATGACTACTGGAATGTTTTCTTTTATTTTTTCATTCACCATTGTCTCTACTTGGCTCATTTCTTCTGCAGTCATTTTTGCAAAATGAGAAAAGTCAAATCTTAATTGCTCGGTATTGACCAAACTTCCTTTCTGTGCCACATGCTTACCTAGTATATTTCTAAGCGCTGCATGTAATAAGTGAGTAGCTGAATGGTGAAATGTAGTTGCTTTTCTAGCCGGTTCATTAACAGTTGCTTTTACAGTAGAAGAAATTACTACTGGCAAGCTATCTGTGAAATGGATAAATAAATTATTTTCTTTTTTAGTATCTGTTACTTCAATAATACTGCCATCTTCAAATTCAAAACTTCCTATATCGCCCACTTGTCCACCGCTTTCTGCATAAAAAGGAGTTTCAGCTAAAACCCATTGATAGGCTTCTTTCCCTTTGGCTTTTACGTTTCTATATTTAATAATAGTGGCAGTTGTTTCTGTGGTGTTATATCCTATAAAATGAGTTTCCTTGTCAGGGGTTAATTGAATCCAATCTCCTGTATCAATAGCAGTAGCCGCGCGGCTTCTGTTTTTTTGTTGCTGCATTTCTTTATCAAATCCTGGCTCATCTACTTGTAATTCATTTTCTGATGCAATTAACCTGGTTAAATCGACAGGGAAGCCGAAGGTGTCAAATAATTCAAAAACTAATTTTCCTTCAATAGTTGAATTTTTTGGATGCGTGCTTATAATATCATCCATACGCTTTAATCCCTTTTCTAAAGTGCGTAAAAAGCCTTCCTCTTCTTCTTTTACCACTTTAGTAACAAATTCAAGTTGTCCAGTTAATTCAGGAAATACATTTTCAAATTGTTTTGCTAGTGTAGGCATTAACTGATGTAACAAAGGTTGCTTATAATCCAAGTAAGAATAATAATACCTTACTGCCCTTCTTAAAATACGACGAATGACATAGCCTGCGCCTGTATTGGCGGGCAATTGGCCATCGGCAATGGTAAAGGCAATGGCGCGAATATGATCGGCTATAACTCTAAAGGCAACGGCTTCTTTGGTATCACTGTAATCGTATTTTTTATTAGTTATTTTTTCAACTACTTCAATGGTACCGGTGAAAACATCGGTATCGTAATTGCTTTTTTTATTTTGAATGACACGCACGAGTCTTTCAAAGCCCATGCCGGTATCGACATGTTTATTAGGAAGTGGCTCCAAGCTGCCATCTTTTTTTCGATTGTATTGAATAAAGACATTGTTCCAAATTTCAATCACTTGAGGATGGTCCTTGTTCACTAAGTCGCGACCCGGTATTGTAGCAATTTCTTCTGCAGATCTCATGTCTACATGTATTTCACTACATGGGCCACAAGGTCCGGTATCACCCATCTCCCAAAAATTATCTTTTTTATTGCCGTAAATTATTTTGTCTTCAGCCACCCATTTTTTCCAATGCATTAATGCGACGCTGGAAGCGGGCAAGTTTTCAGAAGCGTCTCCTTCAAAAACTGTTACATATAATTTAGCGGGGTCAATGCCATATACTTTAGTGAGTAATTCCCAACTCCAAGCAATAGCTTCTTCTTTAAAATAATC
>Ga0209499_1002127_pt1 | contig 12947 bp, 13 predicted proteins | sample C_130208_EF_Meta_FD_187306 | JGI IMG/M metagenome (GOLD analysis project Ga0209499, IMG submission 187306) | Freshwater microbial communities from Lake Croche, Canada to study carbon cycling - C_130208_EF_MetaG (SPAdes) (version 2) | ecosystem: Environmental > Aquatic > Freshwater > Lake...
CCTAATGCAGCACCAGATGCTAGCGTTACTGTCCCAGAAAATGATTTGTTTCCTGCTACGGCTTGTGCTGTTGTAAGGTCAACAAAGTTTTGGGTAGTAGATCCTGTTCCTCCATTTGCTATAGCCACTGTTCCTGTAACATTGGCAGCTGTTCCTGTTGTGTTTTGATTTAAAATAGGAAACGAAGTTAAAGAAGCTGCACTACCAGTAGGTGCTAAGTAGTTAGTTCCCGCTACAAAATTAGAAAGACGATAATCACTTGCATAAGTGGTATTTACAGAGTTGTCACCTGTATTGCTTCCGCTTAATGCTGCAATTATAGCAGCTTGTGTTGGCGTAATACCAACTTTATTAGTATTTGCTACAACAGCTGGACTAGCAGCAACTAATGCATCTGTAAATCCTACTTTAGCCGTATTGACTGCAACAGCTGAATTAGCGGCTACTCTCGCATCTGTATAATATAAATTACTTCCTTCATTTATATTAGAAGTTGTCAGCGTTATTGCACCAGAAACTTGATTTACCCCATTTACAGAAGTTGTTAGACCAGCTGCGCCTGTTGGACCTGTAGCTCCAACCGCACCATTTGTTCCGTTAGTTCCTGCTGCGCCTGTATCTCCTTTTAATCCTTGAGCTCCTGCTGCTCCGTTGGTTCCGTTAGTTCCTGCTGCGCCTGTTAAACCTTGAATACCTTGGTCACCTTGTGCACCAGTATCTCCTTTTAATCCAGTAGCACCAGTTAATCCTTGAATACCCTGAGCACCAGCTGTTCCTGTATCTCCTTTTGCTCCATTAGCTCCATTAGTTCCATTAGCTCCAGCAAGACCGGTTTCTCCTTGAATACCTGTATCTCCTTTTGCTCCGTTGGTTCCATTAGTTCCATTAGCTCCAGCAAGACCGGTTTCTCCTTGAATACCTTGGTCGCCTTTTGCTCCTGTATCTCCTTTTAATCCATTGGTTCCAGCAATACCATTTTCGCCTTGGATTCCTTGGTCTCCTTTTGCTCCGTTGGTTCCATTAGTTCCAGCAACACCTTGGATTCCTTGAATTCCTGTATCTCCTTGAATACCTTGTAATCCCTGAATACCTTGGTCTCCTTTTGCTCCATTAGTTCCAGCAATACCATTTTCGCCTTGGATTCCTTGGTCTCCTTTTGCTCCGTTGGTTCCATTAGTTCCAGCAACACCTTGGATTCCTTGAATTCCTGTATCTCCTTGAATACCTTGTAATCCCTGAATACCTTGGTCTCCTTTTGCTCCATTAGTTCCATTAGTTCCAGCAAGACCTTGTTCTCCTTTTTCGCCTTGGATTCCTTGTGGACCGGTTGCACCTGTTAATCCTATTGGACCTGTTAAACCTTGAATACCTTGGTCACCAGTTGCTCCTGTATCTCCTTTTGTTCCATTAGTTCCGTTGGTTCCATTAGTTCCATTAGCTCCAGCAAGACCGGTTTCTCCTTGAATACCTTGGTCTCCTTGAATACCTTGGTCTCCTTTTGCTCCTGTATCTCCTTTTGCTCCATTGGTTCCATTTGATCCATCTTGTCCAGCAAAACCAGTTTCGCCTTGAATTCCTTGGTCGCCTTTTGCTCCTGTTAATCCTATTGGACCTTGATCTCCTGTATCTCCTTTTAATCCTTGAGGTCCTGTTGCTCCATCTATACCGTTAGTTCCTGCTGCACCTGTTAAACCTTGAATACCTTGTGCGCCAGTTGCGCCATCAATTCCATTGTTTCCATCAGTTCCACTATTTCCAGCAAGACCTTGTTCTCCTTTTGCTCCATCGATTCCAGCAATTCCTTGATCTCCCGTTGACCCTTGTTCTCCTTGAAGTCCTTGGATTCCTTGAATTCCTTGAAGTCCTATTACCCCTTGTTCTCCTTGGATTCCTTGCTCGCCTTGAATTCCTTGGTTGCCTTGCATTCCTTGGTCGCCTTGGCCTCCAGTTAAACCTTGAAGTCCTTGTGGTCCTGTTGCACCATCAATTCCTTGGTTTCCTGTTAAACCTTGATCTCCATTTAATCCATCAACTCCTTGGATTCCTTGATCGCCTTTTAATCCTGTAGCTCCGGTTAGTCCAATTAGTCCTTGTGAACCAGTGTCTCCTTTGTCTCCTTTGTCTCCAGTTAGTCCGATTGATCCTTGTGATCCAGTATCACCTTTATCTCCAGTTAGTCCGATTGGTCCTAGTGATCCAGTGTCTCCTTTGTCTCCAGTTAGTCCAATTGGTCCTTGTGATCCAGTGTCACCTTTATCTCCAGTTAGTCCAATTGGTCCTTGTGATCCTGTATCACCTTTATCTCCAGTTAGTCCGATTGGTCCTTGTGATCCAGTATCTCCTTTATCTCCTTTGTCTCCAGTGTCTCCTTTATCTCCTTTGTCTCCAGTTAGTCCAATTGGTCCTTGTGATCCAGTGTCTCCTTTATCTCCAGTTAGTCCGATTGGTCCTTGTGATCCAGTGTCTCCTTTGTCTCCAGTTAGTCCTATTGGTCCTTGTGATCCAGTATCACCTTTATCTCCAGTTAGTCCGATTAGTCCTTGTGATCCAGTATCACCTTTATCTCCAGTTAGTCCGATTGGTCCTTGTGATCCAGTATCTCCTTTGTCTCCTTTGTCTCCTGCTATTCCTGTTTCTCCTTTGTCGCCTTGAATCCCTTGGATTCCTTGAATTCCTTGATCCCCTTTTAAACCTGTAGCTCCTTTTGCACCAGTATCTCCTTTAACTCCATTAGTTCCTTGAATTCCTTGAGGCCCTGTAGTACCTATTGGACCTTGAGGTCCGGCAGGTCCTGCAACACCAGGTACGTTTGATTTTTCAGCATATAAAGCATAAGGCACACTATTTAATTGTGTGGTTCCCATATCTACAAAAACAACACCTCCTGTTGCATCCATTTCAACCTGAATAAACTTAGCGCCTGAGCCCCAGTTTATTCCTGATAAAGTCCCCGTAATCGGTGTACCAGAACCAATGTTTACATTAAATAAACCAAGATTGGTAGTAGTAACATTTTGGGTTTCTCGAAATACAATTGTACCTGTTGAAGTTCCGTTATGAATAGAAAACCTCAAACTGATGTTTTGTAAAGCTCGAATATCTCCGCTGGCATTACGAGCTACTCCCTGATAGGGAATTGCTTGTGGAGTTTGAGCATAAGCACTTTCAATGCTGCCCATAAATCCAAAAACACACACTACTATCAGTAAGATAGTATTTAGTAATTTTTCTTTTGAAGTAAAAATGTTTTTCATAAAATTGGTTTATTTAAATGATTAATTTAATTTCTTAAAACAATAAAGCGTTCTCTTTTTTTAAGAGGCATATTTTATACAAAAAGATTGGTAATAATAATGGGATAGGGCACAAGAGTAAGTGCCAAAAAATAAAGATTTTATTTTCAGGGAACTGAAACAATACCTAATAGTAGTATACTTTATTTAGTATCAGTAGGCTTTCTATTCAAAATACTAGGAAGATGAATGCAATTTAAAGCTACTGGCTACCCAGTTAGAAAAATACTTTTATTAAAAGTATCTTCAGAAAATTATCCATAATCCTGTTCGGGTTTAGTTTCTATTTTATAATAAAATAAGTTAGCTATTACAATTAAAATAGAAAGGATTCTAGATAAACGTAAAAATGAATTCATATTGATGATTTTTTTAATTAATAAATTAACAGATGCTTTAAGCCAACAAATCAAAAATGAAAAAACAATAGAATGAAGTTTCCTATTGTACCGATATTAATGCAATTATTCTGGTTCTAAAAATAGTAAAATATATTTTTAGATTTATTTAATATATTTTTAACAACTTGTTTGTCAGTCGTTTATAAAACTAATGTACTGCCTTTATAATACATAATCTAGAATTTTATATTATTTTCGATTAAATACACAAAAAAAGGTATGAAATACACGTTTTGACTCTTATTTAGATTAAAAAATTCATTTTTTCTTAAATATAGCAATTCTATTTATTTTATAAATAACTCATTATTAAATAGTTAAAAAATTAACTATTTTAAAAAAAACACAAAAAAAAGAGTTTCTCTAAAAAGAGTGCTTTTTAAATAAACACGAAGTTTTTGAAAATATTTTCGATTTTGAATTTATAAAACCATTCAAAGACTTATTTTTGCGCCATGGCAAAGAAAAATACAGACAAAATCGTTTTCGATCATATAAAAGTCCTTGATGCTGGTGCAAAGGGTGTTTCGGTGGCAAAAGCCCCAGATGGTAAAGTAATTTTTATTCCGAATGTCGTTCCTGGCGACGTGGTGGATGTGCAAACTTTCAAGAAGCGCAAGGCTTATTATGAAGGAAAAGCGGTAAAATTTCACGAATATTCCGAACATCGGATTGAACCTGTTTGCGAGCATTTTGGTGTTTGTGGCGGTTGTAAATGGCAGAATATGAAATACAGCCAACAATTGTATTACAAACAAAATGAGGTGTTAAACCATTTGCAACGCATTGGAAAAGTAGCACTTCCTGAATTTGAGCCTATCTTAGGTTCTGAAAAACAATTTTTCTACAGAAACAAAATGGAGTTTTCATTTTCGAATAGTCGTTGGCTTACCGAAAAAGAAATAGACAGCACCGAAGATTTAGGAAACAGAAACGCACTTGGTTTTCACATTCCGAAAATGTGGGATAAAATCCTGGATATCAATAAATGTCATCTGCAAGAAGATCCTTCTAACGCAATCCGAAATGAAATTCGCGCTTTTGCCAATGAAAATAACCTGACTTTTTTCAACCCTAGAAATCACGAAGGATTATTAAGAACGTTAATGCTTAGAACCGCTTCGACGGGAGAAATTATGGTTTTGGTGCAGTTTTTCGAAAATGATAAAGCCAACAGAGAATTGCTTTTAGATCATGTTTACGAGAAGTTTCCGCAGATTACGTCGCTGCAATATGTGGTAAACAACAAAGCCAACGATACTTTATACGATCAAAACATTAAACTATATAAAGGTAGAGATTACATCTTGGAAGAAATGGAAGGGTTGAAATTTAGCATCAATGCCAAATCTTTTTACCAAACGAATTCCGATCAAGCCTACGAACTTTACAAAATTACACGAGATTTTGCTGGATTAACTGGCACTGAAATCGTTTATGATTTATATACTGGTACAGGAACAATTGCTCAATTTGTATCTAAAAATGCAAAAAAAGTAATTGGTGTCGAAAGTGTACCTGAAGCAATTATTGATGCTAAAGCAAATGCAGAACGCAATGAAATTGAGAATTGTGAGTTTTATGTTGGGGATATGAAAGTGGTTTTCAACGAAAGTTTTATTGCTCAACATGGTAAACCCGACGTTATTATTACCGATCCGCCCCGCGACGGAATGCATAAAGACGTGATTGAACAAATCATGAAAATTGAACCTGCCAAAATTGTTTATGTAAGCTGTAACTCGGCTACACAAGCACGCGATTTGGCTCTGATGGACGAGAAATATAAAGTAACTCGAGTGAGACCAGTAGATATGTTTCCACAAACGCATCACGTGGAAAATGTTGTACTTTTGGAAAGAAGATAAGATTGCAGATTTAAGATTAACGATTGTTGATTTTTATCAAGAATTGGCGGTCTTTTTCAATACAATGATTTATGAAAAAAACACTTTTACTTTTACTCCTCTCGATATTTACTTTCTCCGCTTGTGAGAAGGATGATATTTGCGATGCTAATACTGCCACAACACCCCGGGTTGTCATTCAATTTTATGATATTACAAATCCAACGGTATTGAAAAACGTGACCAATTTAAAAGTTATTGGAGAAGGAATGACCGAAGGAATTATTTTTAATCCAACTGCAACTGGAGAAGCTAAATACCTGACAAACCTGAGTAAAATAGCTATTTCCTTAAAAACAGATGCCGATATCAGCTCGTATAGTTTTATTCTTAATTCAGGAAATTCAAATACCAATTTGATAAGTGAGGATAAAATAAGCTTCTTTTATACTAGAAATAATGTTTTTGTTTCTAGAGCTTGTGGCTATAAAACGCAATTTGTTTTTAACCCGCTGCTTTCTTATTCACAAACTGCCGTTCCTGAAACAAATCTGAAATGGATGCAATATGTTTCCGTTGAAAAAAATAACATCGATACCGAAAATGAAACACACATTAAAATATTTTTTTAGTTTTTGCCTTCTTTTGTCTTTGTTTTTTGTTCAGGCCCAAGATGCTACCACCAAAAATTCAGACAGAATAGAAACAATAGTTCCAAAGCAAATTCCTGCTACACTTTATAAAGAAAAAGATAGCATTCCGCCAAAAATGGATCGCTATGGCGTTCGCGTGGGTGTTGATTTATATAAATTGACCCGCGGATTATACGACACCAATTATAAAGGAATCGAATTCGTTGGTGATTATCGATTAACCAAAAAATATTATTTGGCTGCCGAACTTGGAACTGAAAATAAAACAACCGAAGATACCCGATTAAACACCACCTCAAAAGGGTCTTATCTAAAGGTGGGGTTTGATTACAATGGTTATGAAAATTGGCTGAATATGGAGAATATCATCTCTGTGGGAATGCGTTTAGGCGCCAGTACATTTAACCAGCAATTAAACAGTTATAAAATATACAATCCAAATCCATATTGGGGTGAATTGCCTAGTATAACTTCTAACGAAAAGTTCAATGGATTAACGGCTAGTTGGATTGAAGTGGTGGCTGGCGTAAAAGCAAAAGTCTTAAATAATTTCTTTTTAGGTTTCAGTGTTCGCCTGAATACTTTAGTATCTAACCACAAACCTGCTACTTTTGATAACCTTTATATTCCGGGTTTCAACCGAACGTATAATGGGAACTTTGGGGTTGGAATAAATTACACCCTCACCTATTTTGTTCCTATCTACAAGAAAAAAGCAATTGCTAAAAAGAAGCAATAATACGAATTTGGAATTACGAAATATCCCTAATTCCTTTTACAAACATCCATTTCATAAATAGTTTCTCTCCGTCTTTGGTTTTTATAGCCTGAAACTTAGGCGCTAAAATAGTCCCCACCACAAAAGCAGTCATCGGAATCCACAAACCAGTTAAGTTGGTATATTTTGCCAATAAAAATTGTATCGAAATAAATAATAGTGCAAAACTACCCAATTGGTATAGAAAAGCACGTACTTGTAATTTGGTCATTATTTTTAAGGTGTTAGGTTTTGGGTGTTAGGTTTTTATAAACTGTCACCTGTAGTCTGAAACTTCGTTCTTTTACTTCCTTCGTACATTTCGTATTTTACTAATCTAGCTTCAATACTTGCGTTAAAAAGTTTTATTTTTCTGGAAGGTTTTAGTCCAACAAACTTCAAGGCTTCGAGATTTCCGGTAATAAACCAAGCGTTTGTTCCTGGATAATTCTTCTTTAATGTATCCCCAATATTCTTGTAGAATTCTTCCATGTGAATATCCAAACGCTCGTCATAAGGTGGATTAAAAACCATGTGTAATTTTCCTTCCGAAGTTTTTTCGGTATCAAAAAAGTTACGTTCTTCGATGGTGATGTATTCGTCTAAATTGGCGTTTTTGATGTTGTCTTTGGCTTTCATAACCGCAGATGGCGCTTTGTCATAGCCTTTTATAGTGTAATGAAACTCACGAACTCTTTTCATCAAAGATTCCATAATCGATTCGAATAAATCATTATCCCAATCATTCCATTTCTCGAAAGCAAATTCCTTACGGTTAATATTTGCTGGAATATTACAAGCAATCATAGCCGCTTCGGCAAGAAAAGTACCTGATCCACACATCGGATCCAAGAAATCGCCCTGGCCATCCCATCCAGAAAGTAACAGAATTCCTGCTGCCAAAACTTCGTTTATAGGAGCAATATTCGTTGCTGTTCTATACCCACGTTGGTGCAAAGAATTTCCAGAAGTATCCAATGCAACCGAAACTTGATCTTTATCAATATGAATATTAATTCGCAAATCGGGATGAATTTTTTCGATACTTGGACGTTGGCCTGTTCTCTCGCGAAATTGATCTACAATAGCATCTTTACATTTTTGGGAAATAAATTCCGAATGGTTAAAATATTCCGAATGCACGGTAGCGTCAATTACAAAAGTCTGATTGGCATTGATAAATTTCGACCAGTTCACGCCCGAAATTCCTTTATATAATGCTTGTTCGTCTCTTGCTTTGAAAAAATAAATAGGTTTCAAGATTTTCAAAGCCGTTCTTAAGGACAAGTTTGCCTTGTACATAAACCCTTTGTCTCCTTTAAAACTTACCATTCTAACCCCTGGTTCCACATCTTGTGCACCAAGCATTTTTAGTTCATTCGCTAGTATTTCTTCAAAACCAAAAAAGGTTTTGGCAATCATTCTAAAATTATTTTCCATTGTAAAATCAAGTATTCGGTGCAAAAATACACTAAATTTGCATGAATTGAATTAATAGAAATAGAATAAATGCCGAATTCCCAAAAACCTGAGACCCAAAACCTAGAAGCCAAGACCCAAAATTGGTTCGCCTCTTGGTTCGACACTCCTTATTATCACATCCTTTACAAAGAAAGAAACGACCATGAAGCCCAGGTTTTTATGGACAATATTACACATTACCTCAATCTTCCAGAGAATGCCAAAGTGCTCGATTTGGCTTGTGGCAAAGGGCGTCACGCTATTTATTTGAACCAATTGGGTTATGAAGTTGTCGGAGCCGATTTATCCGAAAACAGTATTGCCGAAGCCAATAAAAGTCAAAATGAAACCCTTCAGTTTCAAGTGCATGATATGCGTGAAACTTTCGATGCTAAATTTGATGCTATTTTTAATTTATTTACGAGTTTTGGTTATTTCGAAAATGACGAAGATAATTTGACCACTTTAAAAGCAATGAAAGAAAGCTTAACCGAGTATGGTTTTGCCGTTATTGATTTTATGAATGTCAACCAAGTCATTGCTAATCTAGTTCCTGAAGAAGTAAAAACAGTCGAAAATATCGATTTTCACATGAAGCGTTATGTCAGTGACGGACATATATATAAAGAAATTGATTTTGAGGATAAAGGCCAAAAATTTCATTATACCGAAAAAGTCAAAGCGTTAACGCTACAAGATTTTGAAACCTTAATGGAAGAAGCCGGAATTTATTTATTGGATATTTTTGGAGATTATAAACTACGAAAATTCCACAAAACAGATAGCGAACGACTAATTATGATTTTTAAATAGGTTAATCGTTTAATTGGTTATTTGTTTAATCGTGAGCAACTTTTATACAAATAACCAAATCAACGGTTAAACAATAAAAACGATTCAACAGCACTATATGAATTACCTTTTACCTTTATTTTCAGTACTCATTGGATACATCATTGCCTTGTTTTTTAAACCTAAAAACAAAAATTCGCTCAAGTTATTATTAGCTTTTAGCGGCTCTTTTTTATTGTCGTTAACCGTGATGCACTTATTGCCTGACGTTTATAATACTGATAAACAAAATGTAGGCGTTTTTATAATGATGGGAATATTATTCCAAATTGTATTGGAATTTTTCTCTAAAGGTGCCGAACACGGGCATGTACATGGGCATGAGAAAATGTACCAAATGCCGTGGTTGCTTTTTATAAGTCTTTGTATTCATGCGTTTTTAGAAGGATTCCCAGTAAGTCATCATGACAATTTAGCTTTAGGAATAGCCATTCATCATTTGCCAATTGCCATTATTTTAACCACCTTTTTTGTCAATTCGAGCTTGGGTAAAAAAGCGATTTTTGCTTTTATGATTACTTTTGCAATTATGACGCCGTTAGGAACTATCGCATCTAACTTTTTACCGATATTAAACGATTACTATACTGAAATTACGGCGGTTGTTATTGGAATTTTATTCCATATTTCGTCCACCATCATTTTCGAAAGTAGTGAAGGACATAAATTCAATATTGCTAAAATTTCGATGATATTAATTGGGATTGTATTGGCTTATTTTATATAAATTTGGGCGTGTACAAGTAAGGACAACTCTCGAGTTGTCCTTACTTGAGTTGCCACACGAAAGATGTCCCTTAAAAAAACTATATTAATGACTTTTACAAAAACCACCGAACAATCCTCGAAATACGAACATTTAGAAAAAATGTCAGTTCAAGAATTATTATCTAATATTAATCAGGAAGACAAAACTGTGCCACTTGCTGTTGAAAAAGCATTACCACAAATTGAAACTTTAGTTCACCAAATCGTTGCCAAAATGAAATTGGGTGGACGATTATTTTATATCGGTGCAGGAACTTCAGGACGTTTGGGCGTTGTTGACGCTTCGGAATGTCCGCCAACATTTGGTGTTCCTTTCGACTTAGTCAACGGAATCATTGCTGGTGGCGACAAAGCCATTCGCAGAGCGGTAGAAAATGCCGAAGACGATGCCAAACAAGCTTGGATTGATTTACAAAAACACAATATTAACGAAAATGATGTTGTTGTTGGGATAGCCGCTTCGGGAACAACTCCTTATGTAATTGGTGGTTTGGAAGCCTGTAACCAAAACAATATCAGCACAGGAAGTATTTCTTGCAATGCCGAAAGTCCGCTTTCGAAAACAGCAAAATATCCTATCGATGTTGTTGTTGGAGCTGAATTTGTAACTGGTAGTTCCCGAATGAAAGCTGGAACAGCACAAAAATTAGTTCTGAATATGATTTCGACAGCCACCATGATTCAATTAGGAAAAGTGAAAGGCAACAAAATGGTCGATATGCAATTGAGTAATAGCAAACTTGTAGATCGTGGAGTAAAAATGATTATGGGAGAAATTCCTGTTTCCTATGAAGAAGCCGCTGAATTATTAGCAAAATATGGAAGCGTACGCAAAGCAGTTGATAATTACAAAAAATAAACAACGATGATTCATCATATCGTAATGTGGAAATTAAAGGACTTTGCAGAAGGCAAAAGCAAAGTCGAAAATGCAGTTATTCTAAAAGAGAGACTTGAAGGTTTAAAAAAAGAAATTTCTGAAATAGTTGAAATACGGGTAGGAATAAATATTGAAAGTGACTATTCAAACTTTGATGCTGTTTTGCATACCTATTTTGAAACTTTTGAGGCATTTGAAAAATATCAAAATCATCCAATACATAATGTTGTTGCGGAATGGATTGGCAAAATTAGAGATTTGAGATATTGTGTAGATTATGAATTTTAATTATTAAATTATGGCAACAAGTAAAGAACTTTTATCGAAAGCGATTAAATATTTAGCTGGGGCTTTGCCTTTACTTTTTATAGGTCCGTCCCTTATTTATAATGCGTTTATGAACAAAGAAAATGGGTGGCATTATTTAGTTTTAGGAATCGGAATTTTCACTTGTATTAGTGCTGTATTTTTGATGTTTGTAGGTTTAAAAACAATAATGAGAAGCTTATTTAACGACTAATGGAAAACCTTATACATACGCATAAAACATTCGAAAAAGTCTCTTTTATCGACAAGATAGTCAATAATCGGGAATTTGAAGATTGTGTTTTTAAAAACTGTGATTTTTCGAACAGTAATTTCTCGAATAATACTTTTATGGATTGCGAGTTCATCGATTGTAATTTGTCGATGATCCAATTATCAGGAACGAGTTTAAAAACGATTCATTTTAAAGAATGTAAACTACTTGGAATTCAATTTCAAGAATGTGCTGATTTTTTATTTAGCGTTAATTTTCAGGACTGTGTGTTGGATTATTCCTCTTTCGCCAATAAGAAAATGCCAAAAACAAGCTTTAATTCTTGTTCTATAAAAGAGGTTTCTTTTATTGGAACCAACCTCACCAATTCGGTTTTTGAAAACTGTAATTTAGAAAATGCCATATTTAATGACACCCAATTAGGAGGAGTTAATTTTATGACGGCCCGCAATTTTATAATTGACCCCGAATTTAATCCCATGAGAAAAGCTAAGTTTTCGACCCAAGGAATTGTTGGTCTTTTAGATAAATATGATATTAAAATTGAGTAAAGTTTAACCACAAAGTGCGCAAAGTGATACGCAAAGTGCACAAAGATGAATTTTAATATTAAAGTTATTCAAAAAAAATAAAGTAGAAGATAATCAATAAAAAATTAAATTAGAACTAAATATTCTAGCCCTGATAGAAGTGGAAATCCTTTGCTTTTTTGCTGCCAAAAAAGCAAAGATTACCTCACTAAAAGTCTATTTTAATTGGAGTTCGATGAACTTCGTTTGAAACGGATAGCAGGAAATAGCTCCAAATAAAATGAAATCGAAGATTCACGAAAACCAAATTTTAAATAAAATTATGAGTAAAAAAATAATCTTTCTCCTCCCACTATTGCTATTAATGTCGTGTTATGATGTGGAACACAATTGCAAGGATTTTAAAACTGGGAAATTCAAATTTGAGTATAAAGTCAATGGTGTTGCAAAAACAACGTTTTTTGAACGTAAAGACAGTATAGAAATTGAAACCTACGAAGGAAAAACAGACACTTCGAGTATTCGTTGGGTAAATGATTGCGAATACATCTTGAAAAAAATTCACCCAAAAAATATGGCTGAAGAGAAAGCAATTGATATGAAAATTTTGACTACTTCCAAAAAAACCTATACTTTTGAATTTGGAATCGTTGGAAAAGACGAAAGACAAAGAGGAACTGTGGAGAAAATTTCAAATTAAAAGAAACAATTGACAAATTTTAGATTGCTTTGTTTCGGGCAATGACTTATAATTGATAACAAATAAATATAGATGGAAGTATTTTTAAACCCTGACGCTTGGATTGCCTTAATAACATTGACTTTTTTAGAAATTGTATTAGGGATTGACAATATTATTTTTATTTCGATTGCTACAGGAAAATTACCAGTAGAACAACGCAAGAAAGCCACTAAAGTGGGCATGTTTTTGGCGATGTTCATGCGAATTGCTCTACTTATGGGA
>Ga0209499_1002128_pt1 | contig 12945 bp, 18 predicted proteins | sample C_130208_EF_Meta_FD_187306 | JGI IMG/M metagenome (GOLD analysis project Ga0209499, IMG submission 187306) | Freshwater microbial communities from Lake Croche, Canada to study carbon cycling - C_130208_EF_MetaG (SPAdes) (version 2) | ecosystem: Environmental > Aquatic > Freshwater > Lake...
TTTTTCAGTAATGATCCAAAATTATGGGTAGTGTGGCATCAAGAGTACGGACTACAAGCATTAAAAGAGATGTCTCAGAAGTACGGGAATGTCTTATTACCTCACGCTGAGATTGAGGAAGTAACTAACTTAGCGGCCGTTACCAGGAGTTACTCAAAGGAGTTCGGAACTAAGTACCATGCCCTTGGATGTGCTAAGCCAGACAATCTGAGACAGATACCATTTGTTACTGCCAGCACATTGTCATGGCTATCGCCCATGAGAAGAGGCGAAACTATTATCTGGGATGGAACTAAGTTAGTTCGTTATCCAAAGAGAATGAAGGATCAAGCCAGACCTCGTTACAAGGCAATTGTGGAGAAGGCTGGGTTAGACTATTTAGCGTTTGTACAAGATAGTGCGGTGGAATCAACTAAGGTTGCAGTCTGGTCATACAAGCGATTAGAGGAATCAATGGACAAGAAAAGCCCAAACTTTCACATCATAGAAGGTGGTAAAGGGGAGAAATTATCTGATAACAGTGATGAATTGTTAACAGGTCTTATGGGATTTGAGATCCCGTCATCTGATAACAGTGATATAGAAGTGCGGAAAGTTTCTGCCAATGAGGTGGTTCAAAGAGATCCTTCAGAGGTTCAAAATTTACCTGTCTTTGGGTATAAGATGAAGACAATAGTTGAAACTGATGAAGAAGGAAAGGATGTTCTTAAAGATGTTCCAATCATTAATAACCAACACTCGTCACTTCGCCAATGCAATACCTGCTTTGTTGCCTCGAATTGTCCTGCTTTCAAGCCTGATAATAATTGTGCTTTCAACCTTCCTGTTGAAGTAAAGACTAAAGATCAACTAAAGGCTTTACTTAACGCAATCATTGAAATGCAAGGCCAAAGAGTGGCTTTTATGCGTTTTGCAGAAGAAATGAATGGCGGATATGCTGATCCCAATGTATCTCAAGAAATTGATCGTTTGTTTAAACTGGTTGGTAATTTAAAAGAGTTAGAAGAAAATCGAGAGTTTGTTCGTATTACAGCAGAGCGTCAAAGTTCTGGTGGAGTTCTTTCTGCAATCTTTGGAGATAGAGCACAAGCACTTCGAGAACTTCCTGATACTTTGAAAGAAGATACTGTAACAAAAATTATTCAACAATCAATAGAAGAATAGTTATCTGATAACAGCGGGTGGAGAGCAGTGGATCATAGTGGAGACAACTTTACCCTTTTGTCCTTGCTCTAAGTAATAAAAGAAGTTAACACATATGTGATAGGTTAAGACCCGTCACAATACGCATTCCCATCGAGGGGTATTTGCATTCAATTAGAAATGGTAGGGGTCCATGAGTCTTTTCTCTTTTAAGTTAGCCGAAGAATTTGTTACACCATACAGAGCAAAGAAAGCGCCATTTGGTTATCAAGATGCAGCGGGAAATTCTGTAGGAGAAATTACTTTTCTTAGAACCTATTCACGACTTAAGCCAGATGGTACTAAAGAGACATGGGTAGATGTCTGTGAGAGAGTCATTAACGGAATGTACTCCCTACAAAAAGATCATGCTAAAACTAATCGCCTTCCATGGTCAGATGCCAAGGCAGCCTCTTCAGCCAAAGAGGCATTTGATCGTTTATGGAACTTGAAGTGGACACCACCTGGTCGTGGTCTATGGGTAATGGGAACTTCCATTGTTAATTCCCAACGTAACTCCGCAGCCTTACAAAACTGTGCTTTCGTATCTACCGCCTCCATGACTAAGACTGACCCAGCCAAGCCTTTTGCATTTTTGATGGAGGCTAGTATGCTTGGAGTTGGAGTTGGCTTCGACGATAAGGGCGCCGATAAAGACTTCACAATTTATGCACCACAAGAGGGGGAAATATATGTCATTCCAGATACCAGAGAGGGCTGGGTCGAATCAACATCAGTCTTACTTAATGCTTACTTACGCCCAGACTCTAAGGCTCCTGCCTTCGACTATTCGCTTATCCGTAAAGCGGGCGAACCAATTAAAACTTTTGGAGGAACAGCAGCAGGTCCAGAACCTCTCATTAAGTTACATCATTACATTGATGGAATCTTCAAGCAACGTGCTGGTGAGAAACTTACCCGCACTGATATCGCTGATATTGGGAATCTCATTGGGGTTTGTGTTGTATCTGGTAATGTTCGGCGGTCTGCTGAATTACTTATTGGTCGAATTGATGATCCTAATTTCTTAAATTTAAAAAACCCTGAAGCATTTCCAGAGCGTAACTCTTATGATCCAACAAAACCTGGTTGGGCATGGATGTCAAACAACTCTGTATCAGTTAATGTAGGAGATAATTTAGATACAATAATTGATGGTATTGCTCGTAATGGTGAGCCAGGAGTTGTCTGGATGGATATCTCTAGGAAGTATGGCCGATTGGCTGATCCTGAGAACAATAAAGATTGGCGCATTATGGGATACAACCCATGTGCTGAACAATCATTAGAGTCATATGAATGTTGTACCTTAGTTGAAACTTATCTTAATCGTCACGAAGATATAGATGATTTTAAAAGAACTTTGAAGTTTGCTTATCTATATGCAAAGACTGTAACTCTGCTTCCTACTCATTGGGAAGAAACTAACGCAATCATGCAACGTAATCGTCGCATTGGAACTTCTGTATCAGGTGTAGCAAATTTTGCCGATAATAAAAGTCTTCCAACTCTTCGTCAATGGATGGATGAAGGATATAAAGTAATTAAAACTTATGACAATACCTATTCAGAGTGGTTAGGTATTCGTGAGTCTATAAAGATGACTACAGTTAAACCAAGTGGAACAGTTAGCATCTTGGCAGGTGAATCACCTGGCGTTCACTGGACTGTTGGTGGCGAATACTTTAATCGTGCTATTCGTTTTGCTAATTCTGATCCAATGCTTCCTTTGTTTAAGTTGGCTAACTATCGAGTAGAACCAGCAAGTGAATCTCCTGATACAACTTCCGTTGTTTTCTTTCCAATTAAATCAAAGGCTAAACGTTCTGAAAAAGATGTAAGTATTTATGAAAAGATGGCACTTGCTGCTACTGCACAAAGATACTGGTCAGACAATTCTGTATCTGTAACTATTTCTTTTGATCCAGAAAAAGAAGCCTCGGCTATTGGTACGGCTTTGCATATGTACGATGGACAACTTAAGACCGTGTCCTTTTTACCTTCTGGTAATGCTACGTATCCTCAGATGCCTTATACCCAAATCACTGCTGAAGAATATGAAACAGAAGGAACTATGAAACTATTTCCCATTGATTTGTCTGGTGTTTACGCTGGCATGGCTGCTGATGCTATTGGTGAGGCTTACTGCACAACTGATGCTTGCGAAGTTAGGCTAATTAAAGACAATCAATAATATTTTGGTACGGCTTTGCCTTTTGCTTATGCTTTGCTCTGCTTTGCTGTTGCTTTGCAATATGCTGTCTGGTGAATCTTTACTTTATCTTCAATTTTTAATAAAGGTCTAATGTCTCTATTATCTTTAAGGACTACCTTTGTTATGGCTTTTTCACATTCAGGACAGACTAATACCAAACACTCTGTTGTTGTATGATCTTTTCTCCAACCTAAATGAATTAACTTATCCCAAAACAATTCTTCGGTATATGGAATTAAATTTAATTCTTCTTGATAATAATTTTTATATTGGTTTTGCTTATGCTTTATATAACCCTGATTTAAGTCGTCATAGCGATCTACAAACTGTTTTTCATTCATATTCGCCCCTAACTAATTAACTAACTTTTCCTGGCTGCCAGGTAAGTTAGTTCTGAGATAGCCCCACCATTTCTGATGGGGCTTCTCCTATTGCTTTGCTTTACTTTGCTTCTGCTATGGCTTCTGCTATTGCTTTGCTTTTACTGTAAGGAACTTATCCATTAACTGTTCAGTCTTTGGGGTAATTCCATGCCAAGCATTCCAATTTTTGCCACCATCACTCATGTAATAAGCGATAGTCGCATTAACCACAGGGTTGAGCAGTTCGGCATTAGATTTTAATCCAAACTTATCTCTACGAGATTGACCTAACTCTCCAAGCATATTTATTTGAAACATGCCCCACGAGTTATCGCCTGTGTCTATATTTCCATTGTGAGCGAGAGGTCGCCCATTACTTTCTTTCTTAGCAACTGCCCATGCTTCTTGAAGGTCTTTGCCTTTGAAGCCTACGGCTTGTAGCAACTCGACCAATTCAGTATCGGTCAAAGTATTAGCATTCTGATACTTTTTCAAAGTTGCTTCTCTCTTTGTTTCTTGAACTACTAAGGCTTCGGCTTTGGTTGGGGCAAATGCTTCGGTTGTTCCAAAGGTTATTAACCCACCACACGCTAGAAGTATTACTACTCCACCAATCCCTAGTGCTTTTGCTCTTGCTATTGCTTTGCTTTTTCGTTCTATCATTACCTTTGCTGATGCTTTTGCTATTGCTTTGACATCTGCTTCGGCTTTGTTCATTATCTTGTTGTTCATCATCACTCCAAATAGCCATTGGCACTTTCAGATGCCTTTGACTGGTGTGAACGAAGGCGGTGTAAATACCGCTCTGTCGTCTTGATCGATTGATGCCCTAATCGCTCTTTTACTTCATGAACATCTATGCCGTTTTTTAATAACTGCGTAGCGTTGGCATGTCGTAAATCGTGAGTTCTAGGAAACCAGCCGATTGCGGACTTGGCTATTGCTTTGTTCCATGTTGTTCTCCATACATCACGAGGCATGTGGCTCATATTGTTGATGAAACTCCCTTGCTCTTGCTTTTGCTGATGCTTCTGCTTTGCCTTACGGCTTCGGCTTCCTACCTGCTTTGCTTCTGCTAGTGCTTCTGCTTGGGCTTTGGCTTTGCGGTAGTTTCCTACTGCTTGCCTACACCCTTCGCATCTACAACCCCCATGTGTATAGGAGTAGAGAGTTCCATGCTGGAACTGTTTTCCGCCCTTCTCGAATGGTCGAGGGGGCTTTGCGCCTTGTGAACCTTTAAGTTTACTCTCCGTTAATAGTATTGTTCTTGGAAACATGAGGTCATCTTTTGCTATGCCTTTTGCTAGGACATACGCTTTTAATTGCTGTAATAGGGCTTTACTTACTACTAAACTTCGCTTTTGCCCCGACTTTGTGGCATCTACAACTAGAAATCGCTCACCTTTGTTATACGCTTTGCCTAGATCACTAACTCGCCTTTGAATAAATATCTCGCCAGTTTTGAAGTTAATGTCTTTTGCTCTTACTTCTGTGGCTTCCCCATAGCGACACCCACTTGCTACTAGGAACTGGGCAAATAACTTCGCACCTTCGGTTGGTAGGTGTTTCACGATCTCTTTGAACTCGTCAGGCTCTAATACATTGGAAATATCGGCATGATTAATTTTGATCTTAATTCCATGAGTAGGATTAATTTCCATTTTTCCAGCACTAACTAACTTAGAAAACATAGAGCCAAGAGAAGCCTTAACTTGATTGAGCGTTGCGGGCTTAACGCCACTTAATTTGAGATCATCAATTAACTTAACTAACTCTGAAGGCTTCAGGGAAGTTAGTTCCCGATCTCCTATAACTGGAATTACAAATCTAGTTAAGACCGATTTATAGCCCTTCTTTGTGATCGGCATGAGGTCAGATACCGCCAGCCATTGATCTACATAATCGCCCACCTTCAAATTAGCCTTTGAAGGGGCAATAGAGCCATGTTTCTCACCCTGTATGGCGTGATACATGGCTTCGGTTTCATTAGCCCATGTGCCAGCCGATAAACGCCTATTTCCAAGCCTGTAATAGCCAGTAAATCTGCCGTTGCGCTTAATCACATACGCCATATCAGCCCCCTATGCTCTACTGGCGAGTAATGTTACTGGTGGGTAATGTTACTGGTCAGTAGGTTCTTGGTCAAAAAATAGCCCCTAATCCAATTTGGATTGGGGGCTGAACTATTGGCTACATAGGGAATTAGGCGGTCAGGCTTGGAACTAACTCGGTGGAACACCAGACAAGTTAGTCATTGGGAAGTTTTGAGCGTGAACTAACTTTTCTGGAATTAAATAAAGTTAGTTCATTACCAACTGGCTCGATATATAAACTCTAACTGATCAGAGTTTTCTAACAAGGTAGTAATTAGATCAACTGTATATTCCAGTTGTGAATAATAATAATCACCAAGATCATCACTACCAAAGAAAAATCCAGCAGAAGGTTTAAGTGGATTTTCGTAAGTATCAACTGTAATTTTTTGATCTAAACTATTTAAGTAATCACACAATAAATAAAACACTTTATTGTTTTCAATTTGATATTCACGATTAGGATTTGCCAAAGCCTTAATACAATCACTACGCAAAGTTTCTAATTGCTCTCTGCTTAGGTGTATTTCTTGGCACTCATCAACTCCGTCAGCAACATTATTTATGAACCAGCCATGAATAGCATTTGCCTTGCGCCAGTATCCAACTAATTGTTTAATAAGGATATTCGCAAAATCAGGAGTTGGTAATTGTTCAAGTCCTGCGATTTTTTTAATATCCTTAAACATAATTGGGTGTTCTTTATCAAAAGTATCTGATGAACTTACATACTTCTCGGCATATAAATACATATCTAAACCCATTAATTCATCTCCTTTACAATTTTAATCGCAACATCAATCGCATTAATAGCACCATTGTAGGTTGCGTAATCTGAATTGCCGTCTGCTTCTGTATGTTGTTGTTCTAATCCCCATACTCGGCGTAAATCTAACATTTCTTTAAGTGCTTGATCTTTATTCATTAGTTATTTCCGTTTCTCGATTTGATGCCCATTCTTTTATTGTTTCTGATTTCCAAACTGGAGTTCTCCCCATGTATTTGTCGGGTTTGGGAAGGGTGTTTCGATTTAGATAACTGTGTAGAGTTTCTAACTTCAATCCAGTTATCTTTGCTATATCGGTATTTGTTAGCCATTCGCTCATGTTTGTTTAACAACTTTCTTTTTAGTTTCATTATGTTTAGTTCCCCACTTTGTTGTTTGAGTTTCCGTATCAGCCCATAGATAAGGTAAAAATATAGGCACATTAAATACATAATAATTTGGGTCTTTACGCATTAAATTACTTTGATGCGATTGATGAATTAATTGATCACCAAACCAAAAAGGTAATCCAGTATCAGGAAAAGTTGGGTGTAGTGCTACAAATTGTGGCAACATGGTGTCTTTGTAACCACGATCTATCCACTCTTGGCAGATCGCAATTCCATACTCACACAAAGCCTTCTCATGCCCACGCCACATCTTTGTAGCAGGGTGATTACGCCAACCCTGACTAATACCCATTAATGCCCTGAGTATTTGCCACGCTTCAACTCGTTGCTTACCTAATCGCCTGTAATCAAGAGCCTTAGCAGATTTAACAAAATCAGGATAAGGAACAAATGTATTAACCATTGATACCACTCCTATATTGTTTTCGAATTAAACCTTTGCGTTCAAACTCAGTTAATCCACCCCATATTCCATAATGGATTTTGTTAGATAATGCGAAAGATAAACACTTAGTTTTAATTTCTTGATCGCAATTACCGCAAAGAGTTTTGGCTTTTTCAATACCAGCATTATCAGTTGGATCAGGAAAAAAGATTTCAGGGTCAACTGTTTGGCATGGCGCATCATCAATATCTTGTGGAGTTGGAGTATTAAGTTCAATCGGTTTAATTACTTTTCGGGCTTTAGTAAAAGATACTTGCCCTTTAGGTCTAGTCATTTTCTTGATCTCCTTTGTTTTGAACATGATCAACATACTGTTCCATTACTTTAATTAGATCATCAGGGTCTAAATTAGAAAACTTTAATAACACTTCAATCATGTGTAATAAGCCCCATACCAACATCTCAGGTTCAATATCTTGATCAGCAATTAAAGTATTTAAGTGTTCATTGGCTAAATACTCTTTAATTTCTTGGGGCAAACTATCTTGACGATCTTGGTCAACCTTAAATCCACGAACAATTTTAATAAACTCGTTCGCAAAATTAATAGATTTAATTAAATCGGATTGTTCTTGGTTCATTGGTTCTCCTTTGTAGTAAATAATTCATTTAAGTAATCGTATTGAGGCAATCCATTATTGTTTTGATGCCCAGTATTATCACCGCAATCAACACATTGACCCACTACTGGAACTTCACAACCGCACTCACAATTACATATAGGTTCGGTATCAAATGTTTCATCAAATAAACTTTCATCAAGTAAATCATCAAACATTTTTGCTCTCCTTTAATTGATTTAGATATTCCGCTTCTATCTTTCTAATTTGTATTCTTGAAGTTCCAAACATGCGAGCAACTTCCGATAAAGATTTTTGATACGCAATTCTTTGATGAACTATTTTTTTCTTTTCATTTTCATTAAACATTAATTACTCCAATCTATTAGGAGTTGAATAGGCGCAGATACGGCTCGTTTTATTATCCAAAGCAAGTTAAGGACATAAAAGTCTTGACCGCCCTTCACAAGTGAAAGGAGTGGGGAATGAAAACAAAACCCCAGTAAGTTCTTGTGTTAACGCCTACCCAACAATTTTAAGTTATCGAGAGAGTGATCTTTTTTGTGCTTCTACGCAGTTATAGCAAAACCAAAGAATGTCCTGAGAGTAATTATCAGTAATTGTTTTGCCATTCTCTCGAACACCTTGTTGACCGCATTGATCACATAAATCTAATTCGTGATCTTTAACTCGTCTAACTATTTCTACATAACCCATTTATTTACCCCCAAAAAAACATTGATCAATAGTTCCCCAGCAATAATGATCACCAACCCAGTTAATATGTGTTGCTAAGTAATAAGTTCCAACTGCTAACGCACTCCAAAATAGAATACGAACCGCAGTTCGAACTTTGTAATAAGTTTTTGATCTCATTTATTTACTCCGTTCTAAATGTAATTGGTATCTCCAACTATTTTGTTCCTGATGAGTTTTAATTCGGTGGCAACTGGAACACCTAACAACGCACTTTTTAATTTCTGATTTAATTAATTTAGAAAGTTTGTTGCTACCAAGCGCAGTTCCGATATTAAACTTTTTACTATGTAAATGATCAAACTCCAAAGCCAACACATTACTTTCACCACAATCAATACAAGGATTTTGTAATAAATAATTAAATACAAACTCTCTTACTTCTTTGTGGTTAGTTTTGTGTTTTTCCGCTTGTCTAATGGACACACAAGGCTTACAAGCCCCTTCATAGCCCTTATTACCGCTTGCGTGAGTTTTAGGCTGAAAGCGTGATAGTAATTTGATCTTGCGACAATAACTACAACGCTTTCTACCCTTAGCAAGTAGATTTAATTTTTCTGCTTTGCGTTTTGTTGAACCTTTACGCATTAGGGCAAAGCAAGATTTACACCTTGCCCTAACTTTGTATTGTCCGTCTAAGTGTTTATTAAACCGATTAAGTGGTAAAGCAGTAAAGCAACCAATACACACTTTAGTTTGTTTTGATTTAGTTATGGATTTTTTGGTAGCCACAAACTATCCAATCTAAGTGTTTTATATTTAAGATCACTATGGTTTGACGGAGTTAAATAACCAACATTAAATCGGCTACCAGTTGTAGATACGATCTTGCCTTTACGCAAACGCCCATGCGCTTGAATAAACACCTGATCTCCAACATTAATGTTGTATGGATTTTTTGTATCGTATGAACTAACTCGTTCATCAGCGATAGAAATTAATTCATCTCTCACATCTACAATTTGTGAAAGTAAATCTAATTTCTTTTGGCATTTTTTAATAACTTTATTTGGGTCAGTATCACCACCATAAATATAAAGCGTGGCAAGTTCACCTAACCAATTTAAGTTTTGTTTTGTATCGCCAACGCCACCGATTTCGTAAGCAATACCTTCGTAGTGAACAAAAGATTTAACATCATTTGCGTATCCACCAATTTCATTATCAGCCAAATAGTTATCAGTTGTATTTCCATTTAAGTCCAAAACTGATCTGAACTCATAATTAAACCCAACAATTATTAGTTGAAAACTTTTGTAAGTTTGTTCATCAAAAGTTATATCAATTAACTTCTGTTCAGTTAATACATCAAACTTATTGCGAGTGTGTGGTTGCCAAATTGAAGTGCTGGTATCTCCAACACTCCAATAGCCGTCTTTATTATTGAACTTAGTTTTTAATCGTTCAAGATAAAAACTATCTTTAGTTTGTGTAGTCATTAACCCACCAAATCTTTCGCTTCAAGAACTTTCTCGATTAGTATGGACATAGTTTTGAGATCAATACTCATCTCAGATACTTCAATGTAGTTATCTCCAATTCTGCGATTGCGTTGGTCAACTGTTATGTGATTAGCACGATCACCAAGAATTGTTTTAAGAGATGCGATTAAAGAAGCAGAAACTCTTTCGTGGTATTCCCTTGCTTCACGCTGTTTGCGTTCACGCTCTTTCTGTTCTGCTTCTTGCTTTTGGCGTTCCAGTAATTCTTGTTGCTCTCTTTGCGCCCACTTTGGTTCAAGAGTTGCGTATTCAGCAACAATGTCTTGTGGTCTAGCCAACCAAAAAACAGTTGTTGATGCTTGTCCTGATTGAATGTAATCATCTGAACAAACTAAATAACCAACATTACGAGAACCTTTATTTGCTGGCGCAAAGTTTTGATCATCTTTTTTATCTGATCTATAAACTTTGTATTCATACTTATCAGTTGATACAAGAGTTGCGTTAGCAACATGATTGCGTTGAACACGATCAGGATTTTTCTTATCTTGTGATGAGTAATCCCATGCTGGAATTACGCCATATTTAGTTCCTACTTTTAGTTCTGCTGATTTCATTTATTTATTCTCCTTAGTTAGAAGGGTGGAACATAGCCCCCCGACCATGTTCCACCACACTTGTTTGTTAAGCGTTAACTAATCTACGACTAATCGCATACTTCACGATTGATTTAGCCATGCTAATTAAGTTAAGGGGATTATTTACAACCGCACCAATTTCGCAATAATGCGATTTTTCTTGATCAAGTTTTACAATTTCATCTTGATCAGCAATATAAGCAAAAGCAGTTAATACACCAGCATTACCTAGTTTCTTAATTGCTTCGTTATTTTCTTTAACAGAATGGTGTTCCCACTCTCCGTCAGTAATAGCAAAGAAAATACGAACTGGTTTTTCAGTTTCAGCAAGTATTTTAGTTGCGTAAGTAATTGCTTCGGTTGGATTAGTTCCACCCTGAGAGCCAGCATTACGGATTACACCAGTTGCTTTTTCATCAGCACGATACAAAACATTTGTAGTTGTGTTGAATGTAATTACTGTGGTGTTTGCGTTAATGCGATCTAATGCTCTTTTAATCGCATACATAGCCCGATAAGCAGAAGTTTCTTTACTGCCACTCATTGAACCTGAATTGTCTAAAAGGATTACGCACTCGATCTCTGTGGCATCATCTTGACCTTCTGACCATTGATCAAAGATCGTATCTAAATCATCACCACGCATATATCTATGCGCCTGTAAGCGACCTTGTGATTGGTATTTATTCCAAGCAGGGTCAAAGGTTGCTTTTAATCTTTCTAACTCTCTACTAAAAGATAGAGATGCTTGGAAAGTTTTAGCATCAGGATTTTGATTTTGATACCGAGATTTTTGTGGCTCTTTAGAATTATTAGTAGCAAGAGAAGGTAAGCCACCAATTTGTCTAATGATGTCGTTGATCTCGTCAGCAATCTGTTGGTTATCTAATATGTTATTTAACATATCTGATAAAGCAGATTGATTATCAGGAGTTTCATTACCAGCAGTTTTACCATTACCAGTATTTTTATTTTGATTAGTTAAATCAATTTCAATTACTGGTTGTGATTTTAATTGTTCTGCCAATTTAGCATCATCTTTAATAGGTTTTGTTTTAGCCCTATCACGATCACGCTTTTGTTGAATTGGTGGAACTGGGCGAGATGTTGATGAACTCTCTATACCTTCATGCGGTCTATCACCATGACCAAATGGAGATTTAATTGAGATCATAACTTTCTTGCCACCATTACCAAGTAAATCTTTTTCCCAATCCGCTAATCCGTCTTGGGAAACTTCTTGTTTTGGCATTAACGCATCAAATCGTTTGATTAAATCTTTTGCTAATTCAGTATCATCAGGAAAAGTTAATACACGATACTGGTCAACAATTTCGCAGATTTCATCTAATTGATCTTGGAACTTATATGCGTTGCGTGATCGTGCCAACAATTCAGTTGGTAGATATTGCCGACCACGCAATAAGCCATACGAAGTTTCAAATGCTTTTGGGTCATCAACAAAGTGAATAAGAATTGTTGATGTGAACCAATCAATCGTTGACGGATAGCGAGTTGTAAATAAAGTTTCAATTCGCTGATCGTCTAACGCATTGTAAGCAAATAAATAATCATTATCTCTACACCATTCAAAGATTTCAGAACCTTCTCTTGGTGTATAAAGAATGTGGCTAACTTCGTGTAAATCAAGACCACGCAATCCAGCAATTTCTTTTGCTGTATTTAAGTTGCCAAGTAATCGAGAGTTAAAACAAACATGACTAGCACCTGACCAAGCAGGTGCGTTTATGTCGGCATGTTCAACTTTAACTTCTACCTTACGAAGTGTTAATGCGGAATTAACTCTGCCAAAGAACTGAGTAAATCGTTCAATTCTTTGGCGTTTAATTTCCGCTTCTTGCTTCTGCTTATTTTTTAGATCAGATTGGGCTAAAGCCGTATCTAAATCTAAGAATGGATAATCCATTTATTTATTCCTAACTAAGCGTTAACTGTTTCAAGTAATCCAAGATCGGATTTGATGTTGTATTCGCTACCTTCTAGCAACATACGAACTGCTGGCTTTTCATCATCAGCAAAGTTATTAACAAACACTTCGCTAGCAAACTCATAAGA
>Ga0209499_1002133_pt1 | contig 12940 bp, 38 predicted proteins | sample C_130208_EF_Meta_FD_187306 | JGI IMG/M metagenome (GOLD analysis project Ga0209499, IMG submission 187306) | Freshwater microbial communities from Lake Croche, Canada to study carbon cycling - C_130208_EF_MetaG (SPAdes) (version 2) | ecosystem: Environmental > Aquatic > Freshwater > Lake...
AACACAAACCGCTTTCGCTTTAGCTGCATAGTTAAAAGCCGTGTGACGACAACATAGGAACAGAAAGTCGTTAATAAAATGCAAGAAATGCTAGACAAATATTACTGCAATACTGTATAATAGAAAACATATAGGACGGGAGTGCAATTCTCCCCATCTCCACAAAGGATTAAAAATGAGTTATAACGAATACATGTACAACAAAGCAACCAATAAGACAACCACAAGCACCAATTCAGAAGAATACAAGAGGATTGCTCGTAAACACCTTACTCCAGAAGAGTTTATCAAGGTGTACTCTAATGCCTTCCTTGACTTTATTGATAATACTCTTAGTCGTAAAAGTGAATCACACATTGAAGATATTGTTGTGCAAAATACCGCATTTGCAGAAGCATTCTTTCACATTATTGTTGCATTAGATGCATTGGATAAAAAGTAATGAATGATCCAGAGTTTGATAATTACTTTGAAGAACTTATTGAAATTGGGGCGGTAATTGATACTGGTTCTTTAGACCTAATGGGTAATCCCATCTACAAGTTTGATTTAAAGGTGCTTCAGGAAGTAAGACCTGATATGTATGAAATTATGATTGATGAATTGGATAGAGATCTTATTGAATTATATCGTAAGGGTCTGATTGATATTGATTACAATGATCAATTGCAAGCAACATTTAAAATTAATGATGCTGGAAAGCATTACCAACTGACTGGCGAATTGCCAGAAAATATTGACCGCTAACCTTTTATAAGGTAAAATAGTATATAACAACTAGAGAATGGAAAATTTGTGAACGAGCAAGAATGGAATGATAGAGCCACTTGGCTTCAATTCGGAATTGCAAAGGGCTGGGTTAGTGATTCGTATTGTGCGACACATGACGGTGGCTCACAATATTGGACAGAAGAAGAAATGTTGGAATGGGAAGAAGGCGGAGATCCCTGCCAAGTCGTAATTAGAGTTTTGGAAGTGGATTAATGACAGATACTTTGATCAAAGATGAAAAAAAGCTTAAGATTTCAGATCGGTGCGACAGATGTAACGCACAAGCTTTTGTATTGGTAAAAATGGTAGCGGGGGAACTAATGTTCTGTGGACACCATTACACTAAGTATCAGAACACTCTAGATAAAATGGCATTTGAAATTATTGATGAGCGTGGCTCCATTAATGCTAAGAGCGAATCAAGTCCTCAGTAAATATTATGTGCTCATCAATTGACGGAGAAAAAATCAAATACCTAATTGAATTGGATAAAGAGGCATCTAAAGATACGGAAGATGATGATTAGTTTTTCATGTAAATGCAATCACAAAGATTTTGAACATCTGCTAGGATTAGCGGAATGCCTTAAGTGCGATTGCAAAAAATTTAAGGAAAAGAAATGACAATTTTAGATAAATTAGTCAAATATGCCACAAAGATGGGCATGGATGAAAAAGAATTACTAGGTATGACTGTTACAGAGGCAATTGAAGCTATTGAGGATATCCAATTAATGTGGAAAACCCTAATAGAAGATGATGCAGAATAACCATATTTAGTGTATAATATAAACAAGGCTATTGCCTTAAACGAAAAGAGGTGAATTAAATTCATGGATAACAATCAACAGAATAATACAGTTGTACAGCCATCTGCTAACCCTAGCACTGGTGTAAGCGCAACTGACCCAGCAAGAGACGTTACTCCAACAGTTAAGGATCTTGGCGTAAACGAAGCAGTAAATATTGCTAGCTTCCCAAGCTCTTTCACAGGGCGTGATGCTTCAATGACGATTGAACAGCCAGCAGGTGGACCAATCGTTGATGGTCAGGCAGGACCAAACTAAACTAAGGAGAATACATTATGGCAGATAGTGGACATAAACCAACAAGCGGAATGAAATCTGCTGCAAAAAGAGCACTCGCATGGCACAAAGATGGCAAGCGTGGTGGCACTTCTGTGGGATACGCCAGAGCAAATCAAATTGTTGCTGGAGAATCCTTATCTGATGATACTGTAAAAAGAATGTATTCTTTTTTCTCTCGCCATGAGGTAGATAAAAAAGCTACAGGATTTAATTCTGGAGAAGAAGGCTACCCAAGTCCAGGCAGAGTTGCTTGGGATTTATGGGGTGGAGATTCGGGATATGCTTTTGCCCGTTCTAAAGTAAAGCATACAATCAAAAAAATGATTATGGATGAAATCGGAGACTTGGTAAAAGGCTCTGGAAAAAGTATAAAAGTCGGACAGATGGTTTCTTGGGGTTCTAGTGGCGGTAATGCTACTGGAAAGGTTGTAAAGGTAAAAAGAAATGGTTCTATTAAAGTGCCAGATTCTAGTTTTACAATTACAGGAACTGAAGATAACCCAGCGGTATTGATTAGAGTTTACCAAGATGGTAAACCAACAGATACTTTGGTTGGACATAAAATGAATACATTACGTTCAATTAAGAAAACTATTGGTGGATCTTCCAGCCAACACCAATATGAAGATGAGGCTGGAACACCAGAAAGTTATGTGAGAAATGGAGGTGAAAAAGAAAATATGTCAGAAAATATTGAAAAGACAACAACTGAGCCTGATCCAAATGGTGATATTGCAGTGTTAAAGTCTGTGGACTCAGATCTGGCTCGCAGAAAGATTCAAAAGGCAATCATTTCGTTAGAAAAGGCTATGGCTAATATGCCAGATACAGGTCGTGCATCCTCGGTTAGTGTTTCTAATGAAACTGCTCCAGTATCAAAGGCTGTAGACACCGATAATGATAAAAAGACTGATTTAAGTCGTCCTAATTCGGATGATGTAAGTTCAGCGGTTACTAAGTCTGCTTCAGATTACCTATATAGTGCAAAGAAAGCCATTAAAAAGGCTCTTGCAAATTTGCCAGATACAAGTCGTGCATCTAGTGTAAGTGTTTCGCAAGAAGCGGGACCAATCAACAAGGATGTTGGTAATGCTACAGATGTAGACGGCGTGGGCGCAAACTCAAAACCAGCAAATGATACTGTCAGTCAAGATGCAAAGCCTATGACAAAAGCTTGCACTTGTGGCGATTGCCCAGAATGCTCGGCAAAGGCGGTAACTAAGGCTAATACTTGTGGTGCAGAAGATTGTACAGGAGCTGATTGCAAGAAATGTGCTGCTATGGGTATTAAAAAGGCTGCATGCGATTGCTGCGATAAGTGTGGTCCAGACTGCAAAGGTGGATGCTGTGATAAGTGTACATCTGTAAAGCTTGAGGATGCTTATGGAATGTCGAAGTCTGCAATTGATGCGGTAACTGAGTCACAAAGTAAGACTTCTTTGGATATGATTAATGATGCTAAGGTAGATGTTTTATCCAAGAGTGCTTGGGGTGGAGCATTTGGAGCACCATCAATTCCAAGAATCAAGTAAGTAATAAATAATTTAAGTGCTAGTAGCGGTGGTTTACCGCTACTAGCCATTTTATAGGAGAAAAATGAAAGTTTTAGTTTTAGGCAGTAATGATTGGTCTAACTATTCAGAAGTTACTAGGCAATTTACCCTAGTTTTAGAAGATATGAAATACAATGAAGACAATTCACTAACAGTTGTTCATGCTGGAAATAAAGGCGCAGAAAATATGACAACAGAATACTTAGGCAAGATTGAAAAATTTATGAGGCAAAAGGGATTCTCTATCAAGGAGAGGGTATCCAGAAAACCTTTAAATAAAGCTGCAAATGATTATGATATGATTGTCGAAGGCGGGGATTTAGCATTAGTATTCTCAACAAAAGATGACAAGAGAATATCTTATTGCTTAAAAATATTGCAAGAATTTAATGTACCAACAAAAGTTATTAATGATTGACGAATAATCATTATAGTGGTAAAATAGGAGAAACATCTACAAACCTATTGAAAGGGTTAAAATGAAAGATACAGTTGAATTAAACTACAATTCCGCCCATGATTTTGTTCAGAAGAATCAAAAACTTGGATTCTTTTGGGATGGATGGGACATTGTAAAATGGACTGAGAATGAGAATGGTTTTACACAAAAAAACGGAATGTTCCGTAATAATAAGTGGGGTCATTCAATGAAAATTAAGATGACAGATAATGGAACTTGGTCGGTACTGAAGCGTTATGTCTAAATTCTTAAGCCTACTGGGTATTGATGCGGAAGATGTTAAGTGGTATCACTTAGCAGCATGCAAAAACATGCACGTTAATAACTTCTACGATTATTATGAAAATGATCAGAAGCTGGCAAAACAAATTGACGAAATGTGTATGGTTTGTCCAGTAGCAAAACAGTGCTATGCAAGTGGCATTGTTAGCAAAGAAAAAGGAGTTTGGGGTGGAATTTATCTAGATCTTGGTCGTGTTGATAAACAAAACAATTCACATAAAACTCCAGAAATTTGGAAGAGGTTGAAAAAAATTCATGGCAGAACCATCAATTAAAATTATAGATGAATCAGAGCATGACAAAAGACCTACAAAAATAATGTACAATGTTCAAATGGCTAAAACTTTAAGGAATTTAAAGCCACCGTATAAGGGTGTAATCCTTGAGATTAGACTAAGACCGCAATGGCTTGCTTTGGTTGTTTATGAAGAAAACATTATGTCATATAATAAACATCAACAAGAAAATATTATGGAATGGCTTTGGATGGCAAGAGATCTTATGGAATCTTTTGGAACTAGATGCGAAATTGAGGGGATTAAGTATCGTGAAGAGACAAAGCTTTATTAACTATACAATCGTATACATTACAGATGAAAAAGTATACGGAGAAGTTTTGTCTTTGGGGACTTATGCCTCAAGAGTTCATTTTATTAAAGATGGATTCGAAAATGATATTTATCTTTTAAATGAAGATTTCATAATTGTAGAGCAAGTAAATATTGAAGAAATAGAGGAATGAAATGTTGTGCTATTCGTGTAACAAACAAAAGAATCAATTAAGCCCAGTTGATTCAAAAATTATTAAGGGTACTACGTTGTTCATGTGCATAACTTGCATTGAAGGTGGCTTTGAACCTAAATGGGCTGTAATAATGGGTGGTAGGCAATTTGGTTTTGAATATGTAAAAGACTATATTACTAAGCGTAAGTATGTTGGTCAGGAAATTCTAGCAAATGAATTGATAGTTGATTAAGTATGCTAGAGGTTACAAATGAAATGGAAAAGGTTCTAAGTGAAAGATCCGTTGTTTATTTTACTGCGCCTTGGTGTGGTCCCTGTGTGCAGTTAAAGCCACAAGTGGCTAGGGCGGGAACTATAGATAATGACCACCAATACTACATTGTAGATGTAGATCAAATTGGACAAGAGATACTAGATGAATTTAATATCTCATCTGTACCACATATCTTTATTATTAAAGATAGAAAAATTGAAAGAGAAATTCTTGGCAGAAAAGCTGAGATTATTATTGAAGAGGTAAAAAATGAGTTATAAAATTGGTAGAGTATTTGGAAGTCTTATTAACATTTCATTCTATGTATTGTTTGGACTAGATGCGTATCGTAATGTCACAGAACACCGTTCATTCGGAGTCGATGTGCTTGGCGTAATTGTTTTAATTTTGTCCAAAGAACTGACTAGAAGATTGTTTTTGTTATATCAGGCATCAGAGTTTATTGCATTAACATTAGTAGAGGTAACAACTCCAAAGCCTAGTGTAGAAGAACAAGTTGATGATATTTTTAATGATTTGACAAAGGATCTGTAAATGACCTGTATAGTAGCAGTAAAGCATAACAATGAAATTTATATGGGCGGAGATAGATGCCTATCTGATTATGAGTCAAGCTTTTACATGCCTACAACAGATCCAAAAATATTTAAAAAAGACAATATGATTATTGGTTACGCAGGTAGTGTAAGAATGGGCAAGGTAATCAAATATGATTTTGAGCCACCCAAATCAAACACTCGTGACCTTGACAAATATATGAATATTGATTTTATTAATACGTTGCGGGAGTGTTTGGAAAAAAACAATCTTAAATTAGATACAGTCTCTCCAGAACGTAGTGATATGTCAGAACTAATTATTGGAATAAAGGGTAGAATCTTTATCGTAGAAGATGATTGGCAGGTGACAGAGTATATCCATGATTACTTGGCTATAGGTTCTGGTTCACCATATGCATTAGGATCTTTATATTCTACGACAGATTTACCGCCAAATGAGCGAGTGCAGAAAGCATTAGAAGCAGCAAATCAATTTAGTATTACTGTTTGCCAACCATTCGATTATATTGTATTATAAATAAACACTTATATAAGGAGAAAAAAATGAGTGAAACACCAAAGGAAAAGAAAACGGTAAGAAAGCCTGTCAATGAGCATGCAAGTTCTTACGACAAGCCAGCAAAGAAGGCTAATCCAGCACCCAAGAAAGCTGTACCTGCAAAGCCAGCAAAAAAAACAACTACTGCAAAGGTAGTAGATGCTGTTGATGCAGTAGTTACATTTGGCGAGGAAAACCCAGAAGTATTCAAGGATGCTGTTGAAACAGTAGAGCCATCTGTAACGGATGCACAGCTTGAAACAGTATTGACAAAGGCTCCAGGTTTCTGGGCTAAGGTCAAGCAACTATTAGGAGTATAATGTCTGAACTACAACCACTAGGTGATTGGGTATTAGCAAAGCTTCCCAAGAAAGATACAGGAGAAGAAACTAAGACTAGTTTTGGTCTTGTTTTGATTAATGACAATGATTTGGACACGCAATTATTGAGCGCAGAAGTGGTAGGTATCGGCTTAGGCGGAACTGACATTAATGGGGCAAGATTGCCCATAGATGTACATGTCGGCGATACTGTCTGGTATGTGCAACATAATGGCGTTGCCCATAAAATTGACGGAGAAGATCACATCTTCTTGAATGTACGAGCAGGTTATGTACTTGCCGTAGAAAAGGGCGGTAATTCGTAATGTCAGATGCATCAGTACCATTAGGCTTAACTGACCTAGAGGAAATTGTAGAAGCAGTAGCACATAATCTATATAACAAGTGGGCAATTGAAGATCGATTCAGCGAAGAGAATATGGTTGAATATGCTCAACATTCAGTATCAGATACGGTGCAGGTCATTAACGACTATATGTCACTATTTAACGAAAAGCTTATGCAACAACAAGCAACAAAGATTGACTTAGCTGTTGAATAACTAAACCATTAAATGTGGTATAATATGAATAAGGCGTGGGCGTAATGCCTACGCCTAATTCAATTAGGGAGATGATTAATCATCACCAAAATACTGCAAACGCTAAACAAAAAAGCTGAATGGATATCAGATGCTACATCTAATGCCTTCGGAAAACCTCTGTTTATTATTGTTCACATTATATGGTGGACTATATGGATGATAGATGGGCTTGAAAAATACCCATATGGATTTCTTACGCTCATAGTATCCCTAGAATCTATTTTGTTGTCAGGACTCATTTTGAATGCTTCTAACCGAGCAGCTCAAGAAGATAAAAGACTAATGAAAAAGGATTTTAATCTAGGACTAGATACAAATGAAATCGTAGATAGAATGTGGGATGAAATTCAAGAACTGAAGGATCTCATTAGATCAGAACAACTGATTCATGAAAAGCCAATAGTTAAAGGAATCAACAAAGCAAGAATGGAAGATAATGAATGGGCTGCATACTTACAAGATGGAAATCTTAGTGGTTGCCCAGGATGTAAACCAATCTTGTGATTCAGTAGCAGGAATTAATAGGAATAGGGGGTACTGACGTACCCCCTGTTTCTATACTAATTAGTATCCCGCCCTAATTCCTTGACAAGGCGGGGTTTGTAATGGTACTATAGATATATGAATGGAGATAATATGACTTGGCAACAAGAAATAAATGATAAACGTAAGTCAGAGAACTGGTATGGCTGTGATGTAAATGACGGCTGGAGAGATATTGTGCTAGAAGCAGATGCTATGCTAGATTATATTGACCCTGACTATAAGATTTGTCAGATCAAAGAGAAGTTTGGCACTATGCGATACTACTTTGAGACTGATAAAGAAGGTATTGAAAATAAGATTATGCATGCTGTTGTAGAGTATGCTGAACGTAAATCAAGAAACACCTGTGAAGATTGCGGGGAATACGGAAAAATTCGTGGGGATATTGGATGGATGCGTACCCTATGTGATAAATGCCATCAGACCTATAACCCAGATCCTAATTTTAAGGAATATACTGATGCTTATTTTGACAATTTAGCCCCAGCCACATTCACAAAAGATATGGTAGATACCCTTGATAAAGAAACAAAGCTAATTCAGAAAGCGTTGGGAAAAGAATAATGACATATTGGTCATGGATCTTAGCCGTTGTAGGCGTTTCTGGCATGTTTTTAGTAGGAAAGAAAATATTAAAAGGATGGATTGTGTTATTTTGCAATGAATGTCTATGGATTGCCTACGCATTAAGCACTAAACAGTATGGATTTGTTGTAATGGCTACAGCATATATAATGGTATATATTAAATCTTATTCAGAATGGAGCAAAAGATGAATATTATGGACTACATATTACTTAAAGAGGCTATTAGTACCACTGCCCTTGAGAATGAATTGACAGAAGAAGAAATTAATTCACTACATGATAGTATTATGAGAAAATTGCGGGGTGAAGAATAATGTGTACGACAGATAATGTAGTTGCAGGTATTATTATTGCATCTGGATTTGTTATTTTGGCGGGAGCTGTAGTAACAATGCTAGTATCTGCTATTGATGATTACCTATACAATAAAAATAAGAGAAAGAATAAGTAATGGAAGTATGTGAAGCTTGTAATATGGGATATGGCATTGAATTAAATAGGTGTCATGGATATAATCATGCCAATGCCATTATTGAAAAAATTCGGGAATTACATAAACTAATAATAGATGACAATGCTGCCTGTGGCGATATAGATTGCTGTGGTGAATATGAGGAGTATGAGTTATGTGCTGATTGTTATTGTGAATATCCTTGCCCTACTATCAGAATTATAGATGGAATTACAGATGAGGATGATGAATAATGGGTTTATGCACTACATATCACGACTGGATATGGCAGGAAGACGCTAGTGGCTATGAATGGGCAGTATGTGCCCAATGTGAAGCAGTATCTAGCGAATATGATGAACCAGAATCAGATCATGACTGGGGAGATGATTATTAAATACATTAGTATTTAATAATATAATAATAAAATTTGGCGGGAATTGCAAAAGAGTCATAACTATAACCTATATAACATAGAATAAGACAGATCATATTCCAGGATAACTCATATAACCTGGAATAAGAGATAGCCAAAATTATCCACAAGCTCTACACTACCAATTTCACAGGTTATACGCTACCAATATCACAGTTATACACAGTTATACACAAGTTATACACAGATAAATACCATATGTTGATGAATAAATATCCTAGTTATATGAGTAGTTTGATATAGGTAGTATGGATCATACAATAAAACACCCCGTAATGTCAATATTTATGCCATTTTTTGTAGGTTTTCTACAAATATAGAGCAAAACTACCACAAAATACCACAAATTTGTAGGATATCTACAATGTGGATAACTTGTGGAGATCTTTGACCCCCATCGTAATGTCTAGCTAAATAAACATAACCCGCATATGCCCCAAAACTTCCAGCGATTTTAAAAAGGTCCTCGTAAATAGGGGGTATTTTGCGGGGCGGGAGAGAAATTTGTAGATTTCCTACAAATGTTTGTTTTATGTTATATATTCTGGGCATAGAAAAACCCCCAAGGATATAATTCCCTGGGGGCTATAGAGTGGACTTGGTATATACCTAGATACGCCCTATGAGTCAAAGGGGTTAAGGTCTATTCCTATCCCCCCAACCATTCGATGTGCCTGTGATTGAATGTCTGTATTGCCATACGCAGTAATTCCAAAGTCGTGTCGCCTCGCCATTACCTCTAGATAAGATAAGATAATCTTGAAGAACACATCATTGGTAACTTCGCTTTCCTCTGACATACCGATACCAAAAAGATAAGGCGAGAACCGCCTATCGTTTATGGCTTCAATCAAATGGTCTACCGACTTAGTTACTATTCTTGACATACTACCTCTATTCTATTATGGACAACATTCTATCATACTTGGTATGAGGTTGTCAAGACTTTTACTAGGCTATCATCTGATCGAACTACGATACTTGGTGCTGCAACCTTTTCACACCCGCACCAAATCATATGCTGGTTACACGCAGCACACATAACGAAGCCGACCTTATATCCTTCTTTGGTATATCCAGACAGCTGCCTGGCTTCACGCTGCCTGTATTGCTTTGGAAGGCTTGCAGTAGGCTTTGTTGGTACATCTTCCTTTAGTTTATCTAACTTTAACGGTTTGATATCATCATTAAACACACCGCCATAAGCAGCAATTGCAGTTTTCTGTTCATCTGTAAACCTTCCTCTTTCTCCTACCCTGAATCCCAGGGACCTAAGATATTCTCGCTTAGTCATTTGTCCATTCCTTATCATCTTTAATTAGTTTAATAGCCATATCAATGGCTGCATAGAAGTCACCCTCGTCACATACAATGCCATCAGGGAAGAAGTCATCATTGTAGATTTCCCACCAAGGATTGTTATGATAGATTTCATATTCACGTTCTACCGACCATAAATGTGTAAGGGTTACTAGGTCATGGTCTGTTTCTGCAAACCGCTCCAGTTCGTCTGTGTAGCGGTTAATGTTGATATCATGCTCTACCCACTCGCCAGTATCCATATCTTCGGCGGGAATAGAAATGTACATCTCTCCATTACGAGCAACATGCAATGTACGTCCTAGATATTCGATAGTAGCCACATCGGTACTTGATGTGCCATCTACATAGAATTCAGCCATTTGCCTATCTTCAGGAACTACCTGATGATATGTGATTACCACATTATCTGGTCTTGTTACATTTAGTTTAGTCATTGATTAACTCCATATCTTCGTGCATTAGGTAAAGGCTCTGCTCTTCAATGTGGAAGTAGTAGCCTTGTGGTAATAGTTGATTGAACCAATGATAAACAACTTCAGCAATAGCAAACACATTCTCTGCGTGTTCCTCGTGATTATTACCTCGTACCCATAGTTGGCTCTTAAGTTCTTTCCAATCTTCAATGTCAATCTCAAAACCAAAATGAATTCCAGTTTCAACTAATTGAATATCAAAGTCAGTTGTTAGCATTTGTGAACCGTCAATCCAGCAACCCAAATGGTCGCCAGTTACATCGCTTAAGTCATTTACTCTAGTCATTGTTAAATCCTATCATAGATTCTAGTACGCTGTCAAAGGAAACATCAACAGCTTCTGTGATTTCCCCCCAATTATTTTGTAGCCACTCACGGCATTTGGTCGAATCCCAATCGGTCAAGTAGCGCAAATCCTGTACGCTAAATTGAATTTCGATCACAAACAAATCGGTGTCATTGTGTTCCATTATCCCTCCAGTTCTAATACGGCATTTGATAGTGCTTCGATACGCTCGGCAATCCAAGTAGGAACACCTAGGGCTTCTAGGTCTTCTGCTTCGATTTCACCGCCAGTAAATTCAGGGCAGCCATAGGTCATACAATTCCAACCACAACCGCCACCGTCTTCATCGTCCCAAGTAGAAATATTAGGGAACATTGTCTTTTCGCAATAGTCGCAATCCACGACTGTATCTTCATTCCATTCAGTAATCATAAGGGAATCCTATCAGTTTTGGGTGGTGGTGTCAAGGGAAATTGGGGCGGGTGCATAGAAAGCATCATTAAAGGTATCTACAACAACCTGACACATATCATCATATACCCATTGTCTATCTATATCTAGGAATTGTGACTGAACAGTATCCATATAACTAATTAGATTCTCTTGTAGTTGTTCTTTAAGTTCTTCTAGATTCATTTCTTATTTCCAATCTCTACTGCTGAGCGGGTATTATAAAAGTAATCTACAAGACGTAGACCATTTTCCCAATACTGTAATTCGATAGCAGTATCCCTATGCATTTGTACTAGGTCTGCTGCCAATTTTTCTGCAATTAGTTTTAATTGTTCTGTACGATAATCAGACATTACACTTCCTCAACTTCTACGTCATAGCACACATCTAGTGGCTCAAACTCATACACATCTTTAATTAGTTTGTTAGCCTTATGTGCAATGATTTCATCTGCAAGTACGCTATCTGGTTCACGGTCAATGACGGTGGATAGTACAAAATAATCTGCTACAAATGTTACTCTATAGGAACTCAACTGTTACTCCTTGTGATTGATAATCTAGGTTTTCATCTTCCATATCTACTGTGTGACCTTTAGCCTCAAAGTAGTCATACATATCCTCGTAGTCTACACCAAATGGGGCGGGATTGTCAAGGATAAATTTTGCATATTCTTCTTCATCTATAGTAATAGTAAAGGTATGCTCTGATAGAACTTCATAGGTTTTAGTTAAACTAATTGACATTTGATAACTCCTCTATATCCCATTGGTCAAATTGCTTTCCAGATTCATCTTCAAGAACGTGATAATCTACGTCCCATTGATTATCGCAATACATTTGTTCTGCTTCTTCAAGAGTATCTGCTGTAATCCAGCCATATACAATGACTTGATATTCTGCCATTTTGTATCCTTTGTTTGATTGATATAGATATCCTACCACAGGGGTATGACATATATCAAGGAAAACTTCCAGAGATTTTTGGACTATCCGTAAATTAGAGAATTTTTGCGGGCTCCCCCGTATTCTCGGAGATTTTTAAAGCTCAACGTAATTAAGATCTTTTTTGCGGGGTTGCCCGCCTCCACCTAATTTTCATAGGTGGAGTAGGTGTGTCCATCAACGATGGATACAATCTTGCCCTTACAATAATCGGCAATGGCATTTACCTTTGTCATGTCGTGGGCT
>Ga0209499_1002135_pt1 | contig 12934 bp, 10 predicted proteins | sample C_130208_EF_Meta_FD_187306 | JGI IMG/M metagenome (GOLD analysis project Ga0209499, IMG submission 187306) | Freshwater microbial communities from Lake Croche, Canada to study carbon cycling - C_130208_EF_MetaG (SPAdes) (version 2) | ecosystem: Environmental > Aquatic > Freshwater > Lake...
CCGCAAAATGCGGATCTTCTGTTCCGTCGTGTGTCTTTTGCCTTTCATGGTCTGGGCTCCTTTTAGGGCCGCAGACTAACATTACAAGTGGCCCGGATTTTGGGGGATCACCGCAACGTGATCCCGGAAATTCGAGCCGCTTGAAGGTTCGGTCTGTGTCCGCCCTTCTCCCCGCATCCTCAGGCATGATTAGCTGGGCCCCGACTAACCCTCCAGAGCAAACCGACGACGGATCTTGGCGGGGCATGCTGCATGTGCCTAAGGTCGGGCAGACTTAGTGGAGGGAGGAGGGGACAAAGCCGGTCAGATTTCCTAGCCACGCCACACTTTCCCCTTATTTCACGAATCCGTCTGGGAACTCGTCCCACGTCCGCCCGTCAAGCTTTCGCTCCGGCTTCCTGTGGTTAGCCCCCACCTGCTTGAGGAAAAACGGGAGGTCGTTCGCCTTCGCGAAGTCACGCACCGCGCGTGCCCACGCTAGATCCATGGGCCGAGCCCGCTCGGTTCCGGTCTCCGAGCCGGCGACCACCCAGGACACGGCTGCGTAAGCCGAGAGGTCGATCGGTCCCAGCATAGGCTCGATCATCACGAAGCGGTGCCCCTGCACGCGCAGCAGGTGTGGGAGGCGCTCGTCCGCGAGCTCCTGATTTTCGACTGAGACCCCGCAGGCGAGGTAGGGGGGCACGCCATCCGGGTAGCGACGGCCCATAAAGTCCGCCATCCGCTCCGCGCGCTTCGACCACAGCACATATTTCGTCCCGTCGAGCGCCCGACCCTTGGCCTGGCGGGCGCGGTTCTTGGCGTCGCGCTCACCCGCCACGAGGTCCACCACCGCGAGCACGCGCGTGATGATATCGTCTGGAACTCTGTCCCAAAACAAATCCCCGTGCTGGACCACACCGACAATACCCCGTTTTGGTCGAAGCTTTAGGGGGTCGAAACGGTCATTGAGGACGGTCGCTACTCCTTCGGCTACGGCACCGGGTAGGTTCCTCAGCCGCTTCTGCCACGGCATGATGCCGTCGAGCCACCAGCAGTCGCGACACCCGGGCGAGTACCGTTGGCAACCGACGACGGGATTCCAGTCTGAGGTGAGGATGTCTCCAGCGTTGTTTTTGGCCATGCGCAGACCCTACCAGACTGCTAGGACAAAGACAGTCCTCCAGGGACTATCTTCTTATGCTCGCAGGCGAAGGCTAGAATTCCCGCCAGAACTGGGAGCCCGGGTTAGGCTGACATGAATAGGCAAAAAACATATCACCTAAGCGGGATTCCTTTTTAAAGCCGCCGCGAGTGTTAGCCCGGGATTCCGGGCCCCCGTAAGTGCGATTTTTGAGACTATCGGTATGCGGGGACCTCTAATGTCCGGGTAGGGTCTGTAGAATACGGCCCAATGAATCCCCCCTCGGCAGTTCCTGCGGTCGAAGTCGCCGCTACAGCACCAATCCTTCCGCCCCCGACTGTCACCAATCCCGTTAATCCCACCGATCTCCTGCAGTTGTGGATCCTGCGACTGACCGCCCATTTTCTCGTCAGTATGGGCATGGTGAGCAAGACCACGGTTGCCAGCCCGTATGTCCGGTCTGCCTGCCGCCGCCGCGGCCCGCGTTCTTTGTCCGGCTGGCCGGATGATACCACGGACATGGTCAGCGCGATGGCCGGTCTCAAGAAGCCTGATGCCAGCGTGAGCAAGGCCGAATCCAAGCGGCTGATGCAGGCGCAGCTCACGCGGCGCATTCGATCCTTGGAGAAGCGGCTTGGGGGCATTCCTTGGCTCGTGGCGATCGAGCCGAACGCCAGCAACAGCCTCCGGGCGGTGGGTCAGCTGCTCAGTCTCGATGACCGAGAACTTAAGGTCCTGGCGTTTCTCCTCATGCTGCAGTCCCACGGTCACCTGCATACTGCTGCGCAATCGCTGTTCAGCGGTGTAACCGACCAGCAGGCTACGGAGGCAGTGGCGGTCGCGATCGGCCTCCCGTTCGATGCGGTACTTGAGGCGCTTTCCATCCGCAGCCGGCTGATGAGCTGCCAACTGGTTCGCTGGAACCACCATGATATGGATCTGTCGGCCAAGTTCGACTGGGTATCCAAGGGATTTTTGCAGGAGATGCTCCAGCCGGGCTTTGACCCGTTCAAGGCCCTCCGCGACCGCATTGTCCAGGCGCCCGCGCCGACGCTCACCTGGGACCAGTTTTCCCACTTGGGTGAGCTCCGGGAGGTCATTCTGAGCTATGTGGGAAGGGCGCTCAACACCGCGAAGCCTGGCGTCAATTTGCTGCTCCACGGTACCCCGGGCACGGGAAAGAGCGAATTCAGCCGCGTGCTGGCCCAGAAGCTTGGCTGCGATTTGTACGAAGTCTCGTCGCAGGACGAGGACGGCGATCCGGTGGATGGCGGTCGCCGTCTGATGGCTTTGCGCGTCCTGCATGCCTTTTGCGCCGGGCGGCGCACGCTGCTGGTCTTCGATGAGATCGAGGATGTCTTTCCGAAGCCGCATGCGCTGTTCGGCTCTCAGGGCGGCCGCTACAAGGGGTGGATGAACCGCATGCTCGAGGGCAATCCGGCCGTCACGATCTGGATCACCAACTCGGTCGAGGCGCTCGATCCCGCCTTTGTCCGGCGCTTCGACGTAGTGCTGGAGGTCAAGGCCGCTCCCGCCGCGGTGCGCGAGACGCAGCTGCGCAATCTGCCGGTGACGCTGTCGGAGGCGACCATCAAGACGATCGCCGCCTGCACCCACCTTTCCCCGGCCGTGGTCAACCGCGCTGCCACGGTGGTGAGCGCGATCCAATCCGATCTCCCGGTGGGACGCGGTCCGCAGATCATGGAACTCATCGTCAACCAGACTTTGCAGGCGCAAGGCCACGGGCAAATCAGGGGTAATCAGGCAAACGCTTCGATTTACAATGCCGCCTACATCAACTCCGACTTTGACCCTGTGGCACTCGCCGAAGGTATCCGGGAGGCGAAATCGGCTCGGCTCTGCCTGTATGGCCCGCCGGGCACTGGAAAGACCGCCTACGGGCAGTGGCTCGCCGGGCAGCTGGGTCGGCCGATCACGGTCAAGCGGTCCTCGGATCTCCTGAACCACTACGTTGGCATGACCGAGAAGGCTATTGCCAAGGCGTTCCATGAAGCCGCCGAGGAGGGGGCCGTTCTGCTGATGGATGAGGTCGATTCCTTCCTGCAGGAGCGCGGCAAGGCCCAACGCTCCTGGGAAGTCACCCAGGTGAATGAGTTCCTGACCCAACTTGAGCAGTTCGAGGGAGTGTTCATTGCCACGACGAACCTGATGGAAGGCCTCGATGCGGCAGCCCTAAGGCGTTTCGACCTCAAGGCGAAGTTCGGCTACCTGAAACCGGAGCAGGCGAGGGGACTCCTCGAAGCCCATCTTTCGGCCATCGGTGTTCCGGCCGGCTCGGCGCCTGAGGTCCGTCAGATCGAGGCGCTCATGAACCTGACCCCGGGTGACTTTGCGGCCGTAGCCCGGCAGAATCGCTTTCGTCCCTTAGGCTCGGCGGTCGCCTGGGTCGCCGCCCTGGAGGCCGAATGCCGTCAGAAAGCCGGTTCCACTCGCCGAATCGTGGGCTTTGGTTCATTGGAAGAGGCCTCAGCATAATCCCTATCACCCCATGACTGAACTCACCATCAACTGTCCGAATTGCGGCAAGGACATCAAGCTGACCGAGTCGCTGGCGGCTCCCTTAGTCGCGTCCACCCGGCGCGACTACGAGGCCCGCCTTTTGCGGAAGGATACCGAGGCAACGGAGAAACTGAAGTTGGCACGAGAGCAGATCGGGATCGAGGAGACTGCCAAGGCCCGTTTGATGCTCGCCACGGATCTGGACCAAAAAGCCCAGCAATTGGCTGAACTGCAGACCGTCCTCAAGGCCCGCGATGCGAAACTCGCCGAAGCGCAACAAGCGCAGGCAGGGATGATCCGCAGGGAGCGCGAACTGGATGACGCCAAGCGTGAACTCGATCTAACGATTGAAAAACGCATCCAGGAGGGCCTCGAAGCAACCCGCCAGCAGGCACGCAAGGAGGCCGAAGGCGAGCTGCGGCTCAAGGTATCGGAGAAGGAACTGACCATAACCTCGATGCAGAAGCAGATCGAGGATCTCAAGCGCCGGGCGGAACAGGGATCGCAGCAAATGCAGGGCGAGGTTCAGGAACTGGAGCTCGAGTCACTTCTCCGGGCGAAATTTCCGCGCGACACCATTGAGCCCGTTCCAAAGGGCGAACACGGGGGCGATGCGCTGCAGAGGGTCGTCGGTCCTTTGGGACAGACCTGCGGCACGATCCTCTGGGAATCCAAGCGCACCAAAAACTGGTCCGATACCTGGCTCCCGAAACTACGGGATGATCAGCGAGTCGCCAAGGCGGAGTTCGCGGTCATCGTCACCGCGGTCCTGCCCAAGGAAGTCGAATCCTTCGACTTGGTGGATGGGGTTTGGGTCGTCCAGCCAAAGGCTGCGATCCCCGTCGCCCTCATGCTGAGGCACTCACTGGTGGAAATCGCCATGACCCGGCAGGCGACCGAAGGTCAGCAGACCAAGATGGAATTGCTCTACTCCTATCTCACCGGGCCTCGGTTTCGGCAGCGGGTGCAGGCACTCGTCGAAGCTTTTTCGAGTATGAAGGAGGATCTCGATAAGGAAAAGAAGGCGATCACGAAGCAGTGGGCGAAGCGCGATGAGCAGATCGAACGGGTGATGCAGGCGACCGTGGGCATGTATGGCGATATGCAGGGGATCGCGGGAAAGACACTGCAGGAGATTGATGGACTGGAATTTGCTGCACTGGAAGGCTGCGAGAAACCAATCAGTCGGTCCGCATCGACGCAATTAAGCACCTAACAGCCGAGTCGACGTGATCCCGCTTTTTTGGGCCGATTGAATAGCCGGTCCGGGTTCCCGCGTATCTTTCATTGCCACTACTAGATAATCTACGCGCCGCACATCTGTGGTCATCACGCTATGTTACCGGCCTGCTCAAAGAGCAGCTGTTCTAGTTTGTAGGCGTCCCAATGGACATGAACGGCTCTAGAATTTCGGTTCATCAATGTGGCCGACTCGCTGATACAGGCGCAATATGCCTCATAGTGAACTCCTTCTTTGACATCCATCCAAAGAAAGTCTTGAGCCGGCATGTTGGCTTGGAAACTAGCAAATAGCTTATCAATCGCCTTCTTTATCCGGGCGTCGTAGACGAGCGGTCGAATCGGGTTTTGAGTAGGAAGAAATAGGGCAAGATGCATTCCTACTGCAAAGAGAAACTTTGTGCCAAACGATGGGCCGATTTCGCTGAGTTTCGATGCTCCATCGATGACGCAAAGACTATCAAAGGCGCCAGCTAGATCGCCTGCCAAGACGCGTCCGGCAGCGTTGTTTATTCTCTGGGCTGCTTGAGGTGTTTGCGTGGACACAAAAAGTTTTGCCGGACCATCTTTAGCTGGTCTTCCATTTGTTTCCCCGAATCCCCAAACCATCGAAAGCAGATAGACTGCTGGCCAATTAGGTTGTTGGAATTCGTCCACGGCTAAGCATTCGCGAGTAATAATCGAATTAGAACTCAGAGTATTACCGCCATTATGTAGAGAAATATGCTCTTTCACTTTATCCCACTCAATTGCGAGCGGAGAATGGCTTAAGAGGATATCGTGACGTTCGATAAACTTTCCCACGTGAACCGCTTGTTCTATTGGAGCCGAAAAAGCGGCGAGGTGTGTGATTGCTTGGGGTGGGAAATGCATAAACTTTAGGATTTTTTGATCAACGCTGGGCGTACCTGTTCGTATTCGAGTGCCGACAAGACTGCATCATCGTATTGGTCTGGAGGCAGTGGGTAGCAAGTATTCTACCGTGATTGTCATGTCGTAATTAGCCCCGCCATCTTTCGCGCTTCCGCCTGAATCTCAGTTCTAAAATCAGCAGGGGCGAGCACCTCGCAATCGCTGCCAAAGGCCAGGACAAAGCGTGTGAACTCCCCGAAGTCTCTGACCTCAAACACGGCCTCGATCGCGCCTTCACCCAACTCGCGAGTGGAGCGCAGCCCCGACCAGTTGCGCTCCAACACATGGTGGGCTCCAGCGCGGGCGATCCGCAGGGTAACTTCCCGGGTCGGCTGATCTTTGTGGCGGCTCAGGTGCGCATGCGCATCGAACCCTGGCGGGCGCTTGAAAGTCCGTGCGAGCAGCTTGACCGACTTTAGGCGCCGCGGCGTGACTACGAAGTCGCGGATGCTGTCGGACTTGCTGTCGTGAGCGATCAGCCGCCACTGGTGCTTGAAGCAGCAAAGATGGTAGGGGCGTAGAACGCGCTCCATCGGAGCGGAGTTGGCCTTGCTCTGGTAGCTGACCGCCAACTGCTGGCCAAGCAGGAGACCGCGGAAAATTGTGGCGAACTGATCCTGGTCGATTTTTCCAGCCCCATCTGGGTAGAAGGAGAACAAGCTGGTGATTTCCTCGCGGAGTCCCGAACGCTTGTTGCCTACGAGCCCGCCGGCATCCTCTTCAAAGATATTGCCGATATGCTTGGCCAGCGGCATGCCGCTGAAGACCGCGAGCGCCTGCTGGGCGACCAGCAGCGAACCGAGTTCGTCGTCGTCCAACCGTCCAACCCAGACGGAGAGATCCACATCGCGCTTGTAGATGTAAGACCGTCTCGCGGGTTCATACTGCAGTGCGCATTCCTCGGCCCCGTGGCCTTGCTCAGTGTCTTTCTCCTCAATGCGCTGCTTCAGCACGTCGATATCGCGCCGAATCTGCCGGTCCGTGACTTCGAGCTTCTCTGCCAGACGGTCGCAAGTCACCCGAAGCTCTTCATTTTGGGGATTTTCGGTGAAGCGCCGGACTAGGCGATGGATTTCACGGACCCGTTCGAGTTGGTTCAGGTTAGGCATGGCAGAGTAGGGGTTCGGTTGTGAAATTAACTGTTCCAGTGCTTCCAGATCATGACCATCGCAGCCGTGTCGAGTTCGCAGTACTGCCTGAGCAGTTTGGCGCAATTCTGGCGGACCTCCTCATTCATCTCGTGGCGGAAAATGAGATCCTGGTAGATGCGGATGGCGCCCGTGCCGTCGGTGATGACGTCTTTGTCGCCGTTGGCGGCCAACTGCAGGGCGGGCAAAGTCTCGTAGGGATTGAGCGGCAGCCCTTTCCCATCGAGTTGGAGGTATTTTTTGAACCAGGGATGCCCGCGCAGGTCGACCGACTGGTTCCACACGGCAGGTAGCACCACTTTGATTGAGGTGCGTCCAAGCATTCTCGGATGAAAATAATGCGCTCGTGCGAGGCGGTGGAGGTCGCGGATGCGGGGTGGATCGTGGCGTTTCCCTTTAGCGTCCTCGGGGCCAAGGAAGTCGTCGATCCAGCCTGCCAAGTCATCCAACTCAGCCAACTGCTGAAAACCAGAAACCCGCAGGGCCTCCTGCGGGTCACGCTTCACCCATTTCTCGATCTGCTGTAGCACACCAACCAGGGTGCTTTGTTCGTAGGGCGACCAAACGTAGACCGTGCCTTTCTCCCCGATCTGCTCACGCAGTGAGCGGGCAAACTGGAAGTTGGGGAACTCGCGTTGGGTGTTAAGCCATTCCGCATGGGCGAGCTTCCCGGCCTGGTCCAAGGAATGACAGCTCCATTGAAACGCGACCCTCTCATAGGGGTGCAGTCCGGCATGATAAGGCAGCGCCACATTGCAGGCCTCGAAGTCGATAAAATGAAGCGGCCAACCCGGATCGGTCTCATGCGACTTCAGCTCACGTTTCAAGACAGCAGGCAAGTATTCGCTCCCTCCGTTATGGGAGTGCGACCATTGGAGGAGTCGACGATCCCGGACAGGACCGTCATTGCCCAGTTGGTCCTCGGTGAGGTCGAGCAATGATGCCCGCCCTTGGCTGAGCAGGGTTGGGACGGGGTCAGGCCTTTTACTAGTGCCGATGCGTGTGACCTGATGGAGGTCAAGAACGTGGAATTGGGCGTTTGCCATCGCGCCCCAGCACTCGGCAAATCCATGGCGGGCAATCTTCCGCTCCATTCCGAAACGGTATTCGCACTTGCGGCAGACTTTGTAGGTGTCTGCGACGGGCTCTTGTTCCCTCGTTACCTTGCCATCCCCGCCGATCAGGGCTCTCAGGGTGGCTGCTCGAGCAATGACCTCAGGCATGAGCAGACTGGTCTCAGCGGACACGTCGCGGGTGGTCAGCAGCACAGAATTTTTCAGCGCAGCGAGATTGCCTGAATATGTGACCGTCGGTCGCGACTTGGGATTGGTCGGATCGCGCGAGATCTGAAATTTGTCCAGAGTCTCGTTCGCGGTCGCAAGGTGCGCCTTGTCCACAACACAGAGCCAGGGTTTGATGGTAAACTTCGGGAAGGCTTTCTTGAGGACATAGGCCTGAAATGCCACATCGAGCAGGTAAGGTCGCCACTTGGTCGCCACCTCATTAGTCCTTACCTTCATGAAGGGGGACTTCGCGTCGTCATCCTCGTCTTCACGACCCTCCTCATCGGACTTAAGCGAGGAAGACTTCACCTCGATCAGATGAAGGACGTTGCCCTCGCGCCTCAGGATGTCCGTGCGGGCGTAGAGGTTATCCCAAATCACCGCCGCTTCGAATACCACTCGATCCGACCGTTCAGAGATCAGTGCCTGGGTGCGGGCAAAGGCCGGCAGCGGGTCGCGGTCAGCGACGAGGTCGATCCCGTCGGGGTATTTCGCCTTGGCGATGAGCTCGACCATAAAACCGCCATCCGCGAGGAATTGGAGGTAATCGTTCTCCTCGAGGTTCGACGGGTATTTTCCCTTGCGGTAGAAAAGTTTCGTCCTGCAGTCGAAGCAGGCCTTGAAGTCGGATTTTGTGAGGTAGGGGCTGGGCATGCGCGAGACTATGTCAGGACGACCCTGACCAAGCTTGTCCTACCAAGCGAGTATTTCTGCTTCACAACAAAAACGAGGCGGTACGTAGTTTGAGCCACAAAGGGAGGGTGTAGGCTAGCCAAACCCTGTGGAAGGTAGGTGGAGGTCGAACGGAAAAGGAGGTCGACAAACCGCACCGATTTGATCGCCCTCACTCGTCTCCCAGACTGACCCATTGGTCGGCTCGAGAAGAAGTGTCCAGTCACTAACCAGTCCACAAATCGCCTATGAGCACGAGGATTAAAATAATTGGCACGGCCAAACACGTATCCAAAGAGCAGTTGCGCGCCTTTATCCATGCTACTGCCATTTTGCTTTCATACCACAACCAGGACCAACCCTGGAAAATAATAGTCGAACTGTACCCGAAGCTAAATGAATTTATGTCGATACATGGCGAACAAGTTGGCGATTGTGTGAATTATCCAATTACCGTGAACATCACGGGCGAAACGCGCGCATCCACGAAGAAAATGAAATACGCGGTGATTCGATTGCTGCGTTCGCTTGAGCCCGAAGTCATGCTCACAACCTGTGTCCATGAGGTGATACATGCCTTCATGACCTTTCCGCCGGACACTTCGGAGGCCTGCACCACACGGCTTTGCGCCAAAATCAAGCCGGACGTCAATCAGATCGCGAAGATTCTGCTGAACAACACCTACAAGAGAGCGGCCTACATTGCGCACACGAAGATCTCATATGTGGCTAAGGATGGGGATTTTTATGATGCGGCGCAAAACGCCAAAATTGGGGTAAAAACCAAATACAAGAGGTCCATGACGTGATCCCGCTTATTCGGGCCGCTTGAAGAGTCGGTTTGGGCCTCTAAAAAGGACCCAGACCATGAAAGGCGAACGCTATAAACTGCTAAGTGCTCTGTTTGCCCGAACCCCTTAAGCGGAATCGCATCTGTAGTGCAGTATTCGGATCATTGGTTCTGCTAAATGCACCGTAGCACTAGAATTTGCCCCGCGTGCCACCAATCGGGAACCAAAGCTTGTCCGACCTGTAATCACGAATTGGTCTTCCATTCTGCCGCCGCATTTATTCAAAAGCAGCAACAGACGGGAATGAGGCACTGAAGATCAGTAGCCGCACTTTTGCCATGGACAACAGCGGCAGTGAACGTAACGGCTTAGAGGCCGTGAAGGTGTGCGAGAAGATGGAAAACAGCCATGAAACCAAAACTTTATATTTTCGGAGGCCCAGGAAATTACTGGAAATTATCCGCTGCCTGCACCGGCGGCCGCAACGAATACGGCATCATTGATAGTGATTTTAGACTAAATGGTAAACGGAAAATAAGTGGTTTAAAAATGCACCCTGATTTTAAGGAAAAAAAAGGGGCAAGCACAGCAGGGGGCAGTGGCTATATTGGGCATGTTCAATTTTCTAGCTTCGATAAGGCCAAAGAGTTTCTTGAGAAATACTACGACGTTAGGATGGGTTGACCGCTATTCGTTCGGCCTCTTGCGTTCGTGCTCCATGCGCTGGCGCTCCAACTCGCGCTTGTGCCGTTGACGATATTTTAGGTTGGCGAGGCCCTGCTTGGCGTCGCCTGTCTAGAGCTTCAGTCGCGCAAAGTCCCCCTGTCAGGGCGAAAGGCCCAGCACGCTGCGAGCACGAAGCCCAGCCCGCCACTTTGCGGCTTCCGCCTTTTTATTCATGCAAAGGCCAGGGTCTCCGCAGTACTGATGTCTAGCCAGCGAAGCGCCTGCTGCATCCGAAATATATTTCAGGCCTTTTAGAGAAATATCACCCCCACATGTTTGCCCAGCGCAACAACCGCGGCGCACCCGCGGTACGGGTACCGGCGGTACGGGTACCGCCGGATTGCCGCACTTTTACGACAGGAAGGCTGGCGGGTGGGCAAGCGCCAGGTGGGTCGCCTGCGCCGGCTGGAGGGGCTGCGGGTGCCGCCGACCAAGCGGAAGCTCGTGCGGCGGGGCCGCTCCACCGGTCTGCCAACCAAGGCGACGCACAAGAACCACGTGTGGACGTGGGACTTTATCGCCGACGCGACGATCCAGGGAGGGGCCCTGCGGATGCTCACGGTCCTCGCATCAACCGATCGCCCAGACCGACTCTAGGGCTGGACCTAAAAAAGGGATCCGCTCACACCGAAACGCGGTTTTCCGCCAAAACGCAGAAATAATTCTCCCCTGACCGAAATTGTCCTAGGAGATTTGCAACGATGGCGGCAATGAAACCAATCAACCAAAACCCAGTCGAGAGTCCTCAACCGAGCGTCGTTTCCGAGTCGCCGCGACGAGCAACGATGAACGGCAAACCCGTGATCGAAGTCGATGCGAAGACCATCGTTAACTTCGCGAGCAACTTTTCCCATAAGATGCTTTGCGATGGGCTGACGTTTTCGTCCGGGTCGGCCTGCGCCTATTCGTGCGCGTTTTGCTATGTGCCGGATCTCATGCGAAAAAACCCCCATCGGATCGCGAATCCTGAGGATCACGTCGAGCATGTCATCCGGCGACTCCGGCCGGTCGAAGTCTTGCGCGGTCAACTGCTTTTTAAGAACGGGAGACCCAAATTCAGCGATCCGGCCGACCAGCGGGTGATCTATGCGAGTCCGTTGGTCGACGTGGCGGCGAACATGGACTTGGTGCGGGAGACGATTGAAATTTGTCGAACAATTTTGGAATTAACCGGGTGGCATATCCGATTACTGTCGAAGTCGAACTTACTTCCGAAGGTGGCGGAAGCGTTGGCGGAACATCGGGAGCGAATGATCTTCGGGGTGTCGACCGGAACCCTCGATGACGACTTGGCGAAGGCCTACGAACAAGGGGCGCCGAAGGTCTCAAAACGGATCGAGTCGTTGCGGTGGTTGCAGGAAAATGGGTTTCGAACGTTTGGGATGATTTGTCCTTCGTTACCGTTGCGAGACGAGACGGATTACCGGGTTTTTGCGGAAAGCTGTGCGGAGGAACTGCGAACTGCGCGGTGCGAACATGTCTGGGCGGAGGTCATCAACGTGCGGGGCGAGTCGATGGTTCGGACATGTGCGGCGTTGCGGGCGGCGGGCTTCGCGGACGAGGCGAACCGTCTCGAAAGGGTGAGCACGGACAAGGTCGCGTGGGAAGAGTATGCCCGTCGTACCTTCGAGGCCCACGCCCGGGTCTATGGGGCCCAGCCAGGCAAGCTAAGGTTTCTGCAATACGTGAACAAGGCGTCCCGTCCTTACTGGGAGTCTAAGCAAGAAACTGGTGCGGTACTGCTTTGAGCGGGCCCGAGGTTAATCGGTTCCTATCAGGAAAGGAGGTCGGCTGCAGGTGAGGGGGCGCTCACCTCGGCGGCGGTCCCGCGTGCGGCTGCTGCACCTCGGCCCCGACTTCCTCCTGGATGTAAAACTGACGCCGTGTCGCTCAAAGATTTCCTAGAAGCCGGAAGGAGACGCTAAGAAACCATGTTAGAGTTTGTTAGAGTTTTGGCCCTTTTCGGCCCACAGAAAACCCGCATCCCATTGAAGGAATGCAGGTTAATAAGTTGGTGCCCCCACGGGGTATCGAACCCCAATGTGCTGCGACGTACTTGAGATTTCCAACCATTTCTGCCGGGTTATTGTAGACCGAGCTACTCTCGATACATGGGACACTTGAGCCGTTTCCGACTGCTGCACCCTCTGGACTCACTCATGAGCGCCATTGGGCCATATCGCACTGCCACGGAAACCGGCCAAGGCGGGTCAAAGTCCTCGTGGACGGCGCCCTCCTTACTTCCTGAGCGGCAAAAGGCCGTAAGATTAGCGCCTGGGGTGGCTCCAAATGGCACCCCAAATCATGTCAAGTAAACGACAAGACAATAAAAAAGCGGTTCAGCGTTTGTCACCTAAACCGCTTATTATAAATGGCTGCCCGGGCTGGGATCGTGAGCGGGTCCCGAAAACTGGGCCAGGTGGAGTGTTAGTCTTTGGCTTGGTTTGATGTGCTGACTTCGGTGGTGGTTGGCAATCCTAAGCGGAGGGACGGACCGGCTTGGCGGTCCGTCCTGGAGCT
>Ga0209499_1002141_pt1 | contig 12905 bp, 7 predicted proteins | sample C_130208_EF_Meta_FD_187306 | JGI IMG/M metagenome (GOLD analysis project Ga0209499, IMG submission 187306) | Freshwater microbial communities from Lake Croche, Canada to study carbon cycling - C_130208_EF_MetaG (SPAdes) (version 2) | ecosystem: Environmental > Aquatic > Freshwater > Lake | place...
AGCGGGCGCGCCATCCGGCCAGTTGCCCCTCATTATAGCCATCGATGCGCTCACCATCGAAATTGATCTCGCCGCTGTCGCTGCGATCGGTGCCGCCGAGCAGGTTGAGCAAGGTGGTCTTGCCCGAACCCGACGGGCCCATAATGGCGACAAAATCGCCCTGCTCGATGGTCAGGTTCAAGCCATCAAAGATGGTGATGCTTTCTTTGCCGCGCTTGTAGGTCTTTTTGACATTCTTCAGCTGGATCAGGGCATTCATGTCGGGGGGTCCTATCGGTCGAACTTAAGATTTGGCGTCAAGAAAGGTGACCTTTACGGCCATCTCGGGAAGGATGCGAACGTCTTTACCGTCAAATCCGATACGGACCCGAACGGTGGCCTTGTCGCGGCTGGCCGTAGGGATCTTAGCGATCACATGGGCGGGAAGCACGGTGTCGGGATAGGCATCCATTACCGCCTCGACCCTTTGACCCTCTGCAACCCTGCCAATATAGGCCTCGTTCACGTCGACCTCGATCTCGATACTGTCCATATCCACGATGGTGCAGATACCGGTTCGGGTGAAGCCGCCGCCTGCCGACAGGGGCGAGATGATTTCGCCGGGCTGTGCGGCCTTATCGATAACGATGCCGGTGAAGGGCGCGCGGATCTCATATTTGCCAAGCTGGACGCGGCTGCGATTGGCATCGGACTGGGCCGCGACCATCTGCGCCTGCGACAAGGCCGCTTGGGTTTGGGCCACCCGCGCCTTGAGCCGCGCGGCCTGAACATTGGCATCGCTGACATAGCCGGTTGAGGCGAGGGACTCATAACGGGCCAGATCGCGCTGGGCCTGAACATATTGCGCCTGGGCTGCGTCGGCGGCGGCTTGGGCCGAAAGGGCCCGCGCTTGGCTCGAGGCCGCATCCACCTTGGCCAAAGACCCATCGAGAATGGCCAAGACCTGACCGGCCTTGACCGACTGGCCCTCTTCGACACGAACCTCAACCACGCGGCCGGTCACTTCCGAGGCGATGGTGGCGCGGGTGCGGGCCACGACATAGCCCGAAGCGGTTAGTCCACCGGGGCGAACAACGCCCTTATTGGTGCCCATAGGCGCGGCTGCGACCACCACCGGCTTGACCTTCGGCGCTGGCTTAACCACCCAACCGAGGGTCCCGCCAATCACGAGGGCGCCAGCAACGATCCCGGCAATGAGCAGGGGGGACAGGGACGAGCCGCCCTCAGTTTCCGCCCCCGCTGAACGATCAATGCTCAAAGAACGAAGCAGTTCGGACCTATCCACGCACAATCCACCTTAACTAAAGCCATCGATTTGCCCGCACTATGACGGGATATTCGCGGCTGTTCCAATGACAAATTAGCCAGACTGTGCCTTACGACAAGGTCCAGGCCCTCAGATACCTAGAGCCCTAACGAGATTTTTTAGCCGCCGCCGTTTGGCTTGGAACGTTGAACCGCGCGGAATGGATTTTACGCAGCAAGGCCATCTTGTCGGCCAAGACGTCATCCCTGACCGCGACCGTCTCGCCAAACACCATCCAGTGCGGCTGATCGGGGGTCGATTTGGGCCATAGAGGCTCGGTCCCCCCATTGGGATCGCCCGTCTTGATGAAGTTTAGCCAATAGCCCCTCATCGTCTTGCCGGGATTGCCCGCCGCCAAACTGGCAGGGGTGCGGCCGCCCCATTGGAGGAGGAAGGTCTCACCCCCATGATAGGTGCCCGGCTGGGTCGCGCGGCGGTCGGGATCGACATAGGTGACATAGTAAAGATAGGACGGTTGACGGCGCGACACGGAGGAGACCATGGCGGCGCTGGAAAAGACATAGCGCATGTCGCCAAACATTCGGCTGATGCCGCGGGCCTCACTGACCGCAAAATCATCGGCATAGAGCGCCTTCATAGCGGGGGCTTGATCGCCGACCAGGCTAACCACCGCCTCTGGGGTCACACCAGAACTGGGAAACACGCTGCCCTCATAGCTGTTGCCGCCGGTCATTACCGGAACGGGATGGTCCGCGCCCTTGGCGAACAGCGTCACAGGATCGTCGAGGAGGGTCACCCCGTCGATCACCGGCAACTGGAACCCCTTGATCGACGATAGGATCGCCTTGACCTCAATGGCCCTCATCTGGTCCAGGCTCGTGGGTTCTTTGCCACTATTGGCCCGCACGATGGTTTCATCTCCGAGCCGGACAGCCTCCGCAAGCGTGCCGTCGGCAGTCGCCGTGGAGCGCGGCAAGGGCCAGGCCGTATAGCCGCTGGAGGAAATGGCCCGCGCAAACAGGCCCTCGGTGCCCGGCATGAGTTGAAGGAGTTGAACCCCCTCACCGCCCGCTGACACGCCGGTCAAGGTCAGGTTGGCCGGATCACCGCCAAAGGCGGCAATATTACGGTGCGTCCATTCAAGCGCCGCCTTCATATCCAGCAGCGCGAAATTGACGGGCTGAGGCTTACCCGCTGCCTCAGCCATCAACAGGGGGTGAGCCAAAAACCCAAGGGGGCCAAGCCGGTAGTTAAAGGTGACCAGGATCACCCCCTCAGGGTTCCAGACCTCTGCAGAATGTTCCGACGGGCCGGAGCCGGCGATATAGCCGCCGCCATGAATCCGAAACAGGACTGGCAAGTTGGCGTCCGGTGTCGTGCCGGTGGGGACGGAAATATTGAGGGTCAGGCAATCTTCAGACTGGGGCGTTGAGGGAGCGCCGCCTGCCTGAGGGCATACCGGACCGAAGGCCTCGGCCAATCGCTCTGTCGTCCAGACGCTCGCCGGTTGCGGCGGCTTCCACCGCAAAGGCCCGACCGGTGGGGCGGCATAGGGGATGGCCAGGAAATTGACCGATGGGCCCTTAACCACACCCCGGACCGGTCCCAACTCGGTACTGCGCACGACCGTCACCGGTGCCGGAGGGGCAGCGGGGACCGGCTGAGCGGCGACCTGCGCGGCCACAGGACCCGAAAATCCGACAAACCCCGCCATGAGGGCGATGGCTCCAACGGAACCCATGCGGTTTAGACGGCGAAAGCTCAGCATTGACTTAACCCACAAAGACCGATTCAGAACCGCAACGGTTTCATCTTTTGCCCCAAACGCCAAGGCACACCGGGCCTGCGAACATGATAAATCGAGCCCTTGCGCGGCGGCGGGCGTGAACCAACGATTTTTTCGGCGGCGGGAGATGCAAAATTGGGGCATATATCCCATCTGCAGAGCGCAAACCCGTCTGACCGATCGCCCTAGGAAACATCATGCCTCCCTATCGTTCACGCACCACGACCCACGGCCGCAACATGGCAGGCGCGCGCGGCCTCTGGCGCGCCACCGGCATGAAGGATAGCGATTTTGGCAAACCGATCATCGCGGTGGTCAATTCCTTCACCCAGTTCGTGCCCGGTCACGTGCACCTGAAAGATCTCGGCCAACTGGTCGCGCGGGAAATCGAGAAGGCGGGCGGCGTTGCCAAAGAGTTCAACACCATCGCCGTCGATGACGGGATCGCCATGGGTCACGACGGCATGCTCTACAGCCTGCCCTCGCGCGAACTGATCGCCGACAGCGTCGAATATATGGTCAATGCCCACTGCGCTGACGCCATGGTCTGTATCTCCAATTGCGACAAGATCACGCCCGGCATGTTGATGGCCTCGATGAGGATCAATATTCCCTCGGTCTTCGTCTCAGGTGGGCCGATGGAGGCCGGGAAGGTCATCCTTAAGGGTAAGGAAGTGGCGCTCGATCTGGTCGATGCCATGGTCGCGGCGGCAGACGATTCCTATAGCGACGAAGAGGTCGCGACCATCGAGCGCTCGGCCTGCCCGACCTGCGGCTCCTGCTCAGGCATGTTCACCGCCAATTCCATGAACTGTCTGACCGAGGCCTTGGGCCTATCCTTGCCCGGCAATGGTTCGGTCCTCGCCACCCACTCTGACCGCGAGCAGCTCTTCCTTCAGGCCGGTCGCACGGTCGTGGATCTGGCTAAGCGCTATTATGAAGGCGATGACGACCGGGTCCTGCCGCGCTCTATCGCCACTTTCGAGGCCTTTGAAAATGCTATGAGCCTCGACATTGCCATGGGCGGGTCGACCAATACGGTGCTTCACCTTTTAGCTGCCGCGTCAGAGGGTGGGGTGCCCTTTACGATGGATGATATTGACCGTCTGTCGCGCAAGGTGCCCTGCCTTTGCAAGGTCGCCCCTGCAAAAAGCGATGTGCATATGGAAGATGTCCACCGCGCGGGCGGCATCATGTCGATCCTGGGCGAGCTTGATCGCGGCGGGCTCCTGCACACCCATCTGCCGACCGTCCATGCCCCGACCCTTGGCGACGCCATCAAGCGTTGGGACATTGTCCAGAGCCAAGACGAGGATGTGCATCACTTCTTCCGCGCAGCCCCCGGCGGCGTGCCAACCCAAACCGCCTTTAGCCAGTCGCGCCGCTGGGAGGCAGTGGACACAGACCGCGCAGAGGGCGTGATCCGCGATGTTGAGCATGCCTTCTCTAAAGATGGCGGCCTGGCCGTGCTGAGCGGCAATCTGGCGCTTGATGGCTGTATCGTCAAAACGGCGGGCGTGGATGAGAGCATACTGACCTTTGCCGGTCCGGCCCGCGTGTTCGAGAGCCAAGACGATGCGGTCAGCGCCATCCTGACCGGAAAGATCGTGGCCGGAGATGTTTTGGTGATCCGCTACGAGGGTCCACGCGGCGGGCCGGGCATGCAGGAGATGCTCTATCCGACCAGCTATCTGAAATCCAAAGGGCTGGGCAAGGTCTGCGCCCTGATCACGGATGGACGTTTCTCGGGCGGCACCTCGGGCCTGTCCATCGGCCATGTGTCACCAGAAGCGGCCGAGGGCGGCCTGATCGCTCTGGTTCACGAGGGCGACCGGGTCGAGATCGACATCCCCAACCGCTCGATTGTTCTGGCCGTTTCCGAGGCCATTTTGGAAGAGCGCCGCACGGAGATGAACGCGCGCGGCGGCGATGGCTGGATGGCCCATGGTCGCAAAAGAAAGGTCACGGATGCCCTGCGGGCCTATGCCGCCTTCACCACCAGTGCCGCGCGAGGCGCCGTCCGAGATGTGGATCAGATCCGAACCGCTCCAAATGGGGCCTTACCGTCAAAAAAGTGAAACCTTTTGGCCCTAAGGGATGTTCGGTCTCGTTGCGGTCTTGGTCACATCTCATTAGGGTGGCCCGGCTATAAGATCGGTTTCCGATCGAGGATGTTTTCTGATATCGGATAGATATCGGTTTCTAATCGGCGCCATGGGTGCAAGCCCTACGCTCAGTTCAGTTTCGTGGAGAGGGTCCCATGTTCGTTTCAAAGTCTGCCAGCATCGCCGTTGGCGCAATGGCCATCGCGCTCGGCCTGAGCGGTTGCGCCACTCAGAAATATGTCGATCAGCAGGTTGCAGGTCTTGAGTCCCGTCAAGGCACGGCTCTGAACGAGCAGGGCACCAAGATCGGTGGCCGCATTGATGGTCTCGAGACCCGCCTGAACCAGGTTGATCAAACGGCTCGCGACGCTCTGGCCCGCGCCATCGCCGCTGGCAAGCTGGCCGAAGGCAAGTTCCTCTATTCGGTGGTCATGACCACCGATGGCTCGATGACCTTTGCCAGCGGCAAGGCCATCCTTTCAGATGACAGCCAAGCCAAGCTTTCGGCACTCGCCACCCAGCTGAAGTCCGACAATCAAAACGTCTATCTCGAAATTCAAGGCCACACGGACTCCAAGGGTTCGACCAAGGCCAACGAGCAGGTCGGCATGAACCGCGCCAATGCGGTTCGCACCTATCTGGCCAAGCAGGGCGTGCCCCTGTCGCGCATGTCTAGCGCTTCCTATGGCGAAGAGGCCCCCGTGGCTGACAATGCCACGCGCGCTGGTCGTTCGGCCAACCGCCGCGTCGTCATCGTCGTTCTGAAATAAAATGACCTGAGGATCACGCTGGCCATTCGGTCCGGCGTGATCCGTCAGTATCCTTATGGCCTTAGCGCCAAAGGCTCCATCTGGGGTGCCAAGCCTTAACGCGCGCCCTGGCCTCAGCAAGTTGGTCGGGCGTCAGCTCCAGACCCACCATGTCCCTCATACGCTCGGCCTTCTTCTTTTCCCTCGGGTCGTCTGCGCGGGATGCCGAAATCTCGAACCATTTATAGGCCTCGATATAGTCATCTTTGGGGATACCTAAGCCGTTGGCATACATCAGGCCGACATTATAGATAAGGCGCGGGTTTGCCTCTTTCGTCAGAGGCAGCCAGATCGACAGGGCTTCTTGAAAGTTCTTTTGGTCATAGGCCTTGGCGCCGCGCGCAAACTCAGCCTCGAGCTTCTTTGAAATCTTCGGTGGGCGCTTAACCGGTGCTACTGGAGCTGGTGCCGCCGGGGCAAGGGACGCTGCAGGAACCGCGACCTCGGCAGGCTTTTCCTGCGGCGCGGCGGGGGTCTGGTCTTGCGCCCTTGCTGATCCAAGACAGGCCATGGTCAGCGCTGCAGCAAGGGTCCCAGGAATAACAAACGCTCTCATCGCTAAACTCTGTCTCCATAGGCTGTTATCATCAGCCCGATCTCTTGGCGAAATTTTGAGGCAATTTTCGGGCGATTTGGGCCGGACCAAGCGCCCCCACCCTCGGAGGGCGGGGGCTAAGCCGAGGCTAGACGTAACCGATGGCGGTCTTTTGATCCTCAACAATGGTGCGGGCCGCCATCCAATAGTGCCAGGTCGCCCAAAAGCCCGTTGGGGCCAAGACCAGCAGGGCGAACCGAAGCGACGAGGCCTCATCGACCCCGACAAATCCAGCCAGGTGCGCGCCAAGCCAGCTCACACCCGGAATGAAGGAGGCGAAGTCTGGGTTTTTCTGGAGCGCGGCAATGAAGTCGCTGAGCCAGCCTACGCCCTGTGGCGCGACGATCAGGTTGAACACATTGGCAATCAGCAGGGCGATGGCCGTGAACATGGCGCGCATCTTGGGCGGTGCGAGGTTCTGCCCCAGGGCAAAGGCTGGGCCGATGTAGAAATAGATCGCTGGGATGAAGATCCACAACATGGCCGTGGCCATGGACAGCGAGTGGGTCCAATAGGCGATGAATGATGGAATGGTCGCCAAACCGGTCACAATGGCGAGCAGTTTCACAATACGCCTCGGGTCTACAAAAGACGGCCGTGACAGGAGCCAAGCGGTGAGCAAGGACGCCAAAATACCCATGACCAGATGGATCGGTCCCACCACCGCGCCGGCTTCACCGACATTCAGGTGGTAGGCGCGCTGAAGGAAGGTCGGTGTGAACCACATCAGGCCCCAGCCCCAAAGGGCCGAAACGCCACTGCCCATGATCACATGGAAGGCAGCCTTCTGTTTGAAGAAGAAGGCCACCGTCTTTGCCAGACTTGGCGCATCTTCCGTCGAGACGGCGTCGAGGCGGCCACGAACCGGCTCCTTGACCGTCAGCATGATCAGGGCGGCCAACAGGATGCCCGGCACGCCCAAGACCAAGAAGGCTGCATGCCAACCGTATTTGTTGGCGACAAAGCCGGCCATATCCGCGCCGACCCAAGCGCCAATCGGCGCACCCAGAGCAAAGATGGTCATGGCCATAGGGCGACGATCAGCCGGGAAATAGTCACCGACAATGGCGTTGCAGGAGGGGGTGCCGCCCGCCTCGCCAATACCGACTCCAACGCGGGCCAATAGAAGTTGAAGATAGTTGGTCGAAAGGCCACAGAGGGTGGTCATTGCGGACCAGACGGTGATCGAAACGGCCAAGAGATTGCGACGATTATAGCGGTCAGCAATCCAGGACAGGGGAATGCCCATGGTCACATAGAACAGGGCCAGCGACACACCGGTCAGGAAGGCGACGCCGCCATCGGTGAGCTTGAGCTCCAACCGGATGGGCTCCAGCACGGTCGACATGACATAGCGGTCGGCAATGTTGATCGTATAGGCCAACATCATGATGAACAGGACGTACCAACGCGCCCCTAAGGAATAGGTCTGGCCTTCTTCGGCGGGTGTTGCGGTGGTCATCTTGTCTTCCTCAACCTTGTGCCAGCTCTGGGCCCAGAACCTGTCTTAGCGGGTCCAGATAGGGGGAGAAGTGTTCCCACTGATCTAGGCCACTGGTGAAAATCGGCTGCCTGACCTGCTCTGAGCTGGCGGTCCTAACGGCGCGATCGTTCTTATGGAAATTGATACAGCCCTCTTCGAATGGAAGGCCACAGAAATCGAGCAGGCGGCGCACTTGAGGTTCAAGATCGGCGACGACATCCTCGTAGTTTACCCGCAGAACCTTGCCCGGCAAGACCCGGTCCCAATGATCCATCAGGGCCACATAGTCCTTGTAGTAGTGACCAATCTCTTCGAGGCCGTAGGTAAATTCTTGGCCCTCAGCGAACAGTTGCTTAAAGCCGCTGAAACAGCAGCCCATAGCCCCGCGCCGCGCATCAACGATCTTGGCATTGGGCAAGACCATGTGAATCAGGCCGATATGGCGGAAATTGTTCGGCATCTTGTCGATAAAGAACGGAACGCCCGTCTTACGGTGGATTCGGGTGTCGCGCAAAAAGGCCTCACCAAAGGCCGTCAGGTCCTGCGGCGATAGGGCTCCAAGATTGGCCGGGTAGGCTGGTTCTTCATCGACGCGGCGACGGCCATTGATCCGGTGCGCGAGGGCCAAGATATTAGGCAGCTCCATCGTGCCTTCAACCTGACTGTGCGAGGCAAGGATCTGTTCGAGCAGCGTTGATCCCGCGCGCGGCAGGCCGACAATGAAGATGGGATCGGGCGCGGCGCAGCCCGAACCCGCCTTGGCCTCAAATAGGGCCGGGCTGCAGTGCTCGATCTGCAGGTCCATTTCGCGGCTGATCCGGCGCCAATCATAGCCCAGCTCTTCGCGCTTCAGGCGGTTGCCCCGCTCATAGGCCTCAAAGGCTTGAGCGTAATCGCCGCGATCCTCTAGACCCTTGGCGAGGGCAAAACAGAGGTGATAGCGGTCGACGAGGGCGGTCTTAGGATCCGCCTCGCGCTGGCGCATAGACGCGATCTGATCGTCGGTGAAGCGATAGGTCTTGAGGTTGGCGAGGCTCCAATAGGCATCACCAAAATCGGGACGAATCTGATAGGCGCGGCTATAGGCGGCGATCGCATCGGGTTGACGCCCCACCGTCTTGAGCGCGTGACCGAGCGTCAGATGGATGGTCGGGTTGTTCGGCGTTTCCTTGGCCAGCTTTCCATAGACGCCCAGCGCCTCATCGAAATTACCGACGGCCAGATTTTCATTGGCATAGAGCAGCTCAATCTGCGGCACGCCCTTGGATTTTTTGCGCAAGACTGTCGCCTGCTCAAGCGCCTTAGCGAACTTTTGCCGCTTATGGAGCACGTCAATATAGTCCACATGGGCGCTGGTATTGTCTGGTTCGAGCACGATGCAGGATTCGAGGAGAAACTCGGCCTCCTCGTAGGAATTGAACTTGGTGCCGATCTCCGCCAAGAACCGCATGGCCTCAACATGATGACCCTTGGTCTGCAGATAGTGACGGCAAATCTGCTCGGCCCGCAAAAACCGGCCCTCTTGGATCAGGTTCGCAACGCTCAAGATCTCGGGCGGCAGGCCATTGAGATAGTCATACTGGTCCTGCGAGAACTCTGCAGCCGCCCGCGCGCCCGTCGCACGTTGAAGTTCTGACAGCATCTGCCAACTGGCAACCAGCGCAGCATTGTTTGCCACAGCCCCCTGATAGGCGAGCAGCGCACCATGGCGATCACCCGTGTCGCGCAGACAGTGGCCTCGCTCCTGATAGGCGCGGCCAAATCCGGGATCTATGGAGATGAGAAGGTCGTTGGTCGCCAGCGCCCGTTTCACATCGCCTTGATAGCGATAGGTCACAGCCAAGGTATAGAGCGCGTCCTTATGGACCGGATCGGCATCTAGAACCTGTTGGCAGAGGGCGGCAGCTTGCGGGAATTTGGTCTGTTGCAACATGTCCCGCGCACGACCGAGAAGGTCGTCAATCTGGGCCGGGGACAGTGCTGCTTTGGTCAAAGCTTGATCCTTATCATTCGGCTCAATCATAGCGTTTCAGCGGGCCAAGGTAAGGATGTTTATCGCTTTTGCGATCCCGTTCTCATCCGGAATCGATAGGGGATAGCCACAAAAGCAATGGGCCCCCGAATGAACGAGGGCCCACCACAGTTTGGTTAGTTACGGACGGACAGACGAACACCGAAGGTTTGTGGACGTGACGTGGTCACGCGCAGCTCACCATCATTACCGCTCTTATAGAGCTCTGGGCGGGCGTCGGTGAGGTTTTCACCGAACAGTTCCACGGTCCAGTTGTCCTTCGAAGCACCGACCGACGCGCTAAGCGTGGTGTAGGACTTTTGCTTCAGGGCACCCTTCAGAGGAACGATCACGTCACCTGGCTTCACCGTCACACCGTTATAGGTGATTGGCACTTGCGCCGCATAACCTGCCGTGGCGTTGAAGCCCGGCAGCTTGATGCTGACATTGTCGATATCCGACGAGATGCTGGAATCGACGAAGTGGAAGCCGCCTTGTGCGAACGGACGCAGGCCCGACGCGGTTTCGGTCTCATAACGCATCCGGATATTGCCCTGGAACTTGGGGCTCAGAGCCAGTGGGCTACCGAGCGGCACCAGAACGGTCGCGGCCTTACGATATTTGGTCAGCTCGGAGTCATTGTAAGAGAAGCCGCCATTGACGGTCAGCTCTTTTGTTGGACGCCAAGCCACATCACCCTCAACGCCACGGATGCGCGCATCGGTAAAGTTGGTGGTGAAGGTCTGGTTCGAGATGTTCTGGTCGAACACCGTCATCTGGATGTTTTCCCAGTTGATCTGGTAGGCCGCTGCATTGAACTGCAGGGTGTGATCCAGCAGGGCCAGCTTCCAACCCACTTCGTAGTTCTTCACCGTGTCGGGCACAAAGGCCTTCAGGCTGTTACAGGCTGCGCTAACCACGTTACAGGGCTTGCGGTTAAAGCCGCCGGGACGGAAGCCTTCCGAATAGGTCGCATAGACCAGCGAACCGTCATCCAGCTTGTAGGTCAGGTTGCCCTTGAAGATCGTGCCGGAGTACTTCGCAGGCGAAAGGCCCTTGAGCGTATTGGCGAGGTTTGCGCTGATTCCGTAATATTTCGGTGGCGTGGCAACGGCGCTGTAGGTTCCCGTGACAGGGTCATACTTACCGCGCGAACCGTAGCCGAAGCTGGAGTTCGACGAACCGGTCATCGAGGCCTGCTCGTCATAATAACGGGCACCGCCAGTGATGGTCAGCTTGTCTGGGATGATGTCGTAAGAGGCTTCACCATAGACCGCCATCTGGCGGTCCTTACGGGTGACGTCGTTGAAGAAGCCAACATTGACGCCCTTTACGCTTGGATCGTGCGCATTGACGCTAGGATCGGGAGCGCGCGTATAGATGAAGCCCGCCGCCTGCTGGGAGTAGAACCAGTCGGTATTATCGTAGAGGGTGTTTTCATCATAGAACAGGCCACCGGTGGCGCGCAGGCGCTTGTCGGCAGGCGTCGTGACGCGGAACTCGTGGGTCGAACGGGTATTCTCGTTCTTGACCTTATAGCTCTTGTTTGGGGTGTAGCAGGTCTTACCAATGTTGCCGTTATAGGCAGCGGTATAGTAGACGCCGCGGTCGCACTCATAATAGGGCAGGTAGAGGCCAATATTGGAGTAGGACGCATAGTCCGCCTGCTGGACGGCGGTGTGGTTCAGATAGGATCCGGTATAGATCATATCCAACATGCCCAAACGGCCGTTCACCGTCAGCGTGGTTTCGTCGAAATCATCACGCAGATAGTTGGGGTTGAACTGGGTGACCTTCAGGTCGCCCACGCCGGGCTCATAGTCGAACACGCCGTTGGTCTTGAGATTCTGACGCATATGCATCAGGTCGACCGACCAGTTGTCGTTGATTTCATAGGCCAGAGCCAAACGCGCGCCGGTGTAGGACGCGTCATTGTAGTTGTTCGCGACAAAGCGGTCATTGTTGATGGTCTGGCGCGTTGGCACCTTATAGAGGCTGCCGGTGCAGTTTGCGACGCCGGAGCAAGACTCAAGAGCGCGAATCACCAGCAAGGGGTTGCCGGTTGGCAGCTTGCCGGCTTGGCCGACCTTGCCATCAAATGGCATCTGGTAGGTGCCAGCGACATTGTCGATATAGCCGCCCTGTTGATCATTATAGATCACCAGACGTGCAGCCAACTTGCCCTCGATGAGAGGGATGTTGATGAAGGCATCGCCCGCAGCGCTCGGAGCGCCGCCCTTGGTCATCGAATAGCTGCCGTTGAAGCCCGAATGGAACTCCTTCAGGTCTGGCTTGTTGGTGATGTAACGCACAGCGCCGCCCATGGCGCTCGCGCCAAACAGGGTGCCCTGCGGACCAGCCAGCACTTCGACGCGCTGAAGGTCAACGGCATAGACGTCCAGGTTGCGGCCGGGCATCGAGCTTGGGGCATCGTTCAGATAGAGCGCGACGTTAGGCTGGGCGCCCGCAGTGCCGAGGATCTGTAGACCCGGCGTGTCGGTTGACAGGCCGCGAATATACATCGACGAGGTGCCGGGACCGTGCGAGGCGGTGCGGACGTTCGGCAGATATTCAACCAGCTTTTCGAAGTTGACGATGTTCAACTTTTGCAAAGACTCGGCGCCGAGCGCCTGAATGGCCACGGGGACCTTGTTGACTGCCTCTTCACGGCGCGTCGCCGTAACGACGATGTCTTCAATGGCGCGATCGTTTGCAGGAGCTGCGGCGGGCGCATCGGCTGCGAAGGCGGCTCCTGCCCCCATTGAAACCAGCACCGCCGCGGCGGTGGAGACCATAAGGTGTGCTTTCATCTTGTTCCCCGTTTGGATCCTTTGGTTTGCCCAAAGGTT
>Ga0209499_1002142_pt1 | contig 12904 bp, 20 predicted proteins | sample C_130208_EF_Meta_FD_187306 | JGI IMG/M metagenome (GOLD analysis project Ga0209499, IMG submission 187306) | Freshwater microbial communities from Lake Croche, Canada to study carbon cycling - C_130208_EF_MetaG (SPAdes) (version 2) | ecosystem: Environmental > Aquatic > Freshwater > Lake...
GTCCCAGGTTCAAGTCCTGGTGGGCCCACCAGAAAAGCAAACCCTCACTAGAAATGGTGGGGGTTTTGTCTTTTGAGCGTTACTTTAAGTAACGGTTGTGGGTCTGCTTTCGGCCAATAGCGGTCGGTAGAGGAGGGGATTGAAAATCCTTGTGTCGGTGGTTCGATTCCGCCCCGGACCACCAAGAAAAAAAGCCCCGTATTCGGGGCTTTTTAATGTGTGATGCATATATCAAAGCTTAGGTTGAACTCGAGTCCAGCTAAAGGGACCAAATGAACCGACACCATCCTTTTCGGTTGACGTGATACCAGTTTTACTGGGGTCAATAGTCAGCTTGATGTATTCCATATCCGTTCCAGCAACAGTAGCATTACCATGTCCAACTAAGCGACGAAAATTAGGCACGTTATAGCTTGGTATGTAATTCGGATTAGTTTTATCTTGAACAATTCTGTAGGCATCAGCATAGGTAACGCCATCAGGAATGATCGGCTTTAAAGCTCCAGCCGTAACGCTTGCCAAACACGATTCTGTTGCCGTCGAGTATTTGCCAATTGGGGTTGACGGAACTTCGATTTTGCACTCAGCACCTAAAACTAATGGATTATCAAAGCGATAGAAATGAGAGTCGTTATGTGTCAAAAGTACAGGTTTGCCAAAATCTTTAGTGAGAACTGCAAGCTTATCAATATATTGCTTCCACTCAGTGAGGGATTGATCCGACATATATTTGCTGTCTAAATCCCACATATCTCCCTGAACCATAATCAATATGGCACTATTGTTATTAGCCTTCGCTTTGGCAAAGATGGTGTCCATCCAGCGTAATGCCGCCCCTGTACGGTTATCAATTTCCTGCTGCTTAGTTTGATCCGTAATTGAAGTGAGACCGGTTTTGATAGCTGCATAGTTCTTTGATGTAGTGAGATAAGATGCACCATTATTTCCGCCGCCAGGTAGATTAATCGTACCAATTAATACGTTTGATTTTTCAAACCAGACATTTTCAACATAAGCCTTATCTGCAGGGAACGCTGTATCGAACTGAGTAGCTTGGCTGTTAACACTCATTGCAACCTTGCCTAAAGTCTTGCCGGGCTGAGAGAAGAATAATGATCGAACTATGTCTAGATTCTTATACGGATCGCCTAATTGATAGCTATTTGTAGTTCCTCCGCCTTGATTGACCTTTTGGCAGTCGAGCCATTCATTGTCACCTGGGATATAGATAAGCGGGGTTTCAGATGAACTAAACTGATTAAAGATAGATTTGTTGTAGTCCTCAGTACAGTATTGTTTGCCCGAATGAATATCCCCAGTATGGAGCACCATGGATACATCTTTATCGCTATTGATTGCTGCGATATAGGAAGGATATTTTGTAAACTCAGCCGTGTCTGTAGGGCTAGCACCATAAGGGGAATCACCAATCACTGCCAGAGTAGAAGGGGTAGTGGAGCTAGTCGTCGAATCTCCACCACTACAGCCTGACAAGGATGCTATTGCTATGAGGGTAGCTAGGTAAGAAAAATGCTTTAAATTGTTCATAAAGACTTTCATGAAATCAGGATTTAAAAATAAGGTTTGTATTTAGTCCCCCAATTCTTACAGTCATTTATTTCAATTTGATGAAATTGATGAATTACAAATCCTTGTGTCGGTGGTTCGATTCCGCCCCGGGTCGCGCAACCAATACCATCTTGTGGTAGCTTTTCTTTCACTGTCTGCTTTGGGTCGATAAGTGACTGATATAGGGAATTGACCTCAAAGTCTCAAATTGGCCAATAGCGGTCGATAGTGCGGAGGATTGAAAATCCTTGTGTCGGTGGTTCGATTCCGCCCCGGGCCACCAAGAAACACCAAAACCACCTTCGGGTGGTTTTTCATTTGCTAAAACCGTTATTTCCAGATGCTTTTTTAACAAGTACTTTTAAAGTTGTTTGTAGCGCAAGCAAGAACTAACCTGACATAAAAGTGCCACTAGATTGACTTAATGCTCGCGCATATTAAAGGGGCAGTTGCTTTACTCAGATAAGAGCAATCTCAAAATTAATGTAGCTAATAGGAGGCCAAAATGCCCATCAAAAAATTTATCAAGAACAAGCCCCGTATCAGCTTTTCAATTCTCGCAGGAGCTTGTATCGGAGCCAGCTTGGTAGTCACCCAAGTTCAGGCTAACATTCAAAGTCAATCAGAAAATTCCCAAAGCAACTCACACCACATTCCTGGCAACCTGAGTCCTAAATCAAGTCTTTTAGAGAGCATTCTTGATCCAATTAGATTGGAGGCAAAGGATTTGCTGGAGGAAGTTAAAGAAGGGGCGTTTACGAAAGACAGTGAAACTATTCACGAGGTTGCTTTTAAAGATAATCACGCCCATTCCAAGCCTATTTACGACTACACAACTGGCACATCAAATTGAGACCATAGGATCTGGCATCCTCGGCCCTGGTCGATTCCGCCCCGGGCCACCAAGAATTCTCAAAACATTAGAGTTGTTCCATTGAATCTCTAGTGTTAGCCGTGGTCTGGCACCATTTCTCTAGGTCTTCCAACTTCCCCCTCGACTAGAAGCGTCCTTTAAAAGGACTCTTTATCTATTAGGGATTTGTCATCCCTACGTTGGTCAAGTGTCGATTTAAGCGACGCTGATCTAGGCTCTGCGCTTGGCGTGTCGTTTAAAACGACAAAACTTACAACATAGATAGTTGACCAGTAATTTTGGCGCCTCTTTCAATATCAATATCTTTATAAAAGATATTGCCAGAAATGGTCGAGCTTGCTCTAACAACGAGTAATTCATGAACGCGAAGATCATCCTTTACATGACCGGCAATATCCGCTATCTGGCAATCGATCTTGCCCTCAATTTTGCCTGTGCTTCCGACAATTAATGATCGAACTTTTAAATCTCCATTAATGACTCCTGAGACCAAAGCCATATTCGGAACTTCCAGGGTGCCGTTTAGCACCACGCCTTCTCCAACGGCTAAGTCATTGCTGTTAAAGGAGGCTTGATTTTGAGTGATTGGTGATGTAGCCATAGGGATGTTTTGTAACAGCTTATTTTCTGTTTCTGTTGGTTGAATGGGGGAGGAGTCTTTAAAAAACACTAAATTTGTTCCTAGGTAATAAATGATTCACAAAAAGAACATAGCATAAGTAAATTACAGCCTTAGTAATAAATAATGCGAAAGAAAAAACTGAATATAGATCAACGCATCTTAGGAGGGGTATTAAGAACTGCCCGTGAGGAGCGGGGCTTAAGCTATGAAGAACTTGCAGAGGTTGTCTGTCTCAGAAAGTGGCATATCAAAGAGTTAGAAGAGTCAGACACCTTTTTTACCTTCTACACAATGGTAATTAAGATACACGCGGCCAAAAGAGTTGGGAAGTATTTAAATTTAGAAGAGTCTGACTATCTAGAAACAAAGACCTTACCAAGCTAAGTGTTCGCTTACTTTACTATTTTCTGCACCAAAACAAGCCCCCAATATCTAAATAGTCTTCAATCTGGCATATAGTTGCATTTAGATTGTGATCGTAAGCAGGAGACAAAGATGTTTGAATCTTATAAATCAACCAATCATCACCTTACCTTTACCAATGAGATCGGTGCGGGCTCTACTGTCCATGGCAGTCTTGAGGGTAATGGTAACGTTTGTTTAGCTGGGCACCTTATTGGAGATATTGCTGAAGCAGTTGATAGTCATGCTACGCTTTATATCGATAAGCTTGGAGTATTAACAGGTGATCTGAACTACACCAATTTAATTGTTGCTGGAACAGTAAAAGGATCAATCACTGTTACCGAAAAAATGACGGTTTATCCCACAGCGATCATTGAGGGAAATATTCGCTATAAAACTTTAGATATTCATCCGGATGCTAGGGTTAATGGATTGTTGTCTTGTGAGGGTTTAGATGAGGCTCAAATCAACAGTTCGGATGTAATCGACTTTGGGCTTACTAAAAAGTTGGCTAGATAATCACTTCCAATGAATTAAATATTTCAAGAACTGTCCTTTAAAAGGACGGAACAATTAAACATCTTTGTGCTGGTCCTGCGTCCATTTAAGCGACGCTTACCTAGGGTCAGTGCTTGGCGTGTCGTTTAAAACGACCAATTTAAATGTTTATATAGCTTAATTCACAGTAGAGTAAAAACTCAGGAGGATCCTATGAAATTTCTGATATTTATGACCTTTATATTGGGCGCAACATGGTCTATGGCTGATGACAGGATCTCAGATAGAGAAATCAAAACGACCTTGATCCAACAGTCGATCCAAGATTATGGAAAGTCCTGCCCATGCCCCTACAGTAAATCGCCCAGCGGTGGTCAGTGTGGCCTTAATAGTGCCTATTCAAAAACCGGCAGGCTCGCTCTTCTTTGCTATCCCTCTAATGTCACCAACAAAATGGTCAAAGACTATCGGGATAAAAATGGCCTGTAACAGTGGCGAGTTTTAGGATTCAAAATGGCACAGATTATGCATAGTAATAAATGAGTCAATCCTTTAGAGGGGCGCTTATGTCAAATACCGATTGTTTATGGCTATTTTTAATACTGTGCTGTTTTGCTCTAGCGATACAGGCAAATTAGACTGGTAATTTTTGCCGCTTAAGTAGGATTTTTAGCCGCATTAATCTGTATGCGGTCGGCTATTAACTTTTTCGTCAATGGCGATTCGACCTAGGCTATCTAAGTCTGACTCATCGACTTCTATACCTTGATCTTTAATAGCGTTAGCACCTATTAAATGCTCGATATATTCTAAAGTTGCATAGTAAGGGGGCATATGAGCGTGGTTAGCCGCTTGATCACTCCCATACCGATAACGATAGACCAATAGCTTCATATCAAACGATTTAATCATCACCCCAGTCTGCATAGTCTTCATCTGGAATATGGTTCATTTCATTAATTTTTCGCTTGGTTAAGTGTTGCCAGATTAATCGCTCTTGCACCAATTCATTGCTTTGGAGTTCAAAAAACTTCTCTGGAAGACTGTCTTCTTCGATCTCTAGTTGCCTTGTATTCATTGCGCTCTCCAATTAAAACTTAATTTGGTTGCCAATAAATTGCTTAGGTCACGCTGTATCGAAACAGGACCTAGGAGTGCCCAAACAACTCATCAGCAGAAATTTAGTCTGCTCCAAAATGAAGGAGCTGTCTAATAAATTTTTAAGTTTTTTATCTGGTGAAAATCTATTGCATTGCATCCAAAGAATTCAATGTAATGAGTAATTGCTCACTTTTTAAATGAATTTATTGTTAACAATTGCTAATAGGGGCGATAGAGATTAAATTAAATCTAGGTGAGTTAAATGCCGGAGGGATTGCTATGGAAATAAAAACTGCCAAGAACGAGCCATATCCTGTAGAAGTTATCAAAGACCAGACTTATTATTGGTGCACCTGTGGCTTAAGTGAAAGCCAACCGTTTTGTGATGGCTCGCATCAAAGAACCGAAATGATGCCTTTGGAATTTGTTGCCACAGAAAATATGACGGTGTATTTTTGTGGTTGCAAGCAATCAGCTAATGCGCCGCTATGTGATGGCACCCACTTCTCCCTCTAGGTATTGACAATATAAATCTATCGGAGGTCAGGATGAGTTTTAAGCATGCCAAAGCAGTGACCGTAAAGACCACTAACGGACAAGTGGAAATAAAGGACCATAGCTTGATTCATTTGTTAAATCGTTACCATTGTGATATCAATATCAAAGACTTCGTGATTGCTTGGAATCAGCTTTGCCTAGACAAATATGGCTATGTTTTAGAGATTATCGATATTGACTATGAGTGGTCACATGAGTAGGGTCTCTAAAGGCAAATCAGATGATTGTTATTCTTGCGTTGGTTAACCGTCTATTTAAGTGACGCTAATCCATGGTCGGTGTTGGTGATGTCGTTTTAAACGACATTTAACAACTTGTAATCAAGTTGTCATATCTCAGGATAAGTATTAAGGTTCAAACTCTTGGTTAAGGGATGGGTATGCTATACCTTTTGCAAAACACGATTGCTTCAAGTATTCGACCAATGCGTCAATCCCTTAGGATTGTTCGAGCTACATTAAATAGTCCTATAAATCCATTTCTTAATACTGAACTGCATAAATCCAATTTGGCTTGGCTAGATGTCATAGAACAGTTGTCGGGAGCCCATCTAAAACCTGAGTGGGATATTCATGAGACTCAAGTAAATGGAGAGGCAGTAGAGGTTGAAGATCAAATAGTTCTGAAACGAACTTATTGTCAATTAGTGCATTTCAAAAAAGTAGTGACAAAGTTACATCAACCAAAGTTATTAATTGTTGCTCCTTATTCAGGGCACTTTGCCACCCTTTTACGAGGGACTGTTGAAGCGATGCTACCCGAGCACGATGTTTACATTACCGATTGGTTAGATTGTAAGAATATCCCCACCAACCAAGATCGTTTTAATTTAAATGATTTCATAGACTATTTAATTGATTTCTTACATTTTTTAGGCCCTAAGACGCATGTTTTAGCTGTGTGCCAGCCTACCGTAGCGGCCCTAGCAACAACAGCCATCATGTCTGATTGGGGTGACCGCTGTCAGCCATGCTCAATTACGCTAATTGCTGGACCTATTGATACCAGAGTAAATCCAACCAAGGTGAATGAGTTTGCTAAATCACATGACCTAGAGTGGTTCGAGAAAAATTTGATTCAACCTGTGCCACCACCCTTTTTAGGTATGGGCAGAAGGGTCTATCCAGGGTTTTTACAGCTTAATAGTTTTATGGCCATGAATTCAGATCGTCATGCCATGTCAATTGATGCGATGCATGAGGCATTGGTAAAGGGAAACCAAGAAGAGGCCCATCGACGCAAAGCTTTCTATGATGAATATCTCTCCGTGATGGATTTAACAGAAGAGTTTTACCTGCAAACGATTAAAGAAGTCTTTCAAGACCACTCCTTGCCACAAGGAAAGATGATGAGCCGTTGGCATCCGGTGGATACAAAACACATTCGTAAAAGCTATTTGATGGTCGTAGAAGGTGAAGAGGACGATATTTGTGGTGTAGGTCAAACGAAGGCGGCATTTGATCTCACGCCAAATCTACCCGAAAGACATAAGCGTTACGAGTTGATTAAAGGGGTAGGGCATTACGGAACCTTTAATGGCGGAGTATTTCGCCGCACTATCGCGCCAATGATTACCCAATTTATTCAAGATGCAGACCAGCACCATGAGGTGACGGTGACATCTTCACAAGTAACCACATCAGGAGACTAATCATGACCTTAAACCACTTTGGCAGACCTGAACAATCAACAGGTCAAACGAATCCTATGAAAACAATAGAAGGATTTTATAGTTTGATGATGCCTGTTTGGGCTGTAACAAGTAATTCCTTTGAAAATCATAAAAAATTGCATGAGCAATTAATTGAGTTAATGCAAGATGCTAATGAGCGGGTTACTGATAAGGTCGTTGATGCAATCGATCATACTAAACCCAAAGAATTAATGGGTGCAGTGGTTATTGCCAGTCAAGCATTTGGCCAAACGAATCTCATGATCTATAACGCTGTGGTTGAGCAACATCATCAATTTATGGATAGCTACTTTCAGCTCTTAGATAAAAGCCATCAGAATATTTATAAAGATGCCAGTCAAATCTAAAAAACTTGAAGGATAGCCGCGACTCTTTGGTTATTGATTACAGCCTAGTCTTGACTCGAAATGTCGATTTAAGGGACTGTCATCCATGGTCGGTGCTCCCAATGACGTTTTAAACGACGCTGACTAAGCTATTTTTAAAGGATCCTGGATTTAGGTTTCCCGTAACCAAATATTAGTGTTATCCCCTAGTTGCATAAGTGATTGAATTCCATATAAGATTTACATCCATTCTTCATTTTGGTGCATCGTGTACCCAGTCGATATTCGCTCAGCCAAGCAAATAGGTAAGCTATTGAGAAGCTCTCGTGAGGCTCAGCGAGCTAATCTTCAAAATATATCTAAGCAATGCGGCTTAAGCGTTGCCCAATTAGTTCACATTGAGAATGGCAATCTTTTTGCTTTTGAGAGTAACTTAGAAAAAATCATGGGTTATTCCAATGTCTACGCTCAGGCATTAAATATTGACATCAATACTCTTAGCGAAGCTCAATCAATGGCGCCAACAAGAGATGTCGAAGCACCAGTAGATCGTCATATACCCAGCTTTTTAATCAAGCGTTCCTAGTTGTTTAAATTTATTGTGGCTCAGACTAGCTTTAAAAAAGATTAATTTGTGATGTATTGGAAGATCCGTTTTAAGGTTAATAAATCAGCCGATAGCCCGATTTCAACAATTCGCATAGACGCTGACAGATTAAGAGAGGCCTGCTTGGATGTTCTCAGCATCTATCGCAATGCAACCATCCTAAGTTATCAAGAAGATGGTGGTGAAGTTAAAGCTTTTGATTTGTCAGATATTGGGTTTCAAACCTATCCAGTAGACCCCAGCATGTTCTCAGTTGCTAAGGAATAAGGAATATATGAGTATTCCGAATATTCTTGGCGAGAATTTTAAAAAAGCTAGAGAGGCACAAGGCCTATCTGTTGCTGAATTAGCAAGTAAGGCTACTCTTTCACAAAATCAAATTGAACAAATTGAAAATGGTAAAAATAGGAGTTTTTATACAGCAGCAATCAAATTTCAAAGTGCCAAAAAAGTTGCCAAGATATTAGAGCTTTCGGATGAAGAGGCCTTTGAAAAGAAAAAAACTAATGACAGCCAACAAATTCCATTTCAATTTGCAGAGACACCAATACCAGAAGTAGTTGAAAATATCAAAACTGAGATAGAGGAAAAGTCACAGGAAGAAGCCAAAATCGTTTCTTTTTCTGACGCCGAGCCTGAGAAATCCTCAAAAATTAAAAAACAAATGAGTGCAGAGTTAGAGAAAGTGAGCTCTATTGATTCTCATTTAGAAGAGGTCATTGCTACAGTTCAAACTGGGGATGATAAGGTTCGGCAAAAGACAATCTCATATTCCAAATTTCTTATATATCTTGGGAGTGCCGTTGCTTTGGTTTTTGCAGTCGCTCACTATAACCAACAATCTAAAGAGGCGAATAACAATCGCATCATAGCCCCAGCACCACCGATACAAACTCAAGAGCCAAACCAAGCTGATGTTATTAAAGATAATGCGCCAGGAGAAATGGCTAAGACAACACCTTCAGAAATAATTGCTCCAAAAGAAGTCCCAAAGCCAACAGCTAAAGTGATCACCACGATTGCAGAGTGCTCGGGATTGTTTTCTAACCCTGAAAAATATACCCCTCTTACAGCCAGCAAGATTGGCAATCAAGTCTATGTGCAAAGTAAATCTGAAGCCTCAATATGTTTTGAGGACGCAGACGGTAATCAGCAAAAAAGAGATTTAGCTCAAAACGCAGGCGCCAGTTTTTATGGCAAAGCCCCATTTAAGTTGGCATCAAATAACCTTGACCAATTTGATATTTTTTACCAAGGATATAAGGTCAAAGCAGATTTATCTAAAAAGGCGATAACACTTGTGGAGCGAAGCGTCGATTAAATCGACGCTTATAGAAGTGTCCTTTAAAAGGACAGTTCATGCGTGGGGCACCCCAACCAAAACAAGGACATCACATCCTCACGTCAGTCAAATCCTCACTATGCCACCAAACTTGCCCGTTCTCCTTGCGTGGGTCAAAATAACTCAACCAATTCAACCTCTTACAAGACCCCATATAAATTTTGTGCACAAAGTTAGACTCGGGTGGGGTGAACCTTTTGAGATCTAGCGGGAGTTTAGTCTGGGGGACAGAGTTGAAAATCCTTGTGTCGGTGGTTCGATTCCGCCCCGGGCCACCAAGAATCACAATAGCCCACTTGTTGGGCTATTTTCTTTTGTGCGGCTTGGCAGGGTTAGTCACTAATGGTCTCAGATATCCCCATCAAGAACTGTCCCATAAAAGGACAAATTAATTATAGATTCCTGCGTCAGTCGATATTGTTTAAAACAATAAATTAACTCTTCCTCAGCGTCTCCAAATATTCAACTGATTTGACATCAGGCAATTGTTTTAAAACCCATTCCATCTCCTTTGTAACTGGATGTGACCCATCCCAATGGTTTAGTAAAAATCCCATTAGAAAAACCAATATCGCAAGGCCCAATAGGAAAGTTTTGTAATTACTCATAATCTTTTTTGTTTTCATAAATTATTTTTCAATGACAACAAGTTCTTTAGCCTCAATAAGCTGAGCAAATTTCTCAGTAGATAAAAAAGCTTTTTCGCTATTTGATTTAGTAATTTCAATAAAGCCAGACTCCAAGATTTGGGCAAAGTACTCTTTCGCAACCAGTGGTGTAAATTCCACTTCAGTTGCGTCATTTGGTTGCTTCTTGGCTATGATTCCGTGATGAATGCGTATCCACATGATGGCAATGTCAACATGATTGGCTAGCCTGGTATTAACCTGGCTAGCCATGTCCGATTAGGCAGCTTCTTTGACTTCCTCAATCACTAACTTAGAGTTGCCGCCAATCAAAATCTTACGCGGCAGTTTTTCTTCTGGAATGACATTCTCTAGCTTGATAATGAGTAAGCCATGCTCAACATCAGCAGAGCGCACAATGACCGTTTCAGCCAAAGTAAAGTCGTGGCTAAAATCTCGGTTGGCAATGCCTTTATGAAGATATTCGCCTTCCTGCTCCGTTTTGACCTTCCCGGTAACGGTCAGTTTGTTACCTTCAGCGGTAATATCAATTTCATCATTTTTAAAGCCGGCTACAGCAATTTCAATTGCATAGTCACGCTCATTGTTTTTAATGATGTTGTAGGGAGGATAGCTTTGAGCCTTATTTAAGCTCTCGCCAGAACTCATTTCCTCCATGGCGTTAATCAGGCGATCAAAACCAACAGAGCTAAGTAATACATTTCTACCAAATGGATAAGACATCGTTTTCTCCTTAAATTTAAGCAAGTTCACAATTTCCCAGACCCCGAAGGCGCCTAGGTATTTTTTATTTAAGGGCAGCAATTTTGAATTTCAAGGGGGTTGAAATCTATTTTTTTGACAATATGTATAGCTTGAAAATAAAAAATTTCCCCAATAGATTTGGGGTTATTCGCTTTTCATAATTTTTTGATAATTTATCCACAAAACCTTAAATTGGAGAATAAGTAATGCTCGAAGTTGATCATTTAGAGCTCCAGGAAAATACACAGGAGCCAATTACCAGACCAAAGCTAAAACGCTTGATCTTTGAATATCTGCATCAAAGAAGTCGTAGGGATTTAGTAGAAGAATCCTTCATTCGACATGATGAGGGTCGTGAAGGCTATGCAAATGATTAAGCGCGCAATGGCTATCAGCTGTTTGATGAGCTTGACAGCGTGCAACACGGTTGCAGGTGTGGGCAAAGATATTTCCACTAGTGCTGATTGGGCTAAACAAAAGATTTCCGGCCCAAACAAATCGAATGAGGATCAAAACAGCGCTACCTCACAAAGTAGTGCATCACCCTCTGGCAAAGATTCAGTAGAGGTTGGCGCTCCGATGAAGTAGGTGCTTTTTCCTGTCATAAAAATTTCATAAATCCAATTTAGCATGCTGCAATGCAACATTAGTTTTTATTTTTATCAATACAAACCTTAGGGAGAATTACCATGAATCAAACTGAAAAATTAGTCGTAACACAAGCAAAAGCCATTGAATCAGCACATGAACTGGCACAATTGGCAATTGAAAATGCCATGGCAATGACTGAGATCCACTTTGATGTGACAAAAGAAGTAGTGGCAACTGCCCACACCAAAGCAGCTCATATGCTTGCCATTAAAGATCCTAAAGAAGCTCTAGATATCTTCAAAACTGATGAAGCTCAAGAAGTGCTCTCTGAGGTATCAGCTATTCAGAGTAAGGTAGCTAAAGTCATTAGTAAGAGCAATAAAGAAGTGGTCAAGATGATTGAATTATCGATTGATGATTCTAAATCTGAGCTCAGAAAATTGGCTAAAGAAATTACTGGTTCAGCCCCTGCTGGTTCAGGACCAGTTATTTCCATGTTTGAGTTCACGCTGGATGCCAGCTTGCAAAGCTTTGATCAGGCATACAATGCATCAAAAGATGTTTATGTAAATTTCGAGAAAACTATTGAAAGCACATTTAACTCATTTCACGATCAATATGCACCTACTAAAAAAGGGGCATCTAAAAAGACTAGAGCTATTGCTGCTTAAATAGCATTGGTTATTTTGATAAGCTCTCTTTGAGGGCTTATCACTTCTTTAGTGTATTAGTCGCGGCTTCGAACTCTACAGATAGAGAAAGATTAAGCTAGAGTTTAGATTCAATCCTTAGTTGTAATTAGTTAAACGAGCGTTACTCAAAGTAACGCCTACTACCCCAAAACCACTTTGGAGCAACGAAGTGTTAGATGGTTGCCCCAAAAATCCTGTGGTTTTTAAAACCAAAGAGTGACCGCATACTTTCTTTAAATCCCTGAATTTGCTTACACATTTACTTACACACCGGCACTGACCACCCGCAGAGCCCCTGTTTATATGGGTCTATCTTGGGTGTCTGCTCTCATAGCGAAAGTTGTGCCTTATGCGTGGAAACTGCATAAGGGATGGTGTCAAATTCGGAGAAAGCTAAAGGTAGCCAAAAGCTGCACAAGCTAACGCCGAGCGAAGCTTAGTAAGAAATTACTTTGAACGTGTAGAGACTAGACGGCACCCATCTAAGTTGAGCAATCAATATGATGAAGGCATAGTCCAGGGAGTAGTGAAAGCTACACAAACCGGAATCCTTTGGTCCCAGGTTCAAGTCCTGGTGGGCCCACCAGAAAAGCAAACCCTCACTAGAAATGGTGGGGGTTTTGTCTTTTGAGCGT
>Ga0209499_1002145_pt1 | contig 12897 bp, 10 predicted proteins | sample C_130208_EF_Meta_FD_187306 | JGI IMG/M metagenome (GOLD analysis project Ga0209499, IMG submission 187306) | Freshwater microbial communities from Lake Croche, Canada to study carbon cycling - C_130208_EF_MetaG (SPAdes) (version 2) | ecosystem: Environmental > Aquatic > Freshwater > Lake...
CTGATGCCATTGGGGAATCGGAAATCGCTAACATCATCCAAGCGAGTGACGAAACTCTGAACGAAATCTCAGCATAAATCCATACCCCGTGATGGTCAAATTTTCGGTTATCATTCCTGTTTACAACCGACCCCAAGAATTGGACGAGTTATTGGAATGCCTTCAAAACCAAATTTTCATGGATTTTGAAGTGATCGTTATCGAAGATGGATCTGAAATTTCTTCAGAAACAGTTGTAAAAAAACATCAAAAAAATCTTAGCATCTCCTATTTTACAAAAGAAAATGGCGGACAGGGCTTTGCGCGGAATTACGCATTTGAACGTGCTAAAGGGGATTTTTTCATCATTTTAGATTCTGACGCCTTAATTGAACCCAATTATTTAACTGAAGTAGATCTAGGCATTCATGCTGAAAACTTAGATTTATTTGGTGGACCGGATAAGGAACATCCAAGTTTTAGCCCCATTCAAAAGGCCATTAGTTACAGTATGACCAGTGTTTTAACCACAGGTGGTATACGTGGAAAAGCAAAAAATATCGGTGGACAATTTCATCCAAGAAGTTTCAATATGGGAATTTCTCGGAAAGTTTGGGAAGCCACTAAAGGCTTTAAAATAACCCGAATGGGGGAAGATATTGAATTTAGTATTCGTTGCATTTCGATGGGATTTAAATCAGGACTTTTAGCCAAGGCATTTATATACCATAAACGCAGAACGAGTTTTAGCCAATTTTATAAGCAATTGCATTTTTTTGGTCGTGCGAGAATCAATATTAGCCGATTTTATCCTCAAGAATTAAAAGCCGTGCACTTTCTTCCTTTGGTCTATTTCCTGTTTTTTTGGAATACCATCCTGTTAAATATTATAGATGTAAACCTTGGGATGTATTTCTCGGGAATAATCGCCTTGTACTGGATATTTTTATTCGTCGATGGACTAATCAGTACCAGAAAAATACAAGTGGCCATTTTAGGCCTTATCGCTGCGAATATCCAACTATTAGCCTATGGACAAGGATTCCTAGAAGAAGGTTTAAAAAAAATTACCAGTAAAGACCTTTCATAAGGTAATTTTGTACATAATCTTTAACGCCCTCTTCTAAGGTATAAAAAGGCTTCGAATAACCAACATTTCGTAATTTAGCCATATTCGCCTGGGTATAATATTGATATTTATCTCGAATATCAATGGGCGTGTCTATATATGAAATTTGAACCGGCTTATCCAAAGCATTAAATGTAGAGGTACCTAAAGCATTAAAGCTTCTCGCTTGTCCAGTTCCTAAATTATAAATTCCGGAATCCTTACGGTGCTCCATGAAAAATACACAAACTTCCACAAGATCTTTGACATAAATAAAATCTCGCAATTGCTCTCCGTCGGCATAATTAGGATGATGTGATTTAAATAATTTTAAAGAACCCGTAGCGAGAATTTGTTTGTACGCATGCCAAATCACAGAAGCCATCCGACTTTTATGATATTCATTAGGCCCGTAAACATTGAAGAATTTTAATCCTGCCCAAAAAAAAGGCTTTTTGTCTTGTTGCAAAGCCCAAATATCAAAGTCATTTTTAGAATCGCCATATGGATTTAAAGGCTTTAACTGCGGGATCGTGGATTCATTATCATCATATCCAAACTCGCCTAAACCATAGGTAGCAGCTGATGAAGCATAAATAAGCGGTATTTGATAAGAAACACAACGATTCCAAATATCCTTTGAATAATTAACATTCAATTCATCAAAAATCGCTTTATCAAACTCGGTTGTATCGGTTCGCGCACCTATATGAAAAATAAACTCAACTTCCTGATAATTTGAATCTAACCAAGCCATGAATTCGGATCTTTCCACCCGGGCTTTGATTTTTTTACCGATCAAATTTTTATTTTTCTCTTCATTGGAAAAATCATCTACCGCGATAATGTAATAGAAGTTTAATTCATTGAGTCGTTGGATTAAACAACTACCAATAAATCCTGCAGCACCGGTAACTATGATCATCTTATCCTGTTTTAATTTTCAAATTTACATAATATACCGATACCTTTTGTACCTTTGTTGAATAATTGGACTATCTGCTACTGTTTTCCCAGATATCCGCTAAACGAACTGAAAACAATGGTATATGTAATCCGAAAGGAACATTTTAATGCGGCTCATCGTCTATTCAATCCCGCCTGGTCAGACGAAAAAAATCAAGAAATTTTTGGTCCTTGTGCTAATACAAATTGGCATGGACATAACTTTGAATTAATCGTTACTGTCAAAGGACATCCGGATCCTGAGACTGGTTTTGTATATGATTTAAAGCAATTAGGTGATTTAATTAAGAAAGAAATCATCGATCAGGTAGATCATAAAAACTTGAATTTGGATGTTCCATTTATGAAGGACAAATTGGCAAGTTGTGAAGTTTTAGTGATGGAATTTTGGAATATATTGGCCTCAAAAATAACTTCTACATCCAATACGGCTGTTTTGCATAAAATTCATTTAATTGAAACGAATAAAAACTCCGTGGAATATTTTGGGGAATAGCCTATGAAATACTTCATCTTAGTTGGCGAAAAATCAGGCGATTTACATGGCTCCAATCTCATCAAAGAGCTCATTTCCATAGACCCAAACGCTGAAATTCAAGCCTGGGGAGGAGATGAAATGAAAGCCGCCGGGGCAGAAATTTTGATTCATCACAAAAATTTAGCCATCATGGGGCTATTAGGCGTTTTACAAAATCTGTCTCGTCTAAAAGGATTATTCAAATTATTTGGTGAACAGATTGAAGCATTCCAACCTGACACCATCGTTTTTATCGATTACGGTGGATTTAACCTAAAAGCAGCACGAATCGCTAAATTAAAAGGATTTCATACCCAATTTTACATTGCGCCAAAAGTCTGGGCATGGAATAAAGGTCGTGTAGGTACGATTCGAAAATGGATAGATGAACTCTATGTTATTTTCCCCTTTGAAAAAAAATTATTCGAGGAAAACGGAATTAAAACACATTATGTAGGCAATCCTTTACAAGATGCCATTTCAAAATTTAATGCCGATCCTACATTTATTCTGTCTGACAAAATCTATGTGGCACTCCTACCTGGTAGTCGAAAACAAGAAATTCAGGCATCTATGCCCATTTTCGAGGCTTTAAGCAAAGAAATGCCTGACACAACTTTTTATGTAGCAGGCGTATCGGAATGGAAGGATTTATTTGCGACATACCAAATACCTGTCATTTTTGATAAAACCTATCAGGTTCTACATTATGCCAAGGCCGCTGTAGTGACGTCAGGAACAGCCACCTTAGAAACAGCCTTATTAGGTGTACCTCAATTAGTTGTTTATAAAACAGATTGGCTATTTTATTCGTTGGCCAAATTGATCGTAAATATAAAATACATTTCATTAGTCAATATTATCCTTAATCGGGCAGCGGTACCTGAATTAATCCAAGCTGAATTTTCTGTTTCACACCTAAAAAATGGATTAAGGGAAATTTTACATGCTGATTCGCCCGCTCGAGAAAAACAAAAATTAGATTATTCAGAATTAAGGGATAGTATAGGTAAGGAAGGCGCATCGCAAAGAACAGCGGCTTATATCGTGAAATCCGCGAAGAATTTTAAGCTAAATAACGCTTAATCCAAGTTTTCTGAACGCCTGGGATACCTTGGAAAAATTTTGCAATGACCAATTTATCCACCTCGAAATCACCACACGGAGTGAAAGGTTCACGAATGATAATTCGTTTATTTACGTAATCGAATCCGATCATCAAAATGGGTACTTGGGCCTTAACCGCAATATAATAAAAACCGGTCCGAAGTTCTTCTACATCCTTTCTTGTTCCTTCAGGAGCCAGCACAGCATGAAATTCTGTATTACCTTGATAAATATCCACGATCGCATCAACTAAATTGGATTTCTTACCACGGTCCACGGGATATCCCCCTAACCAACGAAACATCCATCCAAAAGGGCCCTGAAACAATTCCTTTTTACCCCAAAAATAAATAGGCATATTCATGAGCGAACGGGCACCTAGACCGACAGGGAAATCTGTCCAAGTCGCGTGCGGACAAACGATGGTAATACTTTTATGTAATTGAGTGGGAACTTGGCCTTCAAGCCGCCAACCCGACCATTTAAATATTAGATCAAAAATGGGAGATTTAATTAACATATGCCTGTAATATTTGTCTAATTTGAGATAAAGAGCTACTGGGATCTATATGAGTGGCTTGAATACCTACTCTTTTAGCGGATTCAATATTACTGAAATTATCATCAAAAAACATGACTTCAGAAGCCAATAAATTATTTTCAAGTAACACCTGTTCATATATGCGAGGATCAGGTTTAATTAAGCCCATTTCATAAGACAAATAAATCTTTTTAAATAAGTCAAAAACATGCTGACCTTCGGGACCTACATGCTCATTCATAAAAACACGGGCATGAATGGAACTCGTATTACTTAATAAATACAAATCAAACCGCTTGGCTAGACCAGCCAATAATTCATAGACACCCGGATGAAATCCTAATAAGAGTGCATTAAATGCCTGATCAAAGGTCTCATCTGAACAAGAAAATTGAAATCGATTTTGTATGGATAAACGAAAGGTGTCTTCGTCAACCAATCCAGCCTCATAATTTCGCCACAGACCTTCTTCTTGCGTTATTTGCTCGATTTGCAAGGCTGAATATTGTAAAGAAAGTGCGCTAAATTCCTCATAGCTACGTACTAAATCTATGGGCAACAATACATTACCTAAATCAAAAAGTAGCGCTTTTATTGGTTTCATTTTATTCGATAACAACGCCCATTTTACCAAACTTTTCGATACGTTGATCAATCCGTTCAGACACAGACATAGCCGATAAAACCTTCAATTCTGAAATAATCATCGCTTTGATATTGGCAGCAGCAAGATCCGGTGCTAAATGTGCCCCTCCTAAAGGTTCAGGAATAATTCCATCGATAAGCCCATTACTAAGCATATCATCAGCCGTTAATTTCAATGCTTCGGCGGCTTGCTCCTTATAATTCCAACTTCTCCATAAAATAGAAGAACAAGATTCCGGTGAAATTACGGAATACCAAGTATTTTCCATCATCAACACGCGATCACCAACTGCAATTCCTAAGGCTCCACCCGAGGCACCCTCACCAATAATAATGCAAATCACGGGGACTTTCAACATGAACATATCCCTAATATTGCGTGCAATCGCCTCACCCTGCCCTCTTTTTTCCGCCTCTATCCCAGGAAAAGCACCGGGAGTATCTATTAAACAGACAATGGGCTTATTAAATTTCTCTGCCATCTTCATTAAACGCAAAGCCTTGCGATAACCTTCAGGATTAGGCATACCAAAATTTCTAAATTGACGTTCTTTGGTATTTCGACCTTTTTGTTGGCCTATAAACATCACCGAAAACTCATCATTTATGTTCCCAAATCCACCCACCATCGCCTTATCATCTGCCACAGAGCGATCTCCATGAATCTCGATGAATTCAGCGCACATTTTTTCAATGTAATCAAAAGTATAAGGACGCTCAGGATGACGAGAAAGTTGGACACGCTGCCAACGCGTTAAATTTGAAAATGTCTCTTTCTTCAATTCGATAATCTTTTCTGTCAAAGAAACCACAGCTTCGGAAACATCTACATTATTTTCCAAAGCTAACTTTCTCATTTCAATCAACTTATCTTCTAAATCAGCGATAGGCTTTTCAAACTCTAATAATGTTCTCATAAATTCTCAAAAATGAATCTTACAAAAATAAGGATTAAAGAATAAAAGTTTCATTCTTCGAAGGCAAAATAACGTTATCAAAGCCCAAATTATTCACTTCTTCCGTAAAGGTTAACATACTCTCCTCTTCGCCATGTGTTAAAAACATCATTTTATTCTTAACAGGATCTTGTGTTTTGACAAAATCCAAAAGACCTATTTGATCCGCATGACCTGAAAACACATCTATTTTTCTGATTTGAGCATTTACCTTATATTCTCGATCGCGAACTTTAATCGTATCTGCTCCAGCTAATAATTCTCGACCTAAGGTTCCATCCGCCGCATAACCGATTAAAAGAATAGTACAATGTGTATTACTAATGTTTTCTGCTATATGTTTTTCCACACGTCCACCAGAAATCATACCCGATGAAGAAATGATGATACATGGTTCGTGATAATTTTTTATGGCATTAGATTCTTTTTCGGATTGCAAGAATACCAAATTATCAAAATCAAATAATTCATCATATTCTTTCTGGAATCCTCTGGCCTCTGGATTTAAATAAGATAAATATTTAGCATAAATTTTGGTCGAACTACGGCCCATGGGGCTATCCGTAAATACCCGAATGGTAGGGAAATTTCGCTCTTCTATTAAGCGATTTAAAGTAAAAAGTACAGCTTGTGTGCGACCCACGGAAAAAGCAGGAATAATTAAACGTCCTGGTAAATCAATACAAGTTTCCCGGATAATTTGCTCCATAGCATCCATGGGAGGCACTTTATCCTCATGTATTCGATTTCCATAGGTAGTTTCACACACCAAATAATCACAGGGTGGCAATATGGCGGGATCAATATGTAAGGGATAATTTTTGCGACCAATATCACCACTAAAGCCCAAAGTCTTTACCTCATCCCCTTCTTTAATCGAAAAATAGATGTGTGCCGCCCCTAATAAGTGACCCGCTGGAATAAACGTTATTTCCAATCCTGGATGAACCACGAATTTTTTATTAAAATTAAGGGTAACAAAATTATCCAAGGAATTTTCGACGTCCTTTTGCAAATACATATCGCCTCGTTTTAAAAGACGATCCATTTGTTTATGTTTCTTTCTACTTTCCCCTTGCGCGGCTCGTAAGCGACGAAGATGTAAACTCGCCGAGTCCATCAGTAACAGTTCAGCTAATTCCGCCGTGGGTGGTGTACATAAGACTTGTCCCTCATAACCTTCACGATAGAGCATCGGTATATTACCCGAATGATCAATATGCGCATGCGTTAAAACTACAAGATTAATTAATGAAGCATCAAAAGGAAAAAAGGAACTATTTTCATAAGGAGTTTCATAATCGATCTCCCGATCCATATCCGTACCACAATCGATTAAAATTTTATACCCATCCTCAAGCTCTAACAAATACATGGAACCTGTAACTTGTTTCGCCGCACCTAAAAATTGTAATTTCATAAACACAAAGAAATAGGGGCCTTTCGGCCCCTGATTGCTTTACAAAAATACATAAATTTCTCTAATATTTACTATTTAACCTCTTTTGAAAAGGCGGCTTGACGCGCATCTAGATCCGCTTTAGCTAATTCTTTATCAGCGATTAAAGTCCGATAGCGGAAGGTAACAGATTCACCCTTTTTCAACGTTAAATTCCGAATGTCCTTTCCATTACTAAACACCTTAGCTCCTAATGGATTTACGGCAAAAAGACCATAGCCTCGGGCATGCCAATAAGATGGATAGCTGACATTGGAAGGATGATCAAAAATCACAATATTGATCGGATGATTATCCATGATCCCTTTTAATTTCATCCAAGTGGCGCGTGTACTCCAAACAGCTTCTCCCTTAATTCCTTCACTACTTTCATAATCGCCAGTCACACCTGAATTATCTAAAACAGGCACTTTTGTTTCTACGCCATGCGCATCGGTAAATACGTCGGGCTTATCACTTGGGATTTCCAATTGACGCGCCACACGAATCGCAAACATCCCATCTTTCACATCTTTGAAATTCACCACATCACTTAGGGCTGTCAACGTGGTCATACGATCAATCACGCGTGTATCTGCTGTTCCAGAAAATACATAAGTCGTTTTTTCACTGAGCACTTTTTGCCCTTTTCCGTCTTCATCCACCCAAGTGGCCGTGGTCACCAATTCCCCTTGTTTTCCTCCCTTATTTGAAAGTACTGCATCATGAAAAATAGTACCCATTTTATGAGATTGTAAAGACTTGATAATGGCTGTAGAATTGTTCCAGTAATCATAGCCATTCACATCTTCATAATTTAACCACATACCTACGTGGTGTGGATGATCTGTTCGTTCTCCGGCACGTGGCGTGACAGGATATCCCCGAGTTATCGTTGTCCCCTGCGCAGAAAGAATGGGAAAAAGAACAGCCTTTTTCAAAACCGATTCGCCTGGATAAAAATAAGATGTGAAATATTTGCCACCCACTAGGACATCAATCTTCTTTTCAGCTTCATTTTTTTTGAAACTAACTGGAAGATTTTGAGCAAAACTGGAAAGGCTACAAATGGACAAAAGAATGAATAATTTTTTCATAGGTTTTGGTTTAAAGTAAAATTCCGAAGGTTACCCTCCGGAATTTTACAAAAATAGAAATTAATATGAATTAATATCCTGCATTTTGAGGAAAACCTCCATTTTCAGATAAATCCACTTGCTTTTGAGGAATAGGGCGAACCAAGTGTCTGTCAGACACACCTACCGCAGCATCCACATTGTATAATTTAACACGCTCAACTAAATTGTTCCAACGTTTTAAATCCATCCAGCGCGTTTGCTCACCTGCCAATTCACGTGCACGTTCTTCCATGATCAAATTCATGTCAACTGCATCAACCTTCATCGCATCTGCCTTACCCGCTGCAGCCGCGCGAACACGTACCATGTTAATGGCTGCCACTGCTTCGGCTTGCTTACCCAATTTAAGTTGAGCTTCTGCCAACATTAAATAAGTATCTCCTAAACGATGTACAAAATAATCACGTGATCCATTCTCATATGTCATATCTGGTCGAAGTGGATCAAAGAATTTTTGCAAAGTTGGGAACAAGGCATAATTATATAAACTAGGAACCAATACTTGGTAAGGTTTTTTTGCACGATCAGCAACACTCATTTCATAACCTGGTATAAAAATACATGTATCACCTGTTTTAAACGTTACAGTCTTTTTAGTTACGTCAAATGCTGTATTGTAAGTACCAGGATTATTTGAAAACCACGTATCTTTAAAGGTTTTTTTATAACGCGTATCATTCACGCGATCAGCAAATACAGTATTTAACAAATAGGGCGTCGGTTTCAAACGTTTAAAGGGACGGCCATTATTTACGTCACGTTTCATACCAGCTTGAACATCATATTGCATACCAAAATACAAGTGTAATTTATTGCCTTGATTATCCACAAAACCGTTTGTTAATGGATCTGAGGTATATTGAACCGCGAAAATAACTTCATCATTTATTTGATTCGATTGATCAAAAATGGAGGCAAAATCTGGCAATAACTTGAAACCATAGTTATTAATTACGTTGTTACACAAAGTAGCTGCATTGGCATAATCCGTAGCTTCAGCAAACTTTGAAGATGCACGTGTTAAGTAAACTTTAGCCAACAAATTTTCTGCAGCTGCCTTCGTAGCACGTCCATAATCTGAACTTGCTTTCTTGTTTTCCAATACTGGAATCGCCGCTAATAAATCCGCTTCAATTTGCTTGTAAACAGCTTGTTCAGAAGTACGAGTGGCAGCTTTAGTCGGTCCCGTAGTTTCCTTCAAACGTAAATCCAATGGACCGAATTGTTGAACTAAAATAAAGTAATAATGCGCACGCAGATACTTCATTTCCCCTACACGTTGCGTTTTCACCGCTTCAGAGATTCCCGTTACATTGGGCGCACGGTCGATTACTGCATTAATCGTATTAATACCTTTGTAGGTTTCATCCCATAATTGAGCTAAAATATCCACAGAAGAAGTTAATTGAGAATCATAAAAGTGGAATCCTTTGTAAGATCCATCGGCACCTGCACTGTAAATATCAGTACCAAACTCAGACATGGAAACGCCTCTTTCCGTTGCATAAAAAGAACGCAAAGGCGTGTAAGCAGCGTTCGTCGCAGCTACGAATCCGGGAGTCGTAGCGATGTAATCATTACTAATGGAAGAAATTACATTCTCCTTTAGCAGATCACTACATGAGGCAGTACCCAACATAATCGCTGAAGCAATACCTATTGTTTTTAATGAATTTTTGATATATAAACTTTTCATTATTTCAGGGATTAAAATTTAATATTTAAACCAAAAGTTGAAACTGAAGTAGCCGGAGTTACGTTATTTTCAATATTACCGTTTGAAGTTTCAGGATCCACCCCATTATCAACCGAACGATATTTTGAGAAGATAAATGGCTGTTGAATACTCGCATAAACCCGTAAAGAAGACAAACCTAATTTTTGAGCTGTCTTAGCAGGGAAAGAATAACCCACGTTTATGTTACGTACTTTAATAAAGGACCCGTCGAAATACATAATGGCAGTATTATAGGCAGGAAACTCTTGATTAAAGTTAGGACGTGGATAATACGCATTCGGATTGTTTGGCGTCCAATAATCCACCTTAATTTGGTTGTAACGACCTTGTAGGTAGTTGGAGTTTTGGTGGAATTTAGACACAATCATTTGTCCTTGACGTGTGAAAATAAAGAATGACAAATCAAATCCTTTATAAGAGAAACGGTTTGTGATACCACCCGTCCATGAAGGAACGTCTGATCCTAACAAAACACGATCATCCGCAGTGATTTTACCATCCCCGTTTGAATCAGCTACTTTAATTTGACCTACCGTAAAGCCCATCGACTTCGCCATGTCTGCCTCTGAAGTTTGCCAAATACCTGCATACTTGTAATCATAGTATGAGTTCAATGGTTTTCCGATGAACCAACGGTTACCTACGTCATCCTTTGCACCATTATACAAGGATACAATTTCTTCCGTGTTTTTATAGAAAGTAAAATCTGTGTTCCATTTGAAACCACTTTGGGTATCTATATTCACGGTAGATAAGGAAATTTCAATACCTGTATTTTTAGTTTCTCCTACGTTACGAGTAACGGCAGCAAAACCAGTTGATGTAGGTAATTGATCCGACAATAACAAATCCGTCGTATTTGTCTGGTAGTATTCAACCGAACCAGCCACTTTTCCTCTCCAAATACTGAAGTCCGCTCCGATATTTTTCGAAGTACTTGTTTCCCATTTCAAATCCGCATTACCAATCGTGTTTGGACGATATCCGTACGCTGCATTATTATTCCAAGCATAAGATGTTCTACCTTCTAAACCAACTGTTTGGTATGGAGATAAACCTTGGTTACCTACTTGCGCAAAAGAAGCACGTAATTTTAATTCATCTAACCAAGTTAAATCCTTCATGAAATCTTCTTGATGCATATTCCAACCTAAAGCCGCACCTGGGAAGTTACCCCATTTCGAGTTTTCTCCAAAACGAGAAGAACCATCACGACGGGCTGTCACGGTTAACAAATACTTGCCCTTATAATCATAGTTTAAACGAGCCATGTAAGAAGCAATTGTCCATTGTATCAAGTTAGAACCTACCCCTTGGATCGAAGAAGCATTTCCTAAATTAAAATAAGATTGATTTTCAACAGGAACACCCATCACACTTTGCGTATACTGCTCAAAATTATCCCGCTGCATCGATTGCAATAAAGTCACATTGAAATTATGCTCTTTATATTGCTTAGAATACGTCAAAATATTTTCAATAGTATAATTAAATCCAAAACGATTATCCGTACTAGCCGTTGGATTTCCCCCTTTGATATCATTTGTCAAAGCTCCATTAAAACGACCGTTACGAGAAATCGTAAAGTCAGGACCAAAATTCACCCGATATTTTAAGCCTTTTGCTAATTGCAATTCCGCATAAATTGAATTGAATACACGGTATTTTTTTGTGTTATCAACTTTAGCACCTGGAACAATTTCATTCAATGGATTCGTTAATAGAGCATCATCTGTTTGAGAGAAAATTAAATTTCCTTGATCATCATATGCTTTCGCCAATGGATTTTGAGCTGAAAGGAATCCGTATGGATTTAAATTAGCTCCATTTGTCTCTGCATACATCACATAAGAAGATGCACCCACTTTCAAGCTTTTGTTTACTTGGTGGTCCACACTTGCGCGGAATGAATAACGAGTAAAATCTAAACCTTCAATAATACCTTTATCTTGGAAATAACCTGCATTTATTGAAAACTGTGTTTTATCATTACCTCCTTGAACACCTAATGCATGATTTTGTTGAATGCTTTGCTTCACCATCATGTCTTGATAATCCAAAGAACGCTTATTTGCAATACCATCTAACTCAACTGCAATAAAAAGTTTAGAATCTGCAAAAGCATCAACAACGCCTGTTGGTACAACATTACCATTCGCATCCTTGTATGTACCAATCGTACGACGAGACTCACGCTTCATTTCAGCATATTCCTCACCATTAAATAATTTAATTTTATCTAAATTTTTTGTTTGACCCACATACGTATCATACGAAATGACAGTCTTTCCATCTTTCGAACCACGTTTAGTTGTAATCAAAACTACACCATTCGCACCACGTGCGCCATAAATGGCCGTTGCTGTCGCATCTTTCAAGATTTCCATCGAAGCCACATCATTTGGATTCATATCCTCATAACCACTTGATAATGGAATACCATCTACTACATACAATGGATCATTACCCGCATTAAAGGAACGACGACCACGGATCAAAACTTTAGGTACCGTACCTGGCTTTGAACCTGATTGTGCTACGTCTACACCCGCTACACGACCTTGCATCGCTTGACCTAAGTTGGTAATCGGCATTTCAGTAATCTGCTTAGACGTCACGGAGGAAATAGCACCGGTTAATTGACTTTTCTTTTGAGTACCGTAACCTACAACTACTACTTCGGTCAAAGCTTTCGTATCTGCCGCTAAAGCAACATTGATTTGACCTTTAGTGCCTACTGATACTTCTTGGGTATTATAGCCT
>Ga0209499_1002146_pt1 | contig 12892 bp, 7 predicted proteins | sample C_130208_EF_Meta_FD_187306 | JGI IMG/M metagenome (GOLD analysis project Ga0209499, IMG submission 187306) | Freshwater microbial communities from Lake Croche, Canada to study carbon cycling - C_130208_EF_MetaG (SPAdes) (version 2) | ecosystem: Environmental > Aquatic > Freshwater > Lake | place...
CGTGTCATTGCCAGCGCCCCCGTCTAGGCCGTCATTGCCCAGGCCACCGTTCAGGGTGTCGTTGCCGTCATTGCCCTGCATATTGTCGTCGCCGTCATCGCCATAGAGCGTGTCGGTTCCGTCGCCGCCGACGATGTAATCTGCTCCCGTGCCGCCGCGAACCGTGTCGTCGCCCTCCATCCCCAAGAGCGTATCATTGCCGTCGCCGCCATCGATGTTATCGTTGCCGGTAAAGCCGTAGAGATTATCAATGCCCGCGCCGCCGCTGATCGTATCGTCACCATCGTTGGCGCTGATCGTATCGTTGCCGTCGCCGCCGTTCAGGATGTCGTTGCCATAGCCCCCAGCTATACGGTCATCGCCAGCCCCGCCATTAATGGTGTCGTTACCATCGCCTCCGGACAGGTCGTCGTCGCCTGCGCCGCCATCGATCACATCGTTGCCCGCGTCGCCATAAATGGAGTCGTTGCCTGCATCGCCGTTGATGATGTCGTTGCCGCTACCGCCATTGATCAGGTCGTTAGCGTCGCCAGCATTGATGGTGTCATTACCCTCGCCGCCATCGATGAAGTCACGGCCAATTCCGCCGCTGATCGTGTCATCGCCCGCTTGGCCGAGCAGGGTATCGTCACCGTCACCGCCATCGAGACTGTCGTTGCCGTCACCTCCGGCTAGGCCATCGTCGCCAGCACCGCCGATCAGGGTGTCATCGCCTAGCCCGCCGCCGAGGAAGTCGTTTCCATCATTGCCGTAAAGGATGTCATTGCCGTCATCACCATGAATCTCGTCATTTCCAGCATCGCCATAGACCGTGTCATTGCCCGATCCGCCGAAGAGGTTATCGTTTCCGCCACCGCCATGGATCGTATCGTTTCCTATTGTACCGATGATTTGGTCGGCCCCGTCGCCCCCGGCGAGCAGATCGACCGTGCCATCTATAAATTTCAGCGTCTGGATATTTTTCAAGGTGTCGTGGACGACGGGGACCGAGGTGCCGGATAGGCTCGTGACTACCACTGTTCCATCGGATAGATGCGTAATTTGATATTGGTCTTGGCGGCCGGAATATACGGAGATGTTCGCGCCTGCCCCACCGTCAATATGCGCATTGGCACCGGAATTCGCGTCGTAAAAGGTGTCATTTCCGGCCCAAGTCCGCATGAGCATGCTGCCATTGCGGTCCGAAATCGTAACGTCTTTAGTATAATCATAGGTCGGGTTATAATGTAATGGAACATTTACATATACAAAACCGTTAACCTTTTCTAAGTTAACGGAACTATCTGGATTCGATAACGGTGTATTATACTCAGCGACAAAATTTAATGACCCGTCTGCTTGAGGGATAGCTATAAATCTAGGCGCTGTCGAATTATCCGAATAGCCAATTTTGAGGAAATTAAATACATCTTTTGCCAAATTTAATAACTCGTCGTGAAGCGCGACATACAAATGGCCGGTTCCATCATTAAGAAGCACATAGTCAGCTTGCCGAGCTAAAGACTGCCAGCTGGTAGAACCTGAAAATAGCAGGGTCTCGATGCCACTATGGTCAATGTCCAAAAATACAGGATCGTAGTCCATCTCGTCGGTATTGAGCTTCATATCGGGATTGAGGATTGTGGTTTTATCCTGAAACAACCCCTTATTGTCGCAGATCAAAACCTGAAGGGCGGAGGGCCAATCATTGCGGATAGACGACCACATCGACTCTCCGGCCAATATATCGCTCCGACCGTCCTTATTCAGATCCAAGCTCCACACTCGATAGGTGTGCGTAAGACCAGGTCCACTTAAGGATACAAAATCTTTATATTGAGGTAGTGTTGATAAATATGGCGTTATTGTTTGAATAATATTTTCAGATCTAGATTTATTAATCGCATCATATTTGTAGACATTTATGTTTGCTGAGTTCCAGTCGTCACCGACAACCATCACATATTCGTTATTATTGCTTACCTTAGCCACAACGACTGAGTCACCAGGAACTGTGTCAACACGAAACGGATTAGGATCGAGGGTTTCCACCCATTTCCCGTTGAGGAACTGATAGCTTGGACTGTCGTCGCTGGGCTGAAAGGTTGCTGTAAATATGGTCGGTACACCATCGACTGTTACGACCTGAGCCGCATGCGCCATGACCTTTCCCGGCAGAATGATTTTGTCAAATCCACCTCCGGGCCTCGACATGAAGGACGTACTTTCCGTCGCGACGAAAGGGGATTCGTTGTGCGCCATAAGCACAAGATCGTCTCGGCCATCACCATTGAAATCGGCGACTATGACAGAGTCCCCACCATTAACCACGGGGTTACTAATATAGTCAGATGTTGCCAGCTTAAGGCCACCCAATCCGTCCGGGACGAACAACGCCACCGAAACTGGTGCCGGCACAGTGAGGCTGGGGGGCCACCCCGAAAACCCCCATCCTGTTACGACCATACTATATTGACCGTCGGAGTTCAGCCGAATAAGCCCATGATATGTATTTGCAACGGTGCCGTTATAGCTGCTGCTTAGCACTGTAGGCGAAGTAACAGGCCGCCAATAGCCGGCGATCGAGAGAGTTATGCCGGACGTTGTGATTGCCGTTTTTGTCGGGGGGGTATCAGCGGCAATCGAAGAGATTTCAGCCGAAGCAACAGGATCATCAATGACAACCTGATTTAAATCATCAACGCTGAAAACTCGCATCGGCCCCTCCGCCCGAAATTTAATATCCAAAGATTGCTGGAGGCAGGCTATAAAATCGAGTTCTTTAGTCAACACTTGAATTTCAAGAAAACTGAGTCGGCTTTATTGTCGCGCAAACGATTTGCTTGCCATCCGGCATATTCGCTAAGATTTGAGAAAGCTGATACAACTCCGTAGACAGATGATAGTGTCAGCAGATCCATCGCATTTTATACAAAAATTTAGGGGACTGAAATTCAACACGCAGCCTTAAGGTGGGTGTCTTACGTGAGCAACGCCCCCTACAGCACCCACCCATGGCTCGCATCCTGCTGCCCTGAAACCTGAAGCACAAAGTCCGCCATGCCGTCTCCATCTACATCGGCGCTGAAGGTTGAGGTGTTGGAGGCCGCATCATAGGTCAGGGTCGCTTGCCCAGCCTGCTTGGTGAAGCTGTTGACGAAGCTGAAGGCTTGGTCGCCAGCGAGCGTGGTGTTGGCGTCGATCTGGGACAAGTTGATATAGTCGCCGTCGGCCCAGCTGAAGTCGGTGATCTTGTCAGGCGCGGCGGAGGTGCTGTCGGTCAAGGCTGTAAAGAAGAAGGCATCGGCTCCTGCGCCGCCGGTTAGGGTGTCCTTGCCCGCGCCGCCGACCAGGACGTCGTTGCCGTCACCGCCATTGAGAACGTCATTACCCTCGCCGCCGCCCAGATAATCGTTACCAGCATCGCCGTTGAGCGTGTCGTTGCCAGCGCCACCATCGAGGCCATCGTTGCCTAAGCCGCCGTTCAGGGCGTCGTTACCGTCATTGCCCTGCATATTGTCGTCACCGTCGTCGCCATAGAGCGTGTCGGTTCCGTCGCCGCCGACGATATAATCGGCACCTGCGCCGCCATGGATGAGGTCGTCGCCCTCCATCCCGAGCAGGGTGTCGTTACCGTCTCCGCCATCGATATTGTCGTTGCCTGCGAAGCCGTAAAGGTTGTCCGTGCCTGCACCGCCTGTGATCGTGTCGTCACCGTCATTCGCGCTGATGGTGTCGTTGCCGTCGCCGCCATTGAGGATGTCATTGCCATAGCCGCCCGCGATCCGATCATCGCCAGCGCCGCCGTTGATCGTGTCATTACCATCGCCGCCGGACAGGTCGTCATCGCCAGCGCCGCCATCGATCACATCGTTGCCCGCATCCCCATAGATGGAGTCATTACCCGCATCACCGTTGATGATGTCATTGCCATTGCCGCCATTGATCAGGTCGTTGGCATCGCCTGCATTGATCGTGTCGTTGCCATCGCCGCCGTCGATAAAGTCACGGCCTGCGCCGCCGCTGATCGTGTCGTCGCCCCCTTGGCCCAAGAGAGTGTCGTCTCCGTCGCCGCCATCAAGACTGTCATTGCCCGCTCCTGCCGCAATGCCGTCATCTCCGGCACCGCCAATCAGGATGTCGTCAAAGGCGCTGCCACCCAGAAAGTCGTTGCCCGCGCCGCCGTCGAGATAGGTCGCGGTCGCTCCTGCCTTCAACACATCATTGCCCGAGCCGCCGACGAGGCCCTCGATCGAGATCAGGGTGTCTGTGCCGAGCGCCGTGGTGATGGTGCCTGAGAAGTTGGAGAGGTCTAACTCCATTCCGGCGGTAAGCCCCTCAAACGACGCGATGTCGAAACCGTCGCCGCCATCCAACCGGTCGTTACCGGCCCCGCCGATTAGTCTGTCGTTACCGGCGTTACCGGTGAGGGTGTCATTGCCTGCGCCGCCGATGAGAATATTGGAATTCGCATCACCGATTAGGGTGTCGTTGAAATCCGAGCCTGTTAGATTTTCAATCGACACAAGCCGAAATGAGCTTCCACCTGAATATTGGGTGAATGAATAACGAAGGTCAGCGGTCACCGCGAAATCGAATTCAGCAGTATCTGAACCTAATCCGCCGTCCAAAACGGTCGTATTGGAAAATGCGGTATGAATGCCAAGCGTGTCATTACCACCCTCACCAGAGATGGTTCCGCCTGTGCTATTTGCATAAATAACATCTGAATAAGAGGAACCGGTCGCGTTCTCAAAATTGAGAAACTGGTCTCTACCTTCACCGCTATCCACCACACCAGTGTAATAAAGGTAAGCCGTGACACCGTTTGCGGCCCGATTAAAAATTATCGTATCGGTCCCGGTTCCACCGTCCAAATAGTCATCGCCTAGACCGCTATATATGAGATCGTCACCGGCTCCACCGAATACACGATCGTTTCCAGCATCACCTAAGAGGGTGTTCCCTAGATCGTTTCCGGTCAACACATCGTCGAATGCTGAGCCCCAGATACCTTCAATATTTACGAGGGTATCGCTGCCTGCACCGCCAGTATTTTGTGATGTAGATATAGTAAGATTAACGGTTACGCCCGATTGTGCATTTTCATAGTCCGCGAAATCGAAATCAGCACCGCCATCGAGATAATCATTTCCAGCACCGCCTTGTAGGTAGTCAATACCGGCCCCTCCAGAGAGGCGATTGTCGCCAGCGTTGCCGTTAATTTGGTTGTCGCCCGAATTGCCCGTTCCATCGATTGAGGCCGTGCCTGTGAGGACCAGGTACTCCACATTCGAGGTCAAGATATAGGTCACACTCGAGTTTACCTGATCCGTTCCACCGTTTGCCAGTTCTGTGACAATGTCGCCTGAGGCATCAACGATATAGATGTCATCGCCACCGCCGCCGATCATGGTGTCGTTGCCCGTGCCACCATCCAACCTGTTTGCCGCGTCGTTGCCTGTAATGACGTTGTTGTAGCCATTGCCGGTGCCGTTTATGGCTGTCGAACCGATCAGGGTAAGGTTTTCGACGTTTGCGCCAAGAGTGTAGCTGATCGACGCCTGAACGGTGTCCGTACCTTCATTGGTAAGTTCAATGACAAGATCACCTGCAGTGTCCACGACATAGGTGTCGTTTCCTGCGCCACCTGACATCGTGTCATTACCTGCACCACCATTTAGATAGTTCGCATTGGCGTCGCCCTTCAGAATATCATTCCCCGAACCGCTGAATATGCCTTCGATCGAGACAAGTGTATCGTTCCCCGCCGCGCCAAGTGACTGTGCACCAGTCCGCGCCAAGTCTATGTCTAGGTTCCAGGTGGCATCCTTATAATAAGCATAATCAAATCCCGATCCGCCATCTATATAATCATCCCCAGCATCTCCATAAATGTAATCATTTCCGTCTCCGCCGAAAAGTCTATTATTTGCGGCGTTTCCACTGATATAATCAGTATTCGATCCACCGATAGCATTTTCAATTATTACATTTGGGGCAATCGCGACGTTACCACTTAGACCCCCAACATCGGAGAATGATCCCGCGGTTAAATTGATTGTTTGGACGACGTCATAACGTGAAAAATCGAAAGTATCGATCCCGCCAGCATCCCAAACAGCGAACACGACAGGTCGAGGTGCACCAGTTGCGCTGCTCGTGCAAGAAAACCAATCTCGATCGGCGTTAGAATTGAAGCCGTAGGTCGTATTGCCTGTGCGGGTTGACATGTTGGCACCGTAAAGACGCTGTGCCGCGACGATGTCGTCTACCAACGGAGCCGAAGCGTACATGCCAAGGCTACCTCCACTATATGAAGCATCAAAATAGCTCATTACAGTATATTGTCGCGTGTCCTCCGCGTATTTCGCGTCAAAAACATACGTTGGCGTTCCACCATTATAATCACCAGGGTGCTCCAAACCTATGGCGTGACCAATTTCATGGGTTAAAGTTTGAGGTCCATACCCTAAATAGTTCATATAATTATTGGAATTATTACCTGTTATATTTAGCCAAATGTCCCCAGCCTCTGATAGGTTGTTAGGATCAAATCCTTGATCGCAATAAGCAAATGCCGCAGAATTGGATGAGTTAGAGAAATTACCAAATAATATTGATGCGCTATCAGAATATGCTCCGTCGCCTGAATATCCATTTCCACTTCGAACAAATATAATATTTGCTACATCAGACCATGACTGTATCGATAAAATTGCTTGATTTATCTGAGATTCGCTGAATTTTGTAAAATTAATATTATTAAGAACAGAGGTGGTGATATCGTAAGTGGCGCGGAACGCATAAGTTACGGTTACAGATGTTCCTAATGCGCCACCCCATTTATAATTGCTTCGTGTTATTTGCAGTCCAGCTTCAGCATGGTTTTTCGACGGCAGATTTACCGCTAATGACATGCCAGAAAAATCATCATTGATAAAGAAACCAGCAGGCCCTTGTTTCGCATCCGAAACCTGATCGAAATCGTCCACGCTGAAAATTCTCATCGGGGCTACAGTCTCAAAAATTGAATTTGTTGAGACATGCTACTACTGAGGCTTCTTGGAAGCTATTTAAATGCTCCCTAAATGGCTGGTTTTTTGGACCTCGCCTTGCGCAAGATCGCAACAGAACCCATCAGTGCCTGAGCCATCAAACAAGTTCATTGGATACAAAATGCCCCCGCTCAGCGTCACATGGCTCGTAATCGGCACCTTCGCGCTCATCAGTCTTGTCTGGATAATCATCATCCGCGGGCGTAATTCGTCAGATCAAGACGACACCACAGCAAGCGATAAAGACTATGAAAGCCATGAGGACGTTATCTGTCGCATGGTGAACCTTCGTCGACACAATCATCAGCGAATTAATAATTGCCCTAGCGGCGGCAGCTATACTGTCCCAAGATCAACTCTCCATAATGTCTCGAACCATAATCTGTCTCCTTACGAGACCAAGAAACGGCTCATGTCGGGGTGCTCCGAAACATTTCATTGCTAGATTTTTCCTGTGCCTCGCAGATGGTTGATCATAATGGTCTCTAGGTCATCAGCGCCCAGTTTGGCTGTTTTGAGGCCACGGATTAACTCCGCTTGCCGCTGGGACGTGATTTTCCCGTAGCTGGTAAAGGTCGTTAACACGTGGTCATGGCCAAGGTTCTGTGACCATGCCTTGAATTGTTCTGGCGTCTTACAGATGCGCTGGCCATGTTGAGCAAGGGTGTCGCGTATCAGGTGTGGGTGAAAGTAGGGCAAACCCGCCGCCTCACAGGCTTGGCGGAAAATACGCCGGATGGGAGCAGCGTTGGTCCAGTGCTTGCGCTCTATACCGGTTGCAACAAATCCTCCCTCTGGCCCTGTGGTCATCGCAGTTGAGGGGAACAGGGGATCGCCCGAGCCCCACAGCATGTCTTTGCTTAGATAGGTGATCCAATCCTGCGCGATCGTCAGCGCGTCGCCACCCACCGGGAAGAACCAGGTTGAAAATGTTTTGGAGAACTTGGTTTTTACGTCCCGCGCGTCTTGATCAACTCGGCCCTGTTCCATGTTGACGTGTCTCAGCTTGAAGGACGCTAAAGCCCCGTCTCTGGCGCCGGTCAATATTGCAAAGGCAATCAGGGCCCGGTCGCGCTTCTCCAGGGTGCTGGTCGATGGCATTGCGGATAGGAGATGGTGAATTTGCTCCAAGGTTGGGGGAGACTTTTCACGCACAGCCTTGGCAATGCGCACATCCTTTTCGGAGAGGTTGAAATAGTCCGCGTCCGAATAGCTGATCTTTCGCCTGTAGCCCTGTTGGTCTGCCAACCAGATGAAGAAGGCTCGAAGGGCGCTTAAGGTTGCGTGAACAGTCGCGCGGCTTAGTGTCTCGCCTGTGCGGGAGTTAGTTTGACCATCCAACTTCCGTTTAAATGCCACAGCCAGTTCGCGGTGGAACTTGCTGAAGCTGCGGTGGGCTGTGTTGAATTCGAACCGGCCAATCGCCTTTGCTGCCGCATCCACCGATGCCTCATTACGTCGCCGTGCTTCGCGTAAATAGATGAAGTAGGCGCGCTTGATACGCTCGTTTTCTGGGTTGTAGTTGGTCATATTCATGGCTCCGTTTGCAAGTCACGGTTCAGGGAGGAACGAGAGGTATCTGTTATGTGTCCTTTGGCCTGCGTGATCTGAATGTCCGTTCCCGGGAGGATCGCGTTGATCTGGTCCTGACGTGCTCGCCGGTTCATCACTGTTGAACACTGTGTGCAGAGCGCGCGCAGATTACCCAATCCAACAGACCGCAAGACGAACTCTGCCATGCCAAGCGCCGGGGCCTTGGGTTGTCGGCACTTGAAACAATAAAGGGTGCCTGGCGGACAGGGCCGTTTTGCGGCTCTACGACGTTTTTCGATGAAAGCGCGAAGAACGGTTCCCTTGATAAGCAGCGGACGCCGCGTATCGATGGGGTGTAGTCCCATCTTCAGCCACGCTCGGATTGTGTTGCGATGGACGTTGAACAGCCGTGCGGCCTGTTCAACGTCATAGGTCCGCTCGCCCTTGATAAGGCGAGGGTTGTGATGAGTGCGGCTCATAGTGGTTTACAGCGACTGCATCAGTCGACGGATAGACTCCGTCTTAATCAGGGTGCGACGCCCAAGCTTAAGCGTCTCCAATCGACCCTCCTTGATCAGGCCATAGATTGACGTGCGGCCAATGCTGAGAGCCTTGGCGGTGTCTTTGATAGATAGAGCGATGATTTCCACTGTTTGTCTCCGACTGTGTGTGTTCGTCAGTGACTTTGATCTGGTTTTGTTCTGGGTGGGCAGTGGGCGGGTTTCAGAAAACACTATGTAATTTAGTGAGTTAGATATCGGTTGGCAGGAGCATCATATATGGGGGCTTCTGGGCCAGCCTCTGGTAAGGTTTTGAACGACTATAGGGATGGCTAGAGTTAACTATAGGGATGGATAGGTGAAGCCCTCCCTATAGTGGGCGTGGTTTCTTTAGGGTTTTCCGTACAGCTGATGCCCAACCCTAACTCATCAAAATGGAATCTCGTCGTCGAGGTCGACAGGTAATGATTCTCGTGTCCCTGTCAGCGCCGGGGTCTGCACTGGAATGCGAATCGGCTTTGGAACGCTGGTGGGCGCGACTGCGGCGGAGGGCGTCGGATTAGCGCCACCTTTCGGTTTCCAATTGGCGACTTTTGCCACCTCTTGGATTCCCAATTCGTTCGGGGTTCCGTTCCGGTTCAGAAGGTCGTATTTCGACGCGTTCTCTGTTAGCCATTTGATTAGTGCCGCCTTTGGGGAGGTTCCCTTGAGCCGTGAAGCATCGCTCGAAACAGCTCCCCAAGCGTCAATGGCTGCTCTCAATTTGGAGGGATAGTTTTTAATGTGAGTGGTTGTGCCGACACTCCCTCTTCGCAACCGCCGTCGTTCTAAAAACTCGGAATCGAAACCTTGTGCTTGGCAAAATTGATCCAGCACATCGGCGTTCACAGTAGTTTCATGGATGTCCAATGTCCGCTCGTCGTAGTCGGGATTAACAAACCATTTGATCGTGATGGCTTCAATGGAGCCCCCGACCACACCACTTACAAGCGCTGTTCGCACAGCATTGAAACCTAGCGGAATTTGCGCGCGCACCCGGCCAGAAATCAGCTCATCGTAATCATCTGGATTGCACCCAATAATCAAAAGGGTGGCATGGATCACGGAGTACTGATCGGCTAAACTCCAGTAGTCTATTGCGTCCATGCTGCTTAGTTTCCGCCCGGAATTGCCAAATTCTGGGGGTAGTTTGCATTGTTCGCCTGCGTTCGTGAAGGGGCGCGATTAACCACCGCCTGAGGAAGCGAGGCGCTGGAAGGGAACCACCGTTTTTTGTTTTTTCAAACGGTCGAGATAGTCACTCCACCATTGTGCCATTTGCACCCGCTCTGCCCAGTGCGCCCCTCGGTGATAAATGCTTCTTACGCCGTCAGTGTTTCCGTGGGCAAGGGCACGTTCGATGGCGTCTGAGCTCCACTTACCGCTTTCGTTTAACAGGGTGCTGGCGGTCGAGCGGAAGCCATGGCTGGTCATTTCATCGGTCGTGTAGCCCATGCGCCGAAGGGCAGCGTTCAGGGTGTTCTCGGACATGGGCCGTTTGGTCGTTCGGATGGAGGGGAAGACAAAGCGTCCCGCGCCGGTAACCCCTCTGACCTCCTTGAGGATCGCAATCACTTGCTCCGACAGCGGCACGGCGTGTTCGCGCTTCATCTTCATCCGAGCCGCCGGAATGCGCCACACAGCGCCCTCTAGGTCGATCTCAGACCATTCGGCCTGCCTAAGCTCGCCCGGGCGAACAAAGACGTGGGGGGCGATCTGGAGCGCCCAGATCGTCGCGGGCTGGCCATCAAAGGCGTCAATGGCGCGAAGCAGGGCTCCCACCGCTTGAGGCTCCAGCAGGGCGGCATGATGCTTCACCTTGGGGGCTATCAAAGCGCCCCTTAGATCGGCTGCCACGTCGCGTTTGCAGCGGGTGGTCGCCACACCATAGCGAAAGACACGGCCAGCAAACGATAGGCAGCGCCGCGCTGTTTCCTTGCGTCCTGAGGTCTCGATCTTCTTGAGGATGTCGAGCAGTTCATAGGCTTCGATCTCGGCAATGGGGCGTGACCCGATCCCGGTTTCCAAAAGCGACAATAGCCACTTTGCCTTGATGGTCGTGATGTCCTTCAGGCCTTCAGTTTCACGCTTTTCGATCAGCTCATTGGCGACGGCCGAAAATGTGGCTTCAGCGCTCAGGGCAGCAACAACCGCAGCCTTTTTCTTCTCGACCCCGGGGTCACCACCCTTGGCCAAGATGATCTTTGCGGCCTCGCGCTTGTCTCGCGCCTCTTTCAAGCCGACGGCGGGATAGGCGCCCAGCGACAAAAGTTTTTCCTTGCCCAGATGCCGGTACTTCATCCTCCACAGTTTACCGCCAGATGCGGAGACGAAGAGATGAAGACCTCCGCCATCGAACAGTTTTAAAGCGGTCTTGCCGACCTTGGCATTTTTTATCGCGGTGTCCGTCAGCGCCATCTGGGGGTATCTCATCCAGCTAGGGAACGCTGATACCCCCAACAGTACCCCCAAATGGGGCGGCTGTAGGCGAACGTCAGCGCACCGGGGTGAACCATTCCCCGTAAAACTATCAGATTTTATTGAGTTTTTCTAGCTTTGGTGACCATCTGCGAACAGCGAGATGGTGCCCAGGAGAGGACTCGAACCTCCACGACCTTTCGATCACTGGCACCTGAAGCCAGCGCGTCTACCAATTCCGCCACCTGGGCCCTGTGTCCGGTAAGCCGGATCAAGGCAGGGGCGGTAGATAGGGCTTCTCTATCGTCCGGTCAATGCAGCTTTTGGCGGCAAATGACATTGATAGGCGCTCAGGGCCGCTTGGGCCGTTGCGCAGGAAGGGCGGCTCGTCTATCCCGTGGGCAGCAAGGCCGGTTCGCCGGGTCTTAGAGGTTGAGGATATCATGCAAGGTCTGGTCACCGTTTTTGGCGGGTCGGGTTTCGTCGGCGCGCAGATTGTCCGTTCTTTGGCGCGCAAGGGTCTGCGCGTGCGGGTGGCGGTGCGTCGTCCGGGTCTGGGCTATCGGCTGCGGATGCTCGGCGATGTCGGTCAGATCGAGGTCGTGCAGGCCAATATCCGCGTGCCCTCGTCTGTGGCCCGCGCGCTCGAAGGGGCTGAGGCCTGCGTCAATGCGGTCGGGGTGCTCTATGAGAGCGGCCGTCAGGGCTTCCAGAGCCTGCAGGCCATGGGGCCAGAGACCATCGCCAAGGCCTGCTTGGCGCAAGGCATCAGCCAGATGGTGCAGATCTCGGCCGTCGGCGCCGATGAGCAGAGTGTCAGCAAATATGCCCGCACCAAGGCGGCCGGTGAAGCAGCGGTCAAGGCCCTTATCCCTTCGGCCATTATCCTGCGTCCCTCGATCGTCTTTGGTCCCGAGGATGACTTCTTTAATCGCTTTGCAGCCATGGCGACGATAGCGCCGGTCTTGCCCCTGATCGGTGGTGGGGCCACGCGGTTTCAGCCGGTCTTTGTCGGTGATGTCGCGGCAGCGACTGTTGCAGCCCTAAGCGATCCAGATCACGCGGGCAAGACCTTCGAGCTTGGCGGCCCAGCGACCTATAGTTTCAAGGACCTGTTGGAATTGATCCTGCGCGAGACGGGCCGTAACCGTCCACTGGTGCCGGTGCCTTGGGCCATTGCTGGTCTGATCGGGATGGCCGGGGATATTCAGGTCAAGCTCACCCCGTTTGCGCCGGTCTTGACTAGCGATCAGGTCGAGCTGCTCAAGAGCGACAATGTCGTTAATCCGGCCCTGCCGGGTCTTGCCGCCCTTGGCATCGAGGCCACCAGTGTCGAGGCCATCGTGCCGTCCTACCTCTATCGCT
>Ga0209499_1002147_pt1 | contig 12892 bp, 10 predicted proteins | sample C_130208_EF_Meta_FD_187306 | JGI IMG/M metagenome (GOLD analysis project Ga0209499, IMG submission 187306) | Freshwater microbial communities from Lake Croche, Canada to study carbon cycling - C_130208_EF_MetaG (SPAdes) (version 2) | ecosystem: Environmental > Aquatic > Freshwater > Lake...
CAATATATCCACAAAGGATTAGTTTACGATTATAATGATAATATTGCAATTGATAAATATAATAAGACAATAAACAAAGTATATACCGAAGATGAATTAAATAATATTATTGAAAATGTTGAATTATTATTAATATGTAGAAGAAATAGTGTTGGATACATTGAATTAATACGTGGTAAGTATGATATAAATGATGATGAATATATCGAATTCTTATTTAAACAGATGACAGACAAGGAAATCAAAATGATTAAAGATAATAAGAGTAATTATGAATATATTTGGTGTGATTTATGGAATGAAACATTAGAAACAACTAAATTTAAGAAAGATTATATCATTGCAAAAGAGAAATTTGATGAATTATGCAATAAGAATTTCTTTGATCAAGAGTTTATAAATGAATATAATGAACCTGAATGGGGTTTTCCAAAAGGAAGAAGAAATAATAATGAAAAAAATTTACAGTGTGCATTAAGAGAATTTAATGAAGAAACATCATTAAATAAAGATGATATTTTAATATTAAATAAATTATATCCATTTAATGAAGTATTTACGGGTACAGATGGAATAATTTATAAACATGTTTATTTTATTGCAATTAAAGATAAGGATATTGACGTCGACAAAAATAAATTATCATATGAAATTGGTGACATTCGATGGGTTAAATTTAATGAAGCACTTGAATTAATAAGACCTTATCACGATGAAAGAAAAAAAATAATTAATGAAGTAATTAAATTTTTAGCAAATATTGCATAATATTTTAGTTTAAATATATATAATTATATAAGATATAATTATATTAGATACACGATAATGATAATACGAGTTGGTACCCTATTAAATGTTCATGTGGGTGATATATATTCATTATTTTATGATAATGAATATTTAGAATTTTATAAAGGATTCTATTGTGAATATCCAATAGCTGAATCTAGTTCATCTCTAACTAAAATTATTCTTAATAAGAGTAACATTAATTCAAAAATATTTAATGAATATCAAATTGTAATAGATTCAGCAATTTATAAAATATACAATTGTGAATTAGGAATTAAGATTTAAAAGTTTATATAATCATCTTTTCAATTATTGTATTAAATCTATCAAATGTATCAAAATCAAAATCATCGTTTAACCATTTATTTATGTCTAAGCTTACTTTTTTAAGAAGTCCGTCGCGAATGTCAGTAATTTGTTTTGAAAAGCTTCGAATTACTGATTTAAATGATAAATTATTTCTTCGAATATTTTTAACTAATTGTATAAATAGTTTTTGTCTATTTATATTTTCATTTTTTGTTCTCATATATACCCACCATAGACTCCAAGCACCACAAAAACCACCTGGATCTCCTATTTTTTTGTTAATATCAACTATTTCCATAGTTTGAAATCCAATAGTCATTTCATATGAACGTGGTTTAAAATATTTAAAATCTTTAAATTTTTCTTTAAAATAATTTTCAATATTAAAATCTAATAAATCAGGATTATAATTAAATTCTATAGGATATTCTCCACCAGATGGTTCAAATCGTTCTAATTCATTTAATTGTGAATCATATAAAAGCATATTTGCATGAGCACCATTTTCTTGATGAATGCCTAATGGTATCACAAAGAAACGTTTTTTTGATTCTTTAAAATTTTGTATAATTGATTCAAAATTTGATGGAAAAAAAATTTTTTGATATAACCATGTGATCTCAAAATTCATGTATTCGCCTTTAATTTCCTTTATAATTCCAAGAACTTTATAATAATCGCTTAATTCGTCATTTGTAATAAATTTTTTATTTAATGAAGTAAAAATAGATTCATATTGATTTAAAAATAACATGCCAACAATTATATCTAATGATGTGCCTGTATATGATACAAAATCAGCTAACTGATTATTATCAAATGATATACAATAACCAATTTTTTTGTATGGTACTGATACATTATTATTTTGAATGTGTTTTTTTATTTTTTCGTAACAATTTTTTTCAGGAGTATTATCTTTAAAATCTATCTTTTTAACGATGTCATTTTTTTGACAGATATTCTCCCAATCATTCTTCCATTCTCTTTTTTTATTTCTTAAGTAATTAAAATAACTCTTAGTAAGCATATCTATAAATTTATCACTATCTTTATATTTATCATATGCTGTTTCATTTTTTTTATTTTTTATAAAAACATTATTTTTTTTAAGCTCTAATTCTGGAATATAATTTAACCATCTTTTTCCAAATATGTGCCAAGATGTATTTCCATTATAATTTTGAATATTTAGGTTAGTATTTTCAATATATTTTTTTAAATTAATTTGAATATTGTCTTCTAATAAAAGATGTAAAATTGTGTGTCCAGTGATGTTAGTCATATTATACATATTTTTATATCTATCCACTTCTTTTTCTAATTTTTCATCTAATAATTTTATAATATCTTCACTTGTTTTTTCTAATATTGCGTGATGAAATCCAGTTGATCCAACACTATCTTGAATTAATAAATTAATTGACTCATGATTCAACAACATATTTGTAATATTATAATTATTTAGTGCAATTCCAAACATTAAAGCAGTATATTTATTTTGTTTATCTTGTATATTTACATCAATTGTCTTATTTTCTAATATCATACTAACAATTTGTTCCTGTTCATAGTTACATGCAATGTGTAATGCAGTATCACCATTATCATTTATAATATTAATATTTATCCTTTGATTTTCTAATAAATATCTAGCCATTTTTTGATTTTTAAATTTTATTGCAGTCATTAATGGAGTATATCCAGCACCATCTTTAATATTAATATTTGCTCCTTTTGATAAAAATAATTCTAATATTTGTTGGTTATTAAACATTATTGCATAATGTATTGGATAAAATTTATTTTTATCTTTTAAATCAATTAATGGAAATCCTGTGTAATTAATATTAACTAATTTATCAATACATTTTAAATAATTATATTTTATTGCATTATATAATAATGTCTTACCATCGTTATCAATAATATCAATTTTACATTTTTTTGAAACAAAAAGATCAATTAGATGATATTGATTATATAATATAATAAATTGAATCAGATAATTATTTGAATTATCTCTAATATTTAAATCAATATCTTTATTTTCAGTTATTATCTTTTTAACATTGTTCCAATCTTGTTCTGAAATATAATTAAATAATTGTATATTAATATCAGTTGATACATTTATAGATGTATTCATTTCTTATATAATCTATTATATTTTTATTTTTCATAAAAATTGAATATTATATGATATATTAAAGAATCATAATTTCTTTATACATAATGAATACAATGTCATGTGACATTGAAAATGAATTTATTCCTATTAGAGGAAATACTAGATTTGCAGATGTAATTACATTTGTAGGTTTAAATGGATATGGACTTGAAGCAGATGTTGCTCTTAGTCTTTCATCTTATTATCGAGATGAAGATTGGCTTTGGAATGGTATTGTACGTGCACAACATCCTGTAACTGGAATAACGCGATTGATTCATGCAGCAAAAACTAATAATATGAAATCTTTAGAAAAAGTTATTAAACATCTTGCTATTCCATCACGTCTTAATCTTCAAGATATTAATGGTAAAACTGCTATTTATTGGGCATGTGAAAATAAACATCCAAAAGTATTGAAACGTTTGCTTGATGCAAAAGCGATGCCCGATATTCCTGATAAGGATGGAATCAGCGCACTTACAATAGCAGTTAAAGGAGATTCAGTAAATATTGTACAAATACTTTGTAAGAATTCAAAGTTATTTAATAGTATTCATAGAATTGATTTTAATAGATGTTCATTGCATAAAACAACTCCACTAATGATTTCATCAGCACGTGGAAATTATAAGATTTCACGTATTTTGATTAATCAAGGTGCTGATGTAAATGCAGTTGAGCGATATGGACGGTCTGCTCTGAGTATTGCATCTGAATATAATCATAATGAAATTGTTAAGTTGCTTTGTTTGAATGGAGCAAATATTGATCAACTTGATAATGACTCTAATACTCCATTAATGTATGCAGCATCGGATGGTAATACCGATATTATTACGACTCTTTGTGAACTAGGTGCAGATGTTCATCTTCAAGATGAACTTGGAAATACTCCTCTAATGCTGTTGTGTCAGACTACATTAAATAATTGTGATCATATTAAGAATATTAAAGAGTTTATTAAATTTGGTTCAAATATTCATGCAGTTAATCATGATAATGAATCTCTTATTATGATGGCTGTTAAATGGTGTCATATTAAGGTTATTAAATATTTGCTTGATATTGGAGTGAATCCTAATTTGGTTGATGGATTTGGGATTAGTGCTCTTGATATAGCTATTAAGATGAAACGCAATCATGTTGTAGATCTTTTGTATACATATGGTGCTAATCCGATTGTTGATGAATCGGATAGTGAATCTGATAATGAATCAGATAGTGAATCAGATAGCGAATCTGATGACGATTAATTAGCTTATTAATTTATTAGTTTATTAGTTTATTAGTTTATTATCTTATTTAATCTATTTTCTAATAGATTCACACCAATCTTATAGCTATTATAATAACTAAAAAAATTGAAAATTATTAGATATATGGATTCCCCTTCTTATATGATTAGAATGTCTTCTTCTATGATGAATTATGACGTTTCTTTTGTGGGCGGCGGTGCAATGAGCACCCCCGTCCAGCCCATTCAGAATGGGCGTAACTCCGTCGCTGAGATGCGCGCGCACGAGAAGGCTATGCGAGCCGCTCACAAGCAGCGTCAGGCGGATGCAGAGGTTCGCCGTGTCGAGGAGGCACGGATTGCAGAGATGGCTGCAAAGGCAGCTGTAGAGGCTGCCGCTGCCGCTGCTGCAGCTGCAGAGGCAGCCGAGCTCGCCGAGCTTACCACGGGTTTTGACTCTTGGGAGGACAAGGCTGACGCTGAGGACATTGCAGAGCCACCTACGGTTGTCCGTCAGCTGAACTTTGTGGAGGTCGATGCAATTGCAGAGTCTGGTGCTGGCGCTGCCGCTTCTGCACCCGTGATTGTGGAGGCGGCTGTCGTTACCACACCTGTGGAGTGCCCTTTTCAGGGAGACTGTCACAACGTGGGCTGCATCAACATTCACCCCGCCGGCTACGTGCCCGGGCCGGCTCAGTGCATGTGGGGTTGGAACTGCAACAAGTTCAAGACTAGTAAGGCAAATGGTACGGCTTGCGCCTGCCCTCGCCTTGGTCACGACCGTGCGCCTCTGCCCATGAACAAGTTTCAGAGGGTGGAGCGTAAGGTTCGCTACGTACCACCCGCACCGGCTGCCCAGCCTGTTCAGGAGGTAGTTGCACCCATGCAGCAACTCGCACCACCCATGCAGCAACTCGCGCCAGTCGTGCAGCAAGTTGCACCAGTCGTGCAGCAGCCTGTGCCACCATTTGGGTTTGCACCGCTGCATCCCGGTCTTGTGCTGCAGTTCCTTAACGGGTTGGCACCACAGATGCCTTATGGGAATGCATTGATGATGGTTCCCGGGCTTGTACCGGTGTTCTTCTTCGGCTTTCCGCCTCACGCGCCCCTTGGGTTCGTGCTGCAGATGATCCGTGTTCCGGTTCCGCCAGTTGCACAACCAGTGCAGCATGCGGTGCTAGAGCAAGAGCTGCTTGCACGTGCTGCCGAGGAGGCTGCTGCACGCCAGGCCGCTGAGGAGACTGCTGCACGCCAGGTCGCTGAGGAGGCTGCTGCACGCCAGGCTGCTGAGGAGGCTGCTGCACGCCAGGCCGCTGAGGAGGCTGCTGCACGCCAGGCCGCTGAGGAGGCTGCTGCACGCCATGCAGTAAAGGACGCTGCACGCCGCGCTGCTGAGGAGACTAAGGCGCGCCGCGAGCCTAAGAACCGTTTGTCTGTCCCCGATGAGGATGGCTTTCAGACGGTTAGGGCAAAGGCTGCACCTGTCCATCGGGCTGCACCTGTCCATCGGGCTGCACCTGTCCACCAGCGCGCACTTGTCCATCAGACAGAGCCTGTGCAGAATGCCTGCAAGTGGACCTTGGCTGAGTACGTGGAGGGTAAGAGCGTCCACTGCTTTAACACCGAGTGCCAGGACAAGCACCCAGAGGGTTATGTGCCAGGGCCACAGAGGCGTTGCCGCAAGGCAGACCGATGCCAGGGGAAGGATAAGTGCAACCATGCACACCCGGGTGATCGGTTTTGGGCGCATGTACAGTGGTAGGCGTTCCAGAACAGTTCTCACTTAGCTAGAAAGTGATAGGGGAGGAGGATTTATTAAGGCGAAAGCCAACAAAACAAAAAATTAATTTATTAATCTTTAGTTTTTGTCGCTAGCGTGAGGTGTCCTACTTAACTTCGTTACCTTTTATTTATAAAAATATAATATAATCTATAGAATGAATAATTTTGATATAAACTGTTTAGAATGTTTAGAATATCTAGAATGTTTAGAAATAAATGGAAATATATTAGTCGCACCAATACAAAAAAATATGGATGATATTAGTTTTAACACCGATGTAAATTACCATCAAAGAATAAAATTAAGTATTCCTTTAAGGAGTTACTTTAGTTTTTTATGCGAGTGTATTCATAACCGCGAGGTACCGTCAAAAACTAAAGTTAAGAACTCCCTTTGAGAGTTACTTTAGCTTTTAAAAGTACATCAAACTTTAACTAATATAATTTAAAAATCTTGTTTTATATTTTTATATTAACATATAAAAATATAAATTTATTATATATTAATATGTCAAATAATAATGAAAATAATGAAAATAATGATAATTCATATATATTTAATCCAAATTTATTAAATGATTCAAATGTAACAGAAGATGATTTTATAGATATGCCACAATTAGTTCCATATTCACAAATTACTGGTGCATTTCAGACAATTGATATATTCTATATTAATAATACAATTTCAAGTTCATCGTCAGTAACATCATTGCCTAATTTAATAGAATTAAATTCAACAATGTCTATTCAGCCAACTTTTGTACAATCAAACTCTGTACAACCAACATCATCCATCGATATGAGTTCATACTTATTTTCATATTTAAATTATAAAAATTCATATATAAATCAACTAACATCTATAGCAACACCAACAGTATCTACACAACCAACAACATCTGCATACCCGTATACAACTGGTTATAATCAACCAACAACATCTGCATACCCATATACAACTGGTTATAATCAATCAACACCAACACCTACGCCGCTTTATTCAATGAATGCACATCCACTTACAACTGGTTATAATCAATATTTAAATACACAACCAACGCCTGCACCGCTTTATTCAATGAATGCACATCCACTTACAACTGGTTATAATCAATATTTAAATACACAACCAACGCCTGCACCGCTTTATTCAATGAATGCACATCCACTTACATCTGGTAATAGTCAGTATTCATCTGCACATCCAACAACAATTTCTACCCATCCTCCAATACACGATCAATTTTTAAATACAACTTTTATTCCAACTATAAATAATTCAAATATATTAATCCAACCTACTAATCATCTCGGTGTAACTGGAACACATAATGTAGCTAATCATATGGGAGTAACTGGAACAAATAACAATATATCTAATAATTATAATATGGGAGTAACTGGAACATATGATAAAATGTCTCACAATTATTATATGAATACTCAAAAGATATCATGTATATATGATAATTTTAGTTTTAATGCTATAACTAAAGAATCTCAACGAGTATATACATTAAAATATAATGATATCATATATGAAGTTACAATTAATGTAAATAATATGTCAACACATAAAGATAAAAAATTACAGAAATTAGTTAGTAAAATAGAGAATATTCTTAAAACAGAAACAGATATTAATTTATTATCTATATGTAAATCTATTTTAAAAAAAGATTCATATATTAATAATTTATTACACAATCGTATCCTTATAAAAATATAAAAATTGATTTTTATTTAACTTATTATTTATATTTTATAATTAATCATGAATTATAAAATATATCGTAATTTTACAATTATTACATCTATAATTGGTATATCATTAATAGTATATGGTACATCAACTTTACCTACTGAAATACCTGGATATACTTCAATTTATACTAGTAATGATCCGAGTGTCATCAGTCAGCAACAGGCTGCTCATCAAAATGAGTTAAGAAATTATCAAATTCAGACAGTAGAATTTAAAATAATAATGGGTGGTATTGGTGTTATTTGTATTGGAGCTATATGTGGATATATAACATTGAAGAAACAGACTCAAATAGAAATTGAGGCTGAAAAAAAAGCTGAAAGAATTCAAAGAAATGAAAGATTAAAAATAGCAAGAAATTCAGCTAAAATTATACCTATTAAAAATGAACCATCCAATGTTTTAGATATTAAAAGAGAGTCTCCATTACATGATTTATTATTAGAACAAAATATAAAACAAGAATCTGTAGATGTTGCATCGAATGTACATCTAAAACCTGTTTTTAATGATAAAGATATAAAATCAATACTTAAAAAAACAACACCTCCATTAGAATCATCTCCTCCTGCAATTCTAGTTCCATCAGATAATAGTTCAATTAATCAACGTAATGTAAATAATCTACAAAAGTTTAATACACAAAAAATATTATATTACCCATTACAACAACAAGTTCAACCACGATTACAAGTTCAACGAACTAATGACTCATTGAAACAATTTGTCGGAGACTCATCATATGTAAAACCAAATCGAATACGTATACAACCACAATCAATCGGATATCGTTTACCATATAGACTACCTCCAAATTATCAAGAATATTATGATAAACATCCGTCTAGACATGCTTTTAATTTAAAAAATTGATTTTTTATTTATTTATCTTCATATTGTATTTAATTATATAAATATAATCAGATGGTAGAAGTACTATCTAAAACTAAAGTTCTTGCAGATATTGAAGATATTGAAAGTTACTGCAAATCAAAACCAGAAACACATGTTTTTAGAAGTTTTGAAATATCAACAGATGATTTTTCAAAGTATCGCAATATTATTATTGATATGAATTCTCTTCCAGAAATTAATGACAAAACAATGAAACAAATATGGAAGAAATATCATACACTGCCTCCTAAACCGCGTCTGATGGAAGTGTACTTTAAAATGAATGACAATGAAGAATTTCCAAGATCCCTAATGATCGAAGAGTACCTTGCAAGTCATGAAATTAGAGGCCTTTCAGGAGTATCTGTTGCAGCTCTATTTCTATCTGCTTATCCAAATGGTCAAAAATTTACATGTAAATGGAATTGTAAATATTGTCCGAATGAGCCAGGTCAACCAAGAAGTTATCTTTTCGGTGAACCTGGTGTCCTTAGAGCAAATCAAAATAAGTTTGATTGTGTTGAACAATTTTATTGTCGAATTCGTTCTCTAAAACATTGTGGTCACCCTACTGATAAATTTGAAGTTAAAGTTCTTGGAGGTACAATTCATTCTTATCCTAAAGAATATCTTGAAGAGTTTATGCGAGATATTTATTATGCAGCAAATACATGTGCTGATAAACATTCTCGTCCTCGTGGAACCCTTCAAGAAGAACAAGATTTGAATGAAGAATCTGAACATAGAGTAATCGGTCTTACTGTCGAAACTCGTCCAGATTGTATTAATGCTTCAGAACTTCGCAACTTTAGACGATGGGGAGTAACTCGTATTGAAGTTGGTATTCAACATACCGAAGATTCAGTACTAAAAGCAGTAAATCGTGGACATGGATTTAAACATAGTCTAAGAGCCCTTAGATTTATGAGAGATTGTGGATTTAAAGAAGTAATTCATCTAATGCCGAATCTTCCTACATCAACACCTATCATGGATATTAAAATGATTGATGATGTTCTTTCAACAATTAATCCAGATGAAGTAAAAATATATCCTACAACAACAACACCATTTACTGAAATTCTCGAGGATTATAAAACTGGTAAATATGTACCATATGGAAATGATGATCTAGAACGTGTAATCCTTCATTGGCTTACTAATGTACCGGAATGGACACGTAACGATCGTATCGTAAGAGATATTCCAACTTATTATATCGTTGATGGAGTAAAATCATCAAATCAAAAACAAGAATTTGATGAAGTTATGAAACAAAAAGGGCTCAAATGTAAGTGTATTCGGTATCGTGAAGCTGGTAAACATAATGAAAATTCTATTGATGGTGAACTAGTTATTCGCACATATGATGCTCATGATGGAAAAGAATATTTTATATCATGGGAAAGTAAAGAAATTGATGGATTTCGAAATGTAATTTTTGGATTTCTTCGTCTTCGACTAACAAAAAATCAATGTGTTGATATTTTTCCTGAACTAGCAGACTGTGCACTAGTTAGAGAACTACATGTGTATGGAAAAACTATTAAAGTTAGTGATAAAAATGATGGCGTTTCTAGTCAACATATTGGTATTGGTAAACTACTTATGAATAAAGCAGAACAGATTGCTAAAGAGTATAGTTATAATAAAATTAGTGTAATTGCTGGAATTGGTACTAGAAGTTATTATCGTAAACTTGGATATGAAAGTGTTGAAACATTTATGATTAAAAATCTGTAAGATTTATAAATAAAATTATTTTATTAAAAACATATAATATATATAATGTTATCTACTTTTCAAATTATTTTAAGTATGTTTATATTATTTCTAGTAGGAATTATTTATTATGTATATTATTATTTACCACCTCCTATATTACCTTCAACTGTTACACCAGTAATTGATTTATCTACATCTTCTAAATTATCGACAGTTTCAGTTGCATCGACAGCTTCAGTAGCACCATCGACAGCTTCAGTCACACCATCGACAGTTTCAGTCACACCATCGACAGTTTCAACTGCATCCCCTACACCTGTAAAACAAATGGATCCAAATACAAAAGCTAATTTAATTGTAAATGCATTAATTAGTAATAAAAAGAATAAACAATTTGATATTGTTAAAACATTAATAGATATTACAACAGATAGTCCTATTGTAGAGAAAGAAATTCATAGATTAATAAATTCAAATGATATAGTAAAATTAACTGAAGTTATAAAGAAAGAAGTAAACAAACCAACATTTCAATCAATACAGGATAATCTATTAAAATCAAGAAATAATTTATATGTTAAGAAAGTACGTAGAGCTTTAACTTTAATTAATCGTTAGAGATTTATTTAACATATTTTTCTATATTTATTAAAATTATATAGAATACAACTATTACTAATATAACATATAATATTCCAGATATTTCATATGTTTTTTTAATTTCTTTATTTTTAATACTTGGTTCTAAATTAATTGCTAGACCTTTTGCATTTGAAACTGCTGATTCCATAGATGTAAAATGATAATTACTATAACCATTATGAGTTCCACAATTATATAAATTCTTAAATAATTTACTATAGAATGGTAGACTTTTGTTTGCATCAGTTAAAACATATGCTGTATCAATATTAACCCACTTATTAGTTTTATTATCTTTATAAACCTGTGGAGATAATATCATATGAGCTGGATCTGGTAAATTAGGATATGATATCTTTAATTGCCTTAAAACTTCAGGATATATTTCCTTTAGAGTTGATTCGTGTGCAGTTTTATTTGTAACAGAACTTTTTCTTTCTGGAAATGTTATACATGTACTTATAACTGTTCGTGAATTTTCTAATTCTATTTTATCATTAAATTTCATATAGTTTGATAATACAATGAATGCAACGCCCCAATCAGTCGATGGAAATCCTTGAATTTTTGGAAGATCTAATATTTGTTTCCAATGCATTGTAATTGGAAGATAATCAAAATAACTATTTTGTGTTGTCCATGTTTTTAATTCGTTAATATCTCCGAATGCATTTTGTATACCCGGAGATTTAAATAATAAACTGTATAAAGGTTTAGGAGGCACAGTTATAATAAATTTTTTTCCAATAAATTTAATTTTTTCATTAGTTACTTTATTTAATACAGTGATACTATTAATTAAATTTTTTTCAGGCTTATCTATTATTAATACATCATGATTTAATAATATGTTTATATTATTTGTCTCTCTTAATTTTTCTTCCCATAATTTCAATAAACCTCTATCATTTGGTAAATTTGGTTGATATAATTTATAAAGTGCCTGTTGATTTAATAATTGCATAAATTGAAATAAAGTATACTTATCTGGAGTCGCACCATCTGTTAATCGACATACTCTATTTATGTATTCTTTAGATGAGTCACTGAAATTATAATTATTCATAAAGGTTTGAATTGAAATATTCTTACCATAATCTTTATTAATGACAAGATTTAAATAACTAATCAAAAAGATAGCAATCTCATAGTATGATAAATCAAATGATTTATTTTGTAAGTTCTGTACATTTGTTATTGGAAATGTATAAGGAACAAATAAATCAGAGAAATTAATTTTCATGTCCTTTAATAGATCAATAAAATTTAAATATGCATCAGAATATACACGAGGACCATGTTCTGTAAATAAACCATTTACACGTTGTACACGATGACATCCACCTATAGAACTTTCTTTATCAATTAATAATATTCTTTTGTCCTCTTGTGATAAATACCATGCTAAAGAAAGACCTGTTGGGCCAGCACCAATTATAATATAATCATACATATATGTATCCTTTTTTGTACCTATTTTTGTATCCTTTTTTGTATCCTTTTTTGTTTCTTTTTTTGTATTATTTTTTTTTTTATTTTTTTTTTTTTTTTTTTAATTTTTTATTATTTTTTT
>Ga0209499_1002150_pt1 | contig 12886 bp, 9 predicted proteins | sample C_130208_EF_Meta_FD_187306 | JGI IMG/M metagenome (GOLD analysis project Ga0209499, IMG submission 187306) | Freshwater microbial communities from Lake Croche, Canada to study carbon cycling - C_130208_EF_MetaG (SPAdes) (version 2) | ecosystem: Environmental > Aquatic > Freshwater > Lake | place...
GGCCTCGGCGATTTATATTGCTGGATTTATGATGTGGTTAGGCCATTACCCTGCCATTAAAAGCGTGATCATTAGTGTGGTAGTGAGTGCTGCAATGTTTATGATGTTTGAAATTTGGTTTCAAGTGCCGCTGTTTAAAGGCGAGTTTAATCCGTTCAGTGTGATTGGATATTGAGAGCGGACCTATAGGAGAATACAGCCTTGGACGAAATCACCGCACTGTTTCATGGTTTTACAGTTGCCCTCACGCCGTTTAATGTATTGTTAATGTTTATCGGTGTGGTATTGGGTGTCTTAATTGGGGTGTTGCCGGGCTTGGGTGGCGCTAATGGGATTGCCATTCTCCTGCCACTCACATTTACCATGCCGCCGACCTCAGCGGTGATAATGCTCTCGTGTATCTATTGGGGTGCGCTCTTCGGTGGGGCGATCACCTCGATATTATTCAACATCCCTGGCGAACCATGGTCGGTTGCAACGACTTTTGATGGATATCCGATGGCGCAACAGGGGCGTGCAGGCGAAGCTTTGGCAACAGCTTTTACCTCGTCTTTTGTAGGTGCTTTTTTTGCAGTAGTGATGATTACGTTTCTGGCACCTTTAGTGGCGCGCTTCGCGTTAAAGTTTGGACCGCCAGAATTTTTCGCAGTGTTCTTTCTCACCTTTTGTAGTTTTATTGGCATGGGTAAGGAGCCGCCGGCTAAAATTGTTGCGGCGATGATGTTGGGGTTTGCGCTAGCTGCGGTGGGTATTGATACGGTGACTGGACAGCTGCGCTTAATTTTTGGTTGGCATGAGTTGATGCGTGGGTTTGATTTCTTGATTGCCGTGATTGGTTTGTTTGGTATTGGTGAGATCTTATTGTCTATGGAAGAGGGCTTGTCCTTCTCTGGTAAAGCTGCGCGTATCGATACTCGAGTAGTAATTGATACTTGGAAGAAATTACCGCGTTATTGGATGACTTCGTTACGTAGTTGTGTGATTGGTTGTTGGATGGGTATTACCCCTGGTGGTGCCACACCAGCGTCGTTTATGAGCTATGGCATTGCCAAGCGCATGTCCCCTGATGGTGCGCGCTTTGGCACCGGCATGCCAGAGGGCGTGATCGCGCCTGAGACTGCAGCCCATGCCGCGGGCACTGCGGCACTACTGCCGATGCTGGCACTAGGAATCCCCGGCTCGCCGACTGCAGCAGTATTACTCGGTGGTTTGTTGATTTGGGGTCTACAGCCAGGGCCTTTGCTATTTGTAGAACAAAAAGATTTTGTTTGGGGTTTAATTGCCAGCATGTATTTAGGCAATATTGCTGGTCTCATTATTGTGCTCACTTGCGTGCCCCTGTTTGCGGCGATCTTGCGCATACCATTCTCGATTATTGCACCGGTAATTATTGTGATTTGTGCAGTGGGTGCTTATACCGTGCACAACGCGATGTTGGATATATGGTTTATGTTGCTGTTTGGAGTGTTGGGCTATGCTTTTAAAAAGTTGTCCTATCCGCTCGCGCCATTAGTCTTGGCTTTGGTCTTGGGCGATCAAGCAGAGAGCGCATTCCGGCAGGCAATGCTGATCTCCCAAGGCAGTATTACGGTATTTTTCTCAAACACCCTTGTTAGTTCAATTATGGGGTTGGCCCTACTGAGCTTGTTTTGGCCTCTGATCAGTCGCCAGTGGGCCATGTGGCGCGGGCACGCTTAGATTTTTCCGCTGCTATTGAGCCGCGATAAAGTCTCGGGTGAGAGGTTAAGATATGAGGCGAGTTCTTTTTTAGGGATTCGTTCTGCTAGCGCGGCATGTTTGCGCATAAATCGCTGCACGCGGCCACGGGCATCGAGTAGATGCAAGGTAATCGTGTGTCCCATCACTTCACTCATGAGCTTCATGATTTCAAATTCGAATGCACTCTTAATACTGTCGTGACGGTTAAGGAATCCCACCCATTGTTCCATGGACAGTTTGGCTGCCCGCACCTTAGTGACTGCGCTAATGGCATATGGTAGTGGTGTTTTTAACCGCCAAGCTGCATAGCTGGTATCAATATCAGTTTCCGCAGCAAAGCGCAGGATCATCTCTTTACCTTGGGCATTTGATACCGAGCGACGCAGAATGCCTTCGATGATAAAGTATTGCTCCATAGCATGGTCGCCTTGATGTTCGAGTACGGCGCCTTTTGCGTAGTCGCATATTTCGATTAAGGCAATGAGTTCAGCCCATTGCGCCGGCGTGAGGTGCCGCAACACTAAGTTTTGCGTCAGTTGTGCGCTGATCACTATAGATTCAGGGTGTTGAGAGAGCCTGGTCAAGGGAGAGGGTGCCTGTGCTGGATACGAATAAGTGTTATAGGTATAGGTGTTGTATGTAAAGGTGTTGTATGTAAAGGTGTTGTATGTAAATAAGTGTTGTATAGTAATTGTATGGTCAATATAACGATCATTTGACAGATCTGAGTGTGCCTGACTTGATGAAATCAGTATAGCGAAAATTGCGTTTCTTGACGCGGGTCAATGATTGCAAAGAGCGTGTTTTCTATAGTCACTGCCTATTTGTTTCATCTATAGCGCACCTCAGTGGTGCAATTAATTCATTCACAGCAAACCGCGAGGTATCTCCGCATGACTACCGAGACCCAACCCCAAGCAGTGACCGATGGCTTTCAACTGATTATAGATGGCCTGAAACTGAATGATATCGATACCATCTACGGATTGCCGGGTATACCCATCACCGATTTTGCCCGCAAGGCACAGGCCGCAGGCCTACGCGTGATTTCGTTCCGTCATGAACAGAATGCTGGCAATGCCGCAGCGATTGCCGGTTTCATGACGCAAAAGCCCGGTATTTGTCTGACAGTGTCTGCACCGGGATTCTTGAATGGTTTAACCGCCTTGACCAATGCCACGACTAATTGCTTCCCGATGATTCTGATGAGCGGCTCTAGCGAACGTGAAATTGTGGATTTGCAACAAGGCGATTACGAGGAGATGGATCAACTCGCCATCGCCAAGCCGCTGTGTAAAGCAGCGTTTCGGGTGCTCCATGCGGAGGACATTGGCGTGGGTATCGCGCGCGCCATCCGCGCTGCAGTGTCTGGTCGGCCGGGCGGTGTGTACTTAGATTTGCCGGCGAAGCTGTTTGGTCAGACCATGGATGCGGTAGCAGGCAAGCATTCTCTGATCAAGGTGGTCGATCCAGCACCCCGTCAGATTCCCGGTAACGATGCGGTGCAGCGCGCTCTTGATTTACTCAAGAGCGCAAAGCGTCCATTGATTATTTTGGGCAAAGGCGCGGCTTATGCCCAGGCTGATGACGAGATCAGGGCCTTGGTTGAAAAGACGGGTATTCCGTATTTGCCAATGTCTATGGCTAAGGGTTTGTTGCCAGATACGCACGAGCAGTCTGCTTCAGCGGCACGCTCCTATGTCTTGCCGGCAGCCGATGTGGTACTGATTGTGGGGGCGCGGCTGAACTGGCTGCTATCGCACGGTAAGGGTAAAACTTGGGGCGGTAAAACGCACAAAGATTGGGGTGGTCAGAAATTCATCCAGATGGATATTTCCCCGCAGGAAGCCGATAGCAACGTCCGTATTGAAGCGCCGCTGGTGGGCGATATTGGTTCTTGTGTGTCGGCCTTGTTGGCGGGTATGGGTGATGCGTGGGCTAAACCCGCTGCCGAATGGTTAGATGCGATTGCCGAGCGCAAGAATAAGAATATTGCGAAAATGGCTGAGACCTTGGCAAAAAATCCGTTGCCGATGAACTTTCACAGCGCGCTAAATGTCGTGCGCGATATCATCAAAGCGAACCCCGATGCGATATTGGTTAATGAGGGCGCTAATGCCCTAGACTTCACGCGCAGTATTGTGGATATGTATAAGCCGCGTAAACGATTAGATGTGGGCACTTGGGGCATCATGGGGATCGGCATGGGCTTTGCGGTTGCCGCTGCGGTCGTCAGTGGACAACCTGTCATTGCTATTGAGGGAGATAGTGCGTTTGGTTTTTCGGGTATGGAAGTCGAGACCATCTGCCGCTATAACCTGCCAGTATGTGTGGTGATATTCAATAACAACGGCGTCTACGGCGGCACCGATGTTAATCCCAGCGGTGGTGCGGATGTCGCGCCCACCGTGTTTGTGAAGGATGCGCGTTACGACAAGCTGATGGAGGCTTTTGGTGGTGTAGGTGTACACGCAACCACACCCGAGACCTTGCGCCAGGCGATGGAGGCTGCGATCCGCACGCGCAAACCCACACTCATTAACGCGGTTATCGATGAAACGGCGGGCACTGAAAGTGGCCGCATTACCAGCCTTAATCCACAAAGCGCAAAGAAATAATCAGTCAAACCCCTAACCAGCGGCGACCAGTATCCGGTTTGCCGTTGCTTATTTGGAGATCGGTATGGAAGCCCTAAAAGACGTTCGTATTCTTGACATGACCCATGTGCAGGCCGGCCCCACCTGTTCACAGCTGCTTGCCTGGATGGGTGCTGATGTGATCAAGTTTGAACCGCCGCAAGGGGATGCCACCCGTGGACAGTTGCGTGACATTCCCAACGCCGACAGCCTGTATTTCACCATGCTCAATAGCAATAAGCGGGCGATCACGGTCAATATGAAGACCCCGGAGGGTAAGGAAGTATTTATTGCATTGCTCAAAAAATGCGACATCATTATGGAGAACTTTGGTCCGGGTGTTCTTGATCGGTTTGGTTTTACTTGGGAGAAGATTCACGAGATTAATCCACGGATCGTCATGGGTTCGATCAAGGGCTTTGGATCGACGGGGCCATACTCCGATTTCAAAGCATACGAAAACGTGGCGCAGGCCATGGGTGGTGCCATGAGCACTACCGGTACGCCAGAGGGTGCCCCCTATGTCACCGGTGCCCAAATTGGTGATTCGGGTACGGGCTTACATCTAGCGATTGGCTTGCTCGCTGCATTGCATCAACGGGATCGCACCGGCATCGGCCAATATGTTGAAGTTGCGATGATGGATGCGGTAATGAATTTGTGTCGTGTGAAATGGCGTGATCATCAGCGCTTGACTCGGGGTGGTTTGGCGGAATACTCAGTGCCCACTGCGCAAGGTATGGGGGCAACACCACGTGCGGGCAACGACTCCGGTGGTGGGCAGTTAGGCAATGCCATTCAGTGCAAACCAGGCGGGCCGAATGATTATATTTACGTGGTAGTGCAAGAGGCGGTATGGGATGCGCTAGCGCAGCGTATGGGGGCAGAGATGGGTATGCCGGGTCTGGCTACCGACCCGCGCTTTGCGACTATTACCGATAGACGTCAAAACCAAAGTGAAATATGGGCCTTGATGACGCGCTTTGCTGCCAATTACACCAAGCAAGAGTTTATGGCGATACTCAACCCCTTGAACGTGCCTTGTGGCCCGATTATGTCGACTGAGGACTTAGCCAATGATGAGCACGTGCGCGGGCGTGAGATGTATGTTGAACTCGATCACCCACAGCGCGGCACTTGGTATAACGTCGGGATGCCGATCAAACTCTCTGATTCGCCGGCAGTGATTCGGCGCTCGCCGCTATTGGGTGAACATACCGATGAGATCTTGCTTGAGGTCTTGGGCTACGATGCTGAACGTATTGCCACACTCAAGACTGCGGGGGCTTTTAGTCTGCCACCGAAAAAGAAGACTTAATGTGGAACGCCTTAAAGTAAAACAGCTGAATGTTCAATGACTTAGGGTTCAAAGAGTTAAGGTTTAAAAATTTAAGGTTCAATGAGTTAAGGTTCAATGAGTTAAGGTTCAATGAGTTAGGGTTGAAGGAGTTAATCTTCAAGGGGATTAAGCTTCAAGGGATTAAGGTAGCAGGAATTCAGTGAGAAGCGCTATTGCCTAGTGTGTAGCCATCAACTGTAGAGTTAACAGCATCACACTCATCGAATATATCGTGTGTTAATAAGGAATCAAGCATATGAAAATTGCAATTATTGGTCAGCAAGATTTTGGTAAAACCGTATTGGAAGCGTTTCTCGCACGTCAGGACACGGTCGCTGGGGTATTTTGCGCACCCGAAAAACCCGGCGCTAAGCCCGACCCCTTGCGGGTGGCGGCCGAAGCCCATGGCCTACAGGTATTTCAGTTTCCATCGCTGCGGGTGCCGGAAGCGCACGCCGCACTCGAATCCCTGCAAGTCGATATTGGAGTGATGGCGTATGTGCTGCAATTTGCCCCTGACACTTTTGTGCATATTCCGCGCCTAGGCACCATTCAATACCACCCATCATTGCTGCCGAAGTATCGCGGTCCCTCGTCGATTAACTGGCCGATTATTCGCGGTGAGACCGCTACCGGCCTGACCATTTTCCGGCCCAACGAAGGCTTGGACGAGGGCCCGGTGATTTTGCAAAAAACCTGCACCATCGAACCGGACGAGACCATTGGTGAAGTCTATTTCAACAAGCTATTCCCCATGGGAGTGCAAGCCATGCTTGAAGCTGCTGATTTGGTATATGCCGGCAAGCACACCGAGACTATCCAAGATGAAAGCCAAGCAAGCTACGAAGGGTGGTGTCGGGCGGCTGAAGCGCATATACAATGGGCAGCTCCTGTTGATTTTGTCTACAACTTGATTCGCGGGACTAACCCTGCACCTGGGGCATGGACCACCCACAATGGTCAAAAACTCCAAATTCTCGATGCCCGTAAGCATTTGTTCCGACGCTATGCTGAGGTCAGCGGCAAAATCGGCGAAGTCTGCGAAGTCACAGATACCAGCTTTCGGGTGACCGCCCAAGGTGGAGCGATTGAAGTGTTGCGTGCGCGTGGTGAGGATGGCAAAAAACTCAGTGGTGGCGAATTTGCGCGTGCCCATGGCCTAGGGAAAGGGGTGATCTTGGGAGGGTGATCTTGGGATCATGGCCCTGGCACCTGACCTAGGGACCCTGACCTAGGGCCTCTGTTCTTAGGCGAATGACCAAGGGTACATACTCTTGGAGGGTAAACTAGAGCTGGTGGCTCTGAGAAAGGCTGATGCAGCTGAGCTGAAAGGTGCAGTGAAATTTCCGCCGCTTATAACCACCATCGCTATCGCAAAGCTGATGCCCGTATCGGAATGCATCCGATGCAAATCAGTAACTTATTGATTATTAATGATATTTTAATATTTCCCGGTTGCTGTTATGATGAGCGGCCAGATTTTTTTGTGATGAATGGTTCAAAATCAGTTCAATAGTTATTAATTGCTGTGGTGATTAATAATCAGTTCAATAATTAAGGGAGCGATATGGCAGAAGTCGGATTGGCATCACGCCAATTATTTGCAAAATACCAAGCATTAGTGAGCAGTGGCTTGATTACTGCGAGCGAATTTGAAGAGTCTGTTGCGCGCGCCGAACGCAAAAGCCGGCATTTGGAAGATGTGTTGGTGGACGAGTTTCATGTGAGCTTGAGTCGGATTGGAGAAGTGCTTGGCCAATATTTTCGGGTGCCCTATGAACCGTTTGATGGTGAACGCCCTAAAGTCAATATTAATGTGGCGATGGTGAACCGTGAGTTTTGTCGCGTGAATACTTGGGTGCCGGTGGTGGTGAGCAACAGCGAAGTTAAAATCATAACCACAGACCCCGAGCGGGTAAAGGCTGCTCGCTTAGTGAGTAATATCTTTACCAAGCGCACAATTCATTATGCAGTCACCACTGAGCGTGAGTTCTTTCGCACCCTAGACCAGGTTTTTGGTGCTGGCGTAGAGGCATTTGCCGACAGTGGCGAGGACGTTGGCGACTATCTCAAAGCGCTCGATGCGACCGCAGTTGAGGATTTGGTTGAAGATGAAATTGGTATTGATAACGCTGACAATACCCTAGTGCGCTTTGTGAATAAGGTGATTATGGACGCGTATCGCCAAGGCGCGTCGGATATTCATATTGAACCCTACCCTGGCAAAGCCAAGACCCATATTCGGTTTCGCTTGGATGGTGAGTTGCAGTTATATTCGGAGGTGCCGTCAAGTTTCCGTAATGCCTTGGTGGCGCGGCTCAAAATCATGTGTGATCTGGATATCTCCGAGCGTCGTAAACCACAAGACGGCAAGATTAAGTTCCGTCGCTTTGGTCCTGCGGATATTGAATTGCGTGTAGCCACCATCCCGTCCGCAGGTGATGTTGAGGATGTAGTGATGCGGATACTCTCTTCGGGAGAGCCCATGCCCTTGGATAAGCTGGGGTTAAGTGAGCACAATTTAGCGTTACTCAAAAACAATGTGTTAAATAAACCCTATGGGTTGTTTTTGGTGTGCGGACCGACGGGCTCGGGCAAGACCACCACCTTGCATTCTGTTCTGGGTCAGCTGAATCAACCCGGCACTAAAATTTGGACCGCAGAGGACCCTGTAGAGATCACCCAAAAGGGCTTGCGCCAAGTGCAAGTGAATGTGAAAGCAGGGTTAACCTTTGCAGTCGCCATGCGGGCGTTCTTGCGTGCTGACCCCGACATTATTATGGTGGGTGAGATGCGTGACGAGGAGACTGCCAGCACCGGAATTGAGGCTTCACTCACGGGCCACTTAGTGATGGCAACCCTGCATACCAATAGCGCACCAGAGTCGATCGTACGACTGCTGGATATGGGTATGGATCCGTTTAACTTTTCAGATGCCATATTAGGCATTTTGGCGCAACGTCTGGCGCGCCGCTTGTGTGAACGCTGCAAGACCAGCCATCCGATAAGTGAGACCGAGCTGCGCAGTTTAGTGCTGGAATACGCGCAAGACTTACGCCACACCGAGGAATGGAGTGCCGACCCCAATGCCGCTGCCAAGGCTTTGGTGCAGGATTGGATTCGCCAGTTTGGTGACGAACAAGGTCATCTACACCTGCCAGATGCTGTGGGTTGTGCTGTATGCAATGGCTCGGGATACAAAGGACGCGTCGGTTTACATGAATTACTGATTGGCACCGACTTGGTTAAGAAAACCATTCAAGAACGTTCACGGGTAGCTGTTTTGTTGGCGAGCGCGCTCGCCGGTGGCATGCGCACCCTCAAGCAAGACGGCATTGAAAAAGTGCTCATGGGGTTGACTGATATGCAACAAGTGCGCTCGGTGTGTATTAAGTAGTTGGTAGTGAGTCGTTGGTAGTGACTCGTTGATATTTAGTATTTGATATTCAGTTGTCGAAATGTAGTCGTTAGAGTTAGGTTATCAGTGCTCAGTGCTCAGTGCTCAGTGCTCAGTGCTTAGAAACACGTCCCAGGAGTCAATTGATTAGAATCCAGTATCTAAAATCAAGCACTCAGTATCCATAAATTAAAATTAAATCACCTATCTCCAGCCGTTTGCTTCTGGTTGCTAGGTATTTGTGAGTATGATGGACTGATCACCAGCTGGTGGGCGACTGACAAAATTTGTCAGTTTGTGACAAATTTTGGCAAACACTGACAAAACCTGTCAGTCGCCGTGTAAACAGTGGTATCACTTCGGTATCAGCATAATCAGACTTAAAATGTGGTTCAAAAAATGTTCGCGCCAGCTCTAAAATTGGTTTCAATTTCGCCGTCGCTGGCAGTTCTGTTATTCCACGTCTGCTGTCCAGTTCGCCCGATTTGATTTAAATTTATATCATTAAAATCAATTGCTTAAATGATTTTATTGGAAGTGTAGTGCGAGCCTGTGCGCGTTTGGTCGCAGTTTTTAGGTTTGCCTGGCAATCTGAAACCTTGATGAATATCGCACCGATGAGCTGACCTGGCATAAGCTTTGCTGTAATGAGCTATGCCGCGCCTGCAAATCCAATTTCGTTGTGGTGAACAGCGCTGAAATGTTGAAGTGAGTTGGCTAGTGTAGATTGTAGTTTTTTTAGTTTTTAGTTTTATTTTTAGTTCTTAGTTCTTAGTTCTTAGTTCTTAGTTCTTAGTTCTTAGTTTTTAAATAATGATTTTGTTGTTTAATTTTTTGTTGTTAAATTTTTGTTGTTAAATTTTTGTTGTTAAATTTTGATAAAGGAATGTTTATGCGTAAATGGTCTCAGATTGTAAAAGCCGTGCAACACGGTTTTTCGTTGGTTGAATTGATGGTGGTTATCGCGATTATCGGTATTTTGGCAGCGATTGCGGTGCCGATGTATCAAAACCAAACTGTCAGAGCTGATTGGGCAGACGCGATTTCTGCGGTGGCTGGGTATACAGATGCATTAGCACAGTGCTTGTTGCAAAATAATGGCGTTTATAATGGGAAATGTGACACTCAAGCTCTTGTAGGTGCGGTATTGCCAGGCAAAGTTGGTAACGGTAATGTGACCCCATCGCAAAATGTATTTAGCACTGCAGTATCTTGGGCTTCGCGTGCTGGTGCTGGCTCTGCAGCAACAAAATCAAACGCACCTATTGTTCTGACTGGTACTGGTACAAACAATTCAAATTGTGGTTTGGTATTTGTTCATAACAATGCTGAAACCCAGGGTTATTTTAAATGGACTATTGGTCATGTAGTATTAGTTAGTTCTAATAATGATTGTAAGAGTCAGACTAGTTACTCTGTTACTTCAGCTTCTGCTAGTTAATGTAGCGTAAGTGTATGTCAAACCCTGACTTAGGTCGGGGTTTTTTTTGTCTATACAAATATGAGCGATGCTGCAGCTCGGTGATGGAGGCGGATGATGCCTAGTGTGGAATGGCGAAGTGTGTTGGCGATGGCGCGCCAGGGCTGGGTTTGGGGTTTGGTGATGGCTTTGGTCGTTGCAGCGCCTTATTTGCGCTGGGGCGTTTTTAACCACGATGGTCAGCGCTTGGCACAGTTGTTGTTGTGGGGAGTCGTGCTACTGGTCTGTGGTGTGCCGCCTTGGAGTCAACGGCTGTGGGCGTTGTGGCGAAGTCTACGATGGGCATTGCGTTGGGCGCTGGTCGCGGTGATGGTGCTTGGTGGGGTGTCGAGTGTGCTGGCCTTGTATCCGCGTTGGGCGGGGCTGGAGTGGGCGTGGTATGGCGCTTGGTTGTGTGTGGTGGGTGTGTTGGCGATGGTGCGGCACCAGGCGCGGGCTGCGGAGTGGGATAAGGTATTGGTGTTTGGGTTGTGGTTAGCGGCAGCGCTTCATGTTGCAGGTAGTGTGATTCAGTATGTGCTGATGGCAGCGTTAGGCCCGACCACGGGTCAGCCCTTTATTCCGATAGCCTTGTACCACGGTTTTAGCAATGTGCGGTTTTTTGGCCAATGGCAGACGATGTTGTTACCGTTTGTGGTGTTGCCACTGTTGTGGTGGGGGCGAGGGTTGAAGCTACAGTTGTTGTTTGGCGGGGTTGCCCTCTGGTGGTGGATGTTGTTAATCGGCTCGGGTACACGCGCCAGCTGGCTGGGTTTAACGGTGGGCGCAGTGGTGGCGGCCTGGTGCGGTGGTGCAGTGGGGTGGCGTTGGTTTCGCTGGCAAGCCGTGGCTGTCGTTGCAGGTGCTATTGCGTTTGTGGTGATGATGCAGTGGTTACCCCAATACTTCCCAGCACCTAAGGTATTGTCACCATTGGCGCTAGAGTTTTTGGGATTGGGGCAATCGACCGCCTTAACTACCGAGCGAGGTGCTGCAAGTTTTACTGCTTTGTCAGGGCGTGGCGAGCTGTGGATCCTCAGTTTGCAGGCGCTGCGGTCCCACCCTTTGCTAGGCCTAGGCCCTATGCATATTGAGTTTAACCCGCATAACGCGCCTCTGCAGTGGATGGCAGAATGGGGTGTGGTGGCCGGCTTGTTGTGGTGTGGATTGGCAGTTTATGGGTTGTGGCGTTTTGCCGGTGCCGTGCGGTTACGAGTGGCGCAGACGCCCACCGTGCATGCACTGTCTGCTAGGCCCAGCAATGAACTGTCGGCATACACGTCGCAGACCATGGTGGCTGTATTGGCGGGATTGGTGGGGGCGATGGTGCAAGCCTTTTTCGATAGCGTAGTGGTGATGCCGGTTAGTCAGGTGAGTTTGGCGCTACTCAGTGCGTGGGCTATCGGGTTTTGTTTGCGGGAGCAAACTACGTTGTCGTCAGGGTTATCGATATCGTCATCGCTACAGGCTTGGAGTTGGCGGCGACAGATGGCGATGGTAGTTGTGATGGCTAGTTTTATTGCGGCAATTGTGGTCGGTGTGGCGCCAGAGATTCGGCGTGTACCCGAGTTAATGTTTGAGGCAGCACGGCTACGGGCTCAATATGGTTGGGCTGTTGGGCCTGGCTTTTGGGCCAATGGTCGAATTTATCCTTTGGTGCTACCGAATACGGATTAAGTGGAGAGTCGTTATGCAGAATATTAAAAACATCCAAGATATAAAAAACATCCAAGATATCCAGGATCTACAGAGTATAAGTTGGCGCAGCCTGTGGGATATGGCGCGCGTGGGTTGGATCTTCGGTTTGGTGATCGGGTTTTTAGCGATAGCGCCCTATTTGCGTTGGGGTATTTTTAATCATGATGGTCAGCGCTTGGTGCAATTACTGTTATTTGGAGTGGTGTTGCTGGCTGGTATGGTACCGCCTTGGAACCAACGGCTGTGGGCATTGTGGCAGCGGTTAGGTTGGAGCTTGCGTTGGTCGTTGATTGCGCTCTTCGTCATTGGAGCAGTCTCGAGTGCGTTGGCGTTGTATCCGCGTTGGGCGGCGCTGGAGTGGGCGTGGTATGGTGCTTGGTTGTGTGTAGTGGGTGTGGTGGCAGGTGTGCGCCAAAGCGGAGCACAGTGGGATAAGGTGTTGGTGTTTGGGTTGTGGTTAGCGGCAGCATTACATACTGCGGGTAGTGTGATTCAGTATGTATTGATGGCAACATTAGGTCCAAAGATGGGGCAGGCATTTAGCCAGATGGCCTTATACCACGGCTTTAGCAATGTGCGGTTTTTTGGCCAATGGCAGACGATGTTGTTGCCGTTTGTGGTGTTGCCACTGCTGTGGT
>Ga0209499_1002152_pt1 | contig 12881 bp, 8 predicted proteins | sample C_130208_EF_Meta_FD_187306 | JGI IMG/M metagenome (GOLD analysis project Ga0209499, IMG submission 187306) | Freshwater microbial communities from Lake Croche, Canada to study carbon cycling - C_130208_EF_MetaG (SPAdes) (version 2) | ecosystem: Environmental > Aquatic > Freshwater > Lake | place...
GCACCGACCATTGTTCATGGCTTTGCATATAGCGGATTCCAAGAAAACCAAAGTCCGCTTAAGAAAGACTATCCAAGCACCGCCGAGCTAGAAGAAGACTTAAAAATTCTAAGAACATTGACCAATCGTCTTCGTATTTATGGCGCACTTGAAAACAGTGAAGTGACTGCTCTTGCCTCTAACTTAAATTTTGAAATCACTGCTGGCGCCTGGATTAATAATGACCTCACTGCAAATCAACGAGAGATTGATGCACTCAAAGCAAAGATTAAGAATTATTCGCATATCGAACGCGCTATTGTAGGTAACGAGTCATTGCTTCGCGAGGATGTTACCCCAGAAGAGTTAATCAGCTACTTAGACGAGGTTCGCTCCAATACAACATTACCAATTTCAACCGCAGAGCCTTGGCATATCTGGTTAAAGAATCCGGAACTGGTGAAGCACGTTGATTACATTGCCGTTCATCTCTTACCTTACCATGAGGGATTGGCTGTTGAAGAAGCAGTAGACTATGCATTCACACGCTACCAAGAACTGATGGACACCTTCCCACGTAAAAAGATAGTAATCACTGAAATTGGCTGGCCTAGTCATGGGCCGACAATTGGCGCCGCAGTTGCTTCGGACGTAAATCAGGCAAGGTTTGTACGTGAATTTTTAGCTAAAACCGCACGTAAAAATTATGACTATTACCTCATGGAAGCCTTTGACCAGCCCTGGAAACAAAAACTAGAAGGCTGGGCAGGTCCTTATTGGGGCATGTTTGATGCTGAACGCAATCCGAAATACTCACTTCAAGGTGCAGTAGCCAAAGATGATCGCTGGGAAGCGAAGGCTTTGTGGGCAAGCTTAATGGCCTTCTTCCCTATTTTGTTTATTGCTTACCGCTTTAGGCATTGGGGCTCAGGTGGCCGATTCTCAATGGCGATACTGCTCCAAGCCTGTATTACGACGCTGGTAGTTGCTTGGAACTTGCCTGGAGATTACTACTACACCGTAAGAGACTTTGTAGTGCTGATTGCGCTTATTATCGGCATGGGTCTTACTTCGGCTGTTTTAATGATTTACGGAGTAGAGTTCAGTGAGGTCATGTTTAAGCGAAAATGGATTCGCACGTTTAAACGTGCAATTCCTGTATCTGCCGAGAAAGAACTATTTGTATCCATTCATCTTGCTTGCTACAACGAACCTCCTGCAATGGTGATTACCACGATTGAAAGCCTATCCAATCTCAATTACACCAATTATGAAGTAATCGTGGTGGATAACAATACCAAAGACGAAGCTAAGTGGAAGCCAATTGAGGAGTATATGGCAAAGATGCCGGATAACTTCCGCTTCTTCCATTTGCCGCAATGGCCTGGATTTAAAGCAGGTGCATTAAACTTTGCGCTGGAGCAAACTAGCCCCAAAGCTGAGGTAGTTGGTGTGGTAGATGCTGATTATGAAGTCACCTCTGATTGGCTGTCTGATTTAGTCCCACATTTTGCTGATCCTAAAGTGGCCGTGGTTCAAGCGCCACAAGCTCACCGCGATTGGGAAAATAATTTCTTCCGTCGTATGAGCAATTGGGAGTTTGAAGGATTTTTCCGAATTGGTATGCACCACAGACATGAAAGAAATGCACTTATTCAACATGGCACGATGACACTTGTTCGGCATCGCCCATTGGTAGAGTTGGGTAAGTGGTCAGAATGGTGTATCTGTGAAGACACAGAGTTGGGGTTGCGTTTATTAGAGAATGGTTTTGAGCTTCGCTATATCGATGACACTTTTGGTCGCGGCCTAACACCATCGGACTTTAAAGCACTGAAATCACAACGCTTCCGCTGGGCATTTGGTGCCATGCAAATTCTTAAACGTCACTTACCTAAATTGATCGGGGACTCGACGCTTACTTTTGGTCAGCGTTACCACTTCCTTACTGGTTGGTTTGGTTGGTTAGGTGACGCATTACAGCTTATTTTTACGATCGGCTCTATTGCTTGGACTGCAGCGATGTTATTTGTACCTAGCGCATTTAGCTTACCAGTATCCATTATGATTACGCCTATCCTGTGCTTCTTAGTAATTAAAGCAGCACTAGGCCCAATACTTTATCGCAAGACCATGAATTGCAGTTGGAAAGATATTTTTGGGGCTTCATTAGCGAGTTTAGGTTTATCTCACGCGATTGCACGCGGGGTAATGATGGGGATCATCAAAAAAGACGGTGAATTTAAAGTGACGGCAAAAGGAAAGGTCACGAGCAATAAGCTCCAAATTCTTAACCCGATTATTGAGGAAGTCGCCCTACTCAGCTTGCTCGTCGTGTGCGGGCTTGCAATGTTAATATCACGCGGCTTTACAAACATGGATGCAGAGCTATGGGTTACTATGCTTGCCTTACAATCGCTGCCATATGCGAGTGCGCTCGCCTGCCAGATGATTGCCCAGCGCCCTGATACGCAAGCTAATTAGGTCATCATTAACCAGGCTTAATCCACAAAAAATAAACCTGATGGACCAGGAGTATTCGCTGGTAATTCAGGAGTATTCGCTGGTAATTAAAGTAAGGTTAATGAGTAATGTAATTTTACAAATCAAACGGGCTCAAATAATTTATAATAGCGTGAAATCAATCGAATAATTAAGCATGACTAATCCAACAAATTCGCCAGCATGGCAAGCACTTAACGAACACTTTCAAGAAATCTTCCCTTTGCAAATGCGTGATATGTTTGCAGAAGATCCCAAGAGATTCGATAAATTCTCATTAAAATTCAACGACTTTTTGTTGGATTACTCTAAGCAACGAATTTCTGAAAAGACAATGACTTTGCTCACCAACTTAGCGCGCCAAAGCGATATTGAAGCTTGGCGTGAAAAGATGTTCTCTGGCGAGAAAATCAATTTCACTGAGAATCGAGCCGTACTTCATACAGCCCTGCGCAATCGCAGCAACACACCAGTAATTGTGGATGGCAAAAATGTAATGCCAGAAGTCAATCGCGTTTTAACGCAAATGCGCACATTTAGTGATAACGTGCGCAATGGCATGTGGCTTGGCTACACAGGTAAACGAATTACCGATGTTGTGAATATCGGCATTGGTGGCTCCGACCTAGGCCCTGTAATGGTCTGCACCGCGCTCAAATCCTATGCACAAAAAGACCTAAATGTTCATTTTGTTTCTAATATTGATGGCACACACTTGGCGCAAGCATTAGAGGTTTGTGATCCAGAAACAACGCTATTTATTGTTGCTTCAAAGACATTTACCACACAAGAAACCATGACCAACGCCCGTTCAGCGCGTGCTTGGTTCTTGAAATCAGCAAAAGATCACGCACATATTGCTAAGCACTTCGTTGCGCTTTCAACCAATGCAATGGCAGTGCAAGAGTTTGGTATTGACCCATCAAATATGTTCGAATTTTGGGACTGGGTGGGCGGCCGTTATTCATTATGGTCAGCGATTGGCTTATCTATTGCCTTGTACGTGGGCATGGATAACTTTGAAGCACTGCTTAAGGGTGCACATGAAATGGACAACCATTTCAGATCAGCGCCTCTAGAAAAAAACATGCCTGTAATTTTGGCAATGCTAGGTATTTGGTATAACAACTTCTTTGAAGCCGAAACGCAAGCAATCTTACCTTACGATCAAGGTTTATCGAGATTCCCCGCGTACTTGCAACAAGGCGACATGGAAAGCAATGGTAAATTTATCAGCCGCGCTGGTGAGCGTATTACTTACACCACAGGTCCAATTATTTGGGGTGAAGCTGGCACTAATGGCCAACACGCTTTCTACCAATTGATTCATCAAGGCAACAAACTCATTCCTTGTGACTTTTTAGTGCCGCTTCGCAGTCAATACAAAATTGGCGAACATGGTAATGAGCATCACAAAATCCTTGTCTCAAACATCTTTGCGCAAACAAAAGCGTTAATGCAAGGCAAGACTGCGAAAGAAGTCAAAGCTGAGCTTGAAGAGCAAGGCCTAGACCATCATGTGATTATGGAGTTGATGCCTCATCGCGTATTTGGAGGCAACCGCCCTACCAATACTATTTTAATAGATGAACTCACCCCTAAAGCCTTAGGTAAGTTAATTGCGCTTTATGAGCACAAGATTTTTGTTCAAGGCATTATCTGGAACATCAACTCATTTGACCAATGGGGTGTGGAGTTTGGTAAACAAATTGCACAAAAAATCTTGCCGCAATTATCAAGTAATCAACAAATCATGGATCATGATGGATCAACCAATAGCCTGATTAATTACTTTAAACAAAAAACACAACAATAGGCTTCATCCCCTAGACACAAAAAAGGGCTGATTCATATCAGCCCTTTTTTTAATGAAAACTTTTTAAATTTAAAAATCCTTAAAAAACTTAGTGCAAGCCCATTCCCTTAAACATAGACTGCGTCATTGACGCTCCAAACTTCCTCGCAACGCGATCAGCCAAACCTTCCGAAGCTGTAAAATCAACGATGTTCTCTTGCTTGATTACTTCACGCGCTACATATTCATAGCTACCCAGCTCATCAGCCAAGCCCATTTTGATACCAGCCTCACCACTCCAAAATAAACCACTGAAGGTCTCTTGCGTTTCTTTTAAACGCTTACCGCGACCTTCACGAACCACATTGATAAATTGCTGATGTACTTCATCTAACATAGCTTGTGCTAATACTTTATGTTTTGGATTAACTGGGGAGAAAGGATCAAGCATGGCTTTGTTAACGCCAGCCGTCATTAAACGACGCTCAACACCAAACTTTTCCATCGCGCCTGTAAAGCCAAAGCCATCCATCAACACGCCTATTGAACCGATAATGCTCGCTTTATCTACATAAATTTTATCCGCAGCTACCGCAATGTAATAACCGCCAGAGGCGCAAATATCCTCTACAACTGCGTAAACCGGAATACTTGGATGAAGTTGGCGTTGACGCTTGATCTCATCGTTAATAATCCCAGCCTGAACTGGACTACCCCCAGGACTATTAATGCGCAAAATCACACCCTTGGTGTGTTTGTTATCGTAAGCATCATGCAAACTTGACACAACAGAATCCGCATTTACTTCATCTTGGGCGCCGATTACGCCTTGAATATCGATGAGTGCTGTATGATCTTCTGAGCTCTTACCACTCGAACCACCTATCCAATTCATCATATAAAACAGCATCAAGAAAAGCCAGACAAGCGTTAGCGATTTAAATAGCACGCTCCAAAAGCGATGACGCTTCTGTTCTTTTAGTGATTGAAACGCTAATTTTTCTAATACTTCACGCTCCCAATGAGGTTGCTGACTCTCTGACATACTGTTCTCTCTTAAAAAGTAGAATTTAATTTAGATTTGATCTAGTGTAATTGAAATAACACCATTATGTTCATTGACCTTAATTGGCCGCAATCGTTTCCCCTGACATGGGCCAAGTATACATAGTCCACTTTGCGGCTCATAGTGAGCTCCATGTGTCGCGCAAATCAAAGAGTCTTGCTCTCTTGAGAAAAAGTCAGCTTCGTTCCAATCCAGCTCAATTGGCAAATGAGCACACTGATTAACATAGGCGTAGGGCTTGGTTTCAAAACGCACAACGAATGCACTCAAACAATCACCTAGTTCTGGAACAGGAAAACGAATTCCCTTGCCCTTTTCAATCAACTCTTCACTTTTACAAATAATGCGCTGATGAGTCATATCTAAACGTGAGCTTTAAGCCAAGTGCTTAAATCCATGAATTTTTCAAAATGTGCCAAAGGCTCATGTGGCAACAAGCGCTCTAAGGGATGCGCGCCATAAGTTACGCCTAAACTCGCGACTTTTGCATTTTTTGCCATCTGCAAATCGAAGCTAGTATCGCCCACCATTAAGGTACGTTCAGGCGTTGCAGCCACTTCATTCATTAAGTCCAAAATCATTTGCGGATTTGGCTTAGAGTGACACTCATCCACACAGCGCGTTGCAATGAAGTGATGCGCAATACCGCTATTAGCCAAGGCCTTATTTAAGCCGCGACGCCCCTTTCCAGTGGCAACTGCAAGCGGCACGCCCTTTTCGGTTAAATGTGCAATCGTTTCGGGGACGCCATCAAATAGCGGGATATGGTCTTCACCCAAACCATAATAATAAGTGTAGCGCTCTGTGAGTTCCGCCAATAGTGCATCGGGAATTTGACCGAACAAATCATAAGTAGCTTCTCGAAAACCGAGCCCAATAATGCCACTCGCTGCAGATTGGGTCGGTTCTGGTAATCCAACATCCACACTGCCCTTGCATATAGCATCCACAATTAATTGGGTTGAGTTGGCCAAGGTGCCATCCCAATCAAAAATAATTAAATCGTAATTATTCTGCATCTTGATATTTTAGTTTTCTGAAGTAAGTTTTTTGAGGAATCTATCTAATTCAGGCGGCAATGGTGCAATCAGCTTAAGTTTTTCAGAAGTGAGTGGATGACGAATATTGGTTTCAGCAGAATGTAAAAACATACGTTTCAAACCACTCTTCTGTAGCGCTTTATTTAAAACAAAGTCACCATACTTGTCATCACCAGCAATGGGGAAACCCAAATGCGCCAATTGCACACGCAGTTGATGCGTGCGTCCTGTGATGAGCTGCGCCTCTAACAAGCTAAAATCACCATAATGGGATTTTAGATGGAAAATCGTCTCTGAAGATTGACCTTCATCTTCCGCTCTTGGGTCTGGGCGCCCTGTCACCACACTCACACGGCGCTCGCCATTTTCTAGCAAATACTTTTGTAGCGTTAAGGTGACGTGTTTCTTTTTCTCCGTCCAATGCCCTTTCACCAACATAAAATAACGCTTATCCATTTGATTGCGACGCATTGCTTCATGAAGCGCCACCAGGGCAGAGCGCTTCTTACCCACCATCAGCACGCCCGATGTTTCGCGGTCTAGACGATGTACAAGCTCCAAAAACCTGGCTTGTGGACGCTCTAATCTTAACTGCTCAATCACACCCTTACTCACACCACTGCCGCCGTGGACGGCCATGCCAGAAGGCTTATCTAGCACGAGCATTGCCTCATCTTCAAAGACAATGCACTTCTCCAAACGGGCTGTGACGGGCTTTTGTTGTTCAACATCGACTTGGGTAACCGTCGCACGTATCGGTGGAATGCGAACTAAATCACCCATCGCTAATTTATATGTGGCATCAATACGTTTTTTATTGACGCGTACTTCCCCACTTCGAAGAATGCGATAAAGATGACTTTTAGGAACACCTTTTAACGTTTTGGTGAGGAAATTATCAATCCGTTGACCTTCACTTGCCTCATCAATTTCAAGTATTGCCGCGCTTGATTCACTAATTTCATTACTTATTTTGCTTAAATTTGTCATCTCACCTATACTACGAAACTATTGAAGTGAATGCGCTAAGCGCTTCTTCAACGAATGAATTGAAAGTCTTAAAAGATACCTTGGTTAATCTCGCTCGCCAAATAAAATAAGTAGCGATTTTATGTACTAAAAATTAAAGCGCTCAGGCCGCTGCGTATGAATTGCAATACTCAAGAGTATAAGCGATGGCGCGGTTTGGAATTGCTAGAACTTTGAATTTTAGCTGATATGTCAGCTAAACCGAATCTAAATTAAAAGACAGAATAAGAGCAAGAAAGCTTAACAGGACACAAACGAGTTACTTCGTTAACAAATTCAATCTCATACGCGTTAAAAACCGTGAGATTAACGGGTGAATAACTTTTATAAAAAGCATCACCCGCTGACGATGGCAAGAACAAAAGCCATAGACAAAAGTAAAAGTTAGCAATGTAATGATTCAGTGTTCCAATAAGCCCCTGCAAACTTTCTGGCAGATTTACTTCTGGGGTAGCGTTAACAACAAGCCGATGTTTGGGATTAACCTACCTTTCAACCCTAGCCCTTCCTCACCTCTACTCGCATAGCAATATTCGCAAACCCGCCTTGAGCGCGGGAGTCAACACAATGAAACGCATGATATTTAACGCAACGCAGTCTGAAGAATTGCGCGTTGCAATCGTCGACGGTCAAAAACTCATTGACCTCGATATTGAATCAGCTGGTAAAGAACAACGTAAGAGCAATATCTACAAAGGCGTGATTACCCGCATCGAGCCATCACTCGAAGCTGCCTTTGTTAACTACGGCACAGATAGACACGGCTTCTTGCCATTCAAAGAAGTAGCGCGCAGCTACTTCCTTAACGATGCAGAAGGTGGTCGAGCCCGTATTCAAGACGTGCTGAAAGAAGGTCAAGAGCTGATCGTTCAAGTCGACAAAGACGAACGTGGCAACAAAGGCGCAGCCCTCACAACATTCATCTCACTTGCTGGTCGTTATTTGGTCTTAATGCCAAATAATCCTCGTGGCGGTGGGGTTTCACGCCGTATCGAAGGTGAAGACCGCAACGAACTCCGTGACATCATGGCGCAATTAGAAGTGCCTAATGGGATGAGCATCATTGCACGCACTGCTGGTATTGGCCGTAACCTAGAAGAGTTGCAATGGGATTTAAACTATCTCCTTCAGCTTTGGACTGCTGTTGAAAGCGCATCAACCATTCAAAACGGCCCTTTCCTGATTTACCAAGAAGGCAGTTTAGTGATTCGCGCTATTCGCGATTACTTCCAACCAGATATCGGGGAAATCCTCATCGACACACCTGATATTCATGAACAAGCCATTCAATTTATGAACCATGTGATGCCTGGTCATGTATCACGCGTCAAACTATATCAAGACGAAACGCCGTTATTCTCACGTTTTCAAATCGAACACCAAATCGAAACCGCATTCTCACGCGAAGTTCGCTTGCCATCAGGCGGGGCAATCGTGATTGACCATACTGAAGCTTTGGTTTCTGTGGACGTGAACTCAGGTCGCTCTACTAAAGGCAGCGACATTGAGCACACGGCATTCAATACGAACTTAGAAGCGGCTGAAGAAGTAGCTCGCCAATTGCGTTTGCGCGACTTAGGCGGCTTAGTCGTCATCGACTTCATTGACATGGAAAGCCAACGCAATCAACGTGACGTTGAAAACCGCTTACGTGAAGCGTTGCATTACGACCGTGCGCGTGTTCAAACTGGCAAAATTTCACGATTCGGCCTTTTAGAACTATCACGTCAACGTTTACGTCCAAGCTTGGGCGAAAGCAACCACATCCCTTGCCCGCGTTGCCATGGCACAGGCCATATCCGCGGCATCGAATCAACAGCGCTTCACATCTTGCGCATTACGCAAGAAGAAGCCATGAAAGAAAATAGCAAAGCGATTCAGGTGCAATTGCCTGTTGAAGCGGCAACTTTCTTGCTCAATGAAAAACGTGCTGACATTCATAAAATCGAACAACGTACTGGTGTTGAAGTGGTGTTAATTCCTAACATTCACCTTGAAACCCCTAACTACACAATCACTCGCATTAAGAGCGATGACAGTGCAGAAGACGGCCCACGCAGCTATCAAATGGTCGAAATGCCTACTGAAGAAGAAGTTCACAATCATGCGGCAACCGAAGTAAAAGCTGTAAAACAAATCGCGGCTGTTCGTGGTATTACGCCATCAGCGCCAGCGCCTATTAGTGTTGAAAAAGTTGAGAAAACTGTTTCATTATTGACGCGCTTCACCAACTGGCTAGGCTCACTCACTAAATCAGAAGCACCAAAACCTGAAACACGTGAGAGCAATGTTCGTCGCGATAACAATCGCAACCGTAATCGCAACCGTAATCGCAATGAACGTGGTGACCGTCCAGAGCGTAGCAACCAAGCTGCACAAGCTGATCGTCCTCAACAAAATCAAGGTGAACGCCCGCAACGTAACCAAGAGCCACGTCAACCAAGACCTCAATCAGCGGCACAAAACGGCCAGGTTGAAGTTTTGCAAGGTGAGCAAAACGCTGAACAACGTGAGCCACGCGAAGGTCGTAACCGTCGAAGCCGTAATGGTCGTCGTGACCGCGGACCACGCCAAGAGCGACCAGCTGGCGATCGTCCATTTGTTGAAAATGAGCAACTCTTAGAAGCAAGCAATTCATCCGCAACAACTGAAACATTGAAACCTTTTGAGGCTCCAAAAGTTGAATCAGTTAAAGCTGAAGCTACTGAAACTAAAGTTGCGCCAAAAACTGATGCAATTGAGGTAGTCACAACAAAAGCAGCACCGGCAGAAAAAGTAACTAAGCCAGTGAAAGCGACTAAAGAAGAATCAAGCATTGAAGTTAGCGAAGATAAATCAGCAAAAGCACCTGCTGAGAAAAAGGCGCGCCCTGCCCGCAAACCTGCTGCAAAAGTCAAACCAGTTGATTTAGCTGAAAGCGGCTTGCAATTAGTCGAAACAAAAGCTGAAACGAAAGCAGTTGTTGTTGTGGAAGCTGAAGCGCCAAAGAAACCACGTAAAACAGCCGCATGGCAAAAGAAAGCCGATGAAGCACCGAAGGACGAACCATTAGTCATCGTTCAAACGCAAAAATAAGTTAGTTTTTTAGCATGCCCCTAAAAGCCCCAATTCATCGGGGCTTTTTCATTTTTCTAGGCCAACAAAAAGTATCTATGTCGACACGCGCTTTAGAAATTCTACAAAACACCTTTGGTTATCAAGTATTCCGTGACCAACAACCCACGAGCGCGTTATGGAGATGACTTCTTAAAAGCATTAGAGCAAGGCTAATGTTACCCAGCCAAGTCATCCACATTGGCGCCATAGAACTTTTCTTTGAGTGTTTTGAGCTGATCTCTAAAATCAGCAGCTTTCTCAAATTCAAGATTTTTAGCGCTGTCATGCATGGCTTTTTCTAGGCGCTTCATTTCTTTAAGTAATTGCTTCTCGCTAAGTACATCATAGTTTGCTTGATCTTGTGCGGCTTTACGCTCGCGTTCAGCGTCATCTTTGTCGTAAACCCCATCAATAATATCTTTAATACGTTTCACCACACCTTTTGGTGTGATGCCATGCTCAAGATTGAAAGCAATCTGTTTCGTGCGGCGACGCTCGGTTTCGTCCATCGCCAGCTTCATTGAGCGAGTGATTCTGTTAGCGTAAAAAATGACCTTGCCATTTAAGTTACGCGCGGCACGGCCTGCGGTTTGAATCAGCGAGCGCTCTGAGCGCAAGAAGCCTTCTTTGTCGGCATCTAGCACAGCCACCAAAGACACTTCAGGAATATCTAAGCCCTCACGTAGCAAATTAATGCCCACAAGCACATCAAACTCCCCTAAGCGCAAATCACGAATAATCTCAACGCGCTCTACCGTATCAATATCAGAGTGCAAATAGCGCACTTTAACGCAATGCTCGCTCAGGTAATCAGTTAAGTCCTCAGACATACGTTTGGTTAAGGTAGTCGCTAAAACACGCTCACCCACCGCTACACGCAGTTTAATCTCAGAGAGTAAGTCATCCACTTGCGTATCGGCTGGCTTCACAATAATTTCAGGGTCCACCAAGCCAGTTGGACGAGCAACTTGCTCCACCACTTGCTGTTGATGGTTGGCTTCATACTCCGCAGGTGTCGCTGAAACAAACACAGTTTGGCGCATGATTTGCTCAAACTCTTCAAACTTGAGTGGACGATTATCCAAAGCCGAAGGTAAGCGGAAACCGTAATCCACTAGATTTTCTTTACGTGATCGATCGCCCTTATACATTGCACCGATCTGAGGAACAGTGACATGGCTTTCATCAATCACCATGATGGCATTTTTGGGAAGGTAATCAATCAGCGTTGGCGGTGGATCACCAGGACCACGGCCAGATAAATGGCGAGAGTAGTTCTCAATGCCTTTACAAAAGCCAATTTCATTGAGCATTTCCAAATCAAAGCGAGTGCGCTGCTCAATACGCTGCGCTTCAACCAACTTACCCTCTTTGATGTAAAAATCTACACGGCTTTTAAGCTCGTGCTTAATCTTCTCCATGGCCAGAACTGTGGTCTCACGCGGTGTGACGTAATGACTTGAAGGGTAAATGGTGTAGCGGGCAATCTTGTTAAACATCTGCCCTGTGAGCGGATCAAACAATGTGATCGTTTCAACTTCGTCATCAAACAATGAGATACGCACGGCTGTTTCACTATTTTCAGCGGGGAACACATCAATCACGTCACCGCGAATTCGGAAACAGCCCCGAGAGAAGTCAAAATCGTTACGGTCATACTGCATGCCTACTAAACGCAATATCGCATCACGCTGACTCAGCTTTTCACCTTGCTGAAGATGTAAAACCATCCCATGATAGTCGACCGGATCGCCGATACCGTAAATCGCTGACACAGATGCTACAATAATTGCATCATCGCGCTCTAGAAGTGCCTTAGTCGCTGAAAGACGCATCTGCTCAATGTGCTCATTGATACTTGAGTCTTTCTCAATAAACAAATCACGCGATGGGACATAAGCCTCTGGCTGATAGTAGTCATAGTAAGAAACGAAATATTCCACCGCATTATTCGGGAAAAACTCGCGAAACTCAGAGTAAAGCTGCGCGGCAAGGGTCTTATTTGGCGCCATCACAATCGCTGGGCGACCGCTACGCGCAATCACGTTTGCCATGGTGTATGTTTTACCAGAGCCCGTTACGCCAAGGAGCGTTTGAAACTTCATTCCTGATTCAATCCCTGCCGTTAATTTTTCAATAGCCTGAGGTTGATCCCCTGCTGGAGGAAATGGCTGATGAAGCTGATACTTGCTATTTGGAAACGTAACGATCAATTGCGAGAGCCTTGAAAATAATACTAACTATGAAGATGCTCAATAACCGTGTTATTTTACAGTATGGTGTCACTTTACTTCTTAAAGATTTCAAATAGAGGCATTCATCAAAAACAAGAACTTTATTTAGTGCATTATGTCCTTAAAGAGTTGCATTTAAA
>Ga0209499_1002153_pt1 | contig 12876 bp, 12 predicted proteins | sample C_130208_EF_Meta_FD_187306 | JGI IMG/M metagenome (GOLD analysis project Ga0209499, IMG submission 187306) | Freshwater microbial communities from Lake Croche, Canada to study carbon cycling - C_130208_EF_MetaG (SPAdes) (version 2) | ecosystem: Environmental > Aquatic > Freshwater > Lake...
AATGTTCCCGACGGGATCCTCGGGATCCCCTGGTTGACCCGGAACATCCGCATCCCGGGCATCACCGGGTCGATGCGGAAGCCGAAGGAGCTCACCGATGCTCGTTGATCACGACGGTCCTGCCTTCCTCTCGGTCCGAGGCATCTCAGTCACCTTCGGCGGCGTGGCGGCCTTGACTCAGGTGTCCCTCGACGTCCGGGCCGGCGAGGTGACCGGACTGATCGGACCTAACGGTGCCGGTAAGACGACACTCTTCAACGTCATCAGCGGCCTGCAGCGACCAGACAAGGGCGAGGTGCAGCTCGATGGCCGCGACGTGACCAAGCTCGGACCACACCGTCGTGCTCGCCTTGGCCTGGCTCGGACCTTCCAGCGACTCGAGCTCTTCGGCTCCCTGTCGGCTCGGGAGAACGTGCAGGCTGGCCTCGATGCCCGCCGAGACAAGGGCGGCGACCTGACTGCGCAGGGGCTTCTGCACCGGGTCGGCGTGCAGGCCGATGCTGATCGTCAGGTCTCCACGCTGCCGACCGGGGAGGCTCGACTCGTCGAGCTCGCCCGAGCGCTGGCCATCGACCCGAAGTTGATCCTGCTCGACGAGCCCTGCAGCGGTCTCGACGACCATGAGTCCGAGATGCTCGCCGAGCTGCTCCGCGAGTTGGCAGGCGAGGGACGGGCGGTCCTGATCGTTGAGCACGACATGCCGCTGGTGCTCAGCGTCTGTGACCCCATCGTGGTCCTCGACTTCGGAGAGGTGATCGCCAAGGGAACACCTCACCAGATCAGAGACGACCACGCCGTCCAGGCCGCCTACCTCGGTGCAGCAACGGACTCGGAGGCATCGTGAAGCTCGCACCGCTCACGGAGGCGCCAGCCATTCAACTTGCGGGCGTGACTGCCGCCTACGGGCGCATCGAGGTGGTCCACGGTGTCAACCTGTCGGTCCCCGCCGGGAGCGTGTTCGCCCTTCTCGGCCCCAATGGCGCTGGCAAATCAACCTTGCTCAAGGTGATCAGCGCCCGGATGCGACCGACCTCGGGAACAGTGGCCATTGGCGATCTCGACCTGCGTCGTCCAACCCCGGCGATGCTGGCTCGGCTCGGCGTCTGCGCCATCCCTGAGGGTCGGGGGATCTTCCCCAATCTGACCGTTCGGGAGAACCTGCTGATCTGGAGCTTCCAGGGCGTGGCCTCGGCAGTGGTGGAGGAAATCGCCTACGACCGCTTCCCCAAGCTCAAGGAGCGCCGTCGCCAAATGGCTGGCACCCTGTCGGGCGGCGAGCAGCAGATGCTGGCGATCGCTCGAGCCCTGGCGGGCGATCCCAAGGTGCTCTTGCTCGACGAGCTGTCGATGGGTCTTGCCCCATTGGTGGTGGCTGAGCTCTACGAGCTTGTCGGCCAGATCGCCTCTCGTGGGGTCACCGTCGTGCTCGTTGAGCAGTTCGTGACCACCGCCCTGATGGTGGCCACCGATGCCGCGATCATGCTCCATGGGGCCATCCACGCCACGGGAACTCCGGCAGAGATGGGCGATTTGGCTGCTTCGGCCTACCTCTCAGAGGGATGAGCCGGGAAGAGATTCGTCGGCGAGAAGGTCTCGAAGAGATCTGGGGGGTCGTCATCCTCGAGGTCGAGCGCCACGGAACGGTCGTCGACCCGGCAACCCTGTCAGCAGAGCACGACGCCGTGGTCCATGTGATTACTGCATGGAACCCCGCCTCCACCGCGGTCGACCCAGCCTCAAACATCCGGGCCGATGCGGAGCTGGCTGCCGAGCTAGTACAGCGCTCCGTCCACGCTGAGCGGTGCACCGGAATGCACCCCGAAGGCTCGTGGCGTGAGGAGGGATGGGCGATCGTGGGGTTGACACGCGAACAGGCCTGCGAGCTCGGCCGGCACTTCGGTCAAGATGCCGTCTATGAGGTCACCGACGCCTGCACCCTGGTGGTCTGGTGCGACACTGGCCGGGCGGTCTCGCTGAGCGATCCACCAACCTGATTGCCTAGGACTCGCTGGGGGGCTCGAGGACGATGCGCCGGCTCGGAGCACCTTCGGTCAGGATCATCTCGCTGGCCCCACCGGCATCGCAGACGTCGGTGGCCGCGAGGGTGACGAGAGCGAGCGTGGAGCTCGAATCGGTGACCTCGACCTCGGTCACGGCGGTCCGCATCGACCGCTTGGCCGCCGTCTTCTCCTTGCGGATAGCCCCGAGCACTTCGGCGGCGACTGGGAAGACTCCAACCGTCCGCTCGGCAGCCGGCGTGCACTCGTCGGCGGTCGGCCAGGCCGAGGTATGGACCGAGCCGGTCTGCCACCAGCTCCAGACCTCCTCGGTGACGAAGGGCAGGAACGGGGCGAAGAGCCGGAGTACGACACTCAGTGCAGTCGCGAGTGCCGCCTGGGCGGAGGCGGTGCCGGGGTCGCTTGGCTCCCCGTAGGCCCGCGTCTTGACGAGTTCGACGTAGTCATCGCAGAACCGCCAGAAGAACCCCTCGGTGCGCTCGAGCGCACGGGCGTAGTCATAGGCATCGAAGGCGGCCGTGGCCTCGGCGATGAGCTCTGCGAGCTCACCGAGCATGTCGACGTCGATCGGTGCGGTCACGGCATCGATCGTCGGGACACCATGGTCACCGAGCCGGCCCAGGCTGAACTTTGAGGCGTTGAGGATCTTGATGGCGAGTCGCCGGCCGACCTTCATCTGTGAGTCGTCTACGGCGGTGTCGGTACCCGGGCGACCTGACGCGGCCCAGTAGCGAAGGGCATCGGCGCCATGGGACTCGATCAGCGGCAGGGGGGTGACAACATTGCCCTTGGACTTCGACATCTTTTTGCGGTCGGGGTCGAGGACCCAGCCGGAGATGGCCGCATTGGCCCATGGCAGGCAGCCGAACTCGAGCTCGGAGCGGACCACGGTGGTGAACAGCCAGGTCCGGATGATCTCGTGCGCTTGGGGTCGCAGGTCCATCGGGAAGACTCGGCCGAACAGGTCGGGGTCATCCTCCCAACGCCCGGCGATCTGCGGGGTCAGCGAACTCGTGGCCCAGGTGTCCATGACGTCAGGGTCTCCAATGAAGCCGCCCGGAGCACCTCGTTGAGCCTCGTCGTAGCCCTCGGGAATGTCGGTCGAGGGGTCGATGGGCAACTGCGTCTCTGCTGGGACCAGGGGAGCGCCATGGTCGACGCTCCCGTCAGCGAGGACTCGGTACCAGACGGGGAAGGGGACGCCGAAGAAGCGTTGCCGAGAGATATTCCAGTCGGAAGAGAGCCCCTCGACCCAGGTTCGCAGGCGGTGCGACATGTAGTCGGGGTGCCAGGACAGCTCCTCGCTTCGGGCCAGGAGAGCGCCCCGGAGCCGCTGGGTGGCCACAAACCATTGTCGGGAGGTCACGATCTCGAGTGGTCGATCACCCTTCTCGAAGAATTTGACTGGGTGTGTGATGGGGCGAGGTTCTCCGAGCAGGTCACCGGATTCGACCAGCAGCTCGACGATCTTGGCCTGGGCCTGCTTGACCGTCTGTCCCTCGAGCGCCGCATAGGTCTGTAGGGCCATCGCAGGATCGGCGCACTCCCAGCCTTCGTCACCGAAGGGAGCGGGGCCCATGCGGCCCTCGCGGGTGATGAGGGTCCGGGTGGGCAGCGAGAGCTCCCGCCACCAGATCACGTCGGTGGTGTCACCGAAGGTGCAGATCATGGCGATGCCTGAGCCCTTTTCAGGGTCGGCGAGCTCGTGGGGCAGGACGGGGACCTCGACGCCAAAGAGTGGCGTGGTCACGGTGGTGCCGAAGAGCGGTGAGTAGCGAGCATCGTCAGGATGGGCGACAAGTGCCACGCAGGCAGGCAGCAGTTCGGGCCTGGTGGTCTCGATCTCTACGGTGCTGCCGTCGGGCCGACGGAACGCCAGTCGGTGATACGCGCCGGGCCGCTCCCGGTCTTCGAGCTCAGCCTGACTGACGGCCGTGCGGAAGTCGACGTCCCACAGGGTGGGAGCCTCGGCCTGATAGACCTCGCCGCGAGTGAGCTGGCGGAGAAAGGCCCGCTGCGAGGCCCGCTGAGCGACCTCGCCGATGGTGGCGTATTCGAGGGCCCAGTCCACGCTCAGACCCAGTGCGCTCCAGAGAGACTTGAACACCTCCTCGTCCTCGGTGGTCAGTCGCAGGCAGAGCTCGACGAAGTTGGGTCGAGAGATCGAGATCCGCTCCTTGCCGGGCTCAGCCGGTGGCTCGAAGTTCGGGTCATAGGGAAGCGAAGGGTCGCAGCGGACGCCGAAGTAGTTCTCGACTCGACGCTCGGTCGGCAGTCCATTGTCGTCCCAGCCCATCGGGTAGAAGACGGCCTTGCCTGTCATCCGCTGGTAGCGGGCAATGGCGTCGGTGTGGGTGTAGCTGAACACGTGGCCGATGTGAAGCGAGCCTGACACCGTCGGCGGAGGGGTGTCGATGCTGAAGACCTCAGCCCGGAGCTTGGTGCGATCGAAGGCATAGGTGGCCTGCTCGACCCAGTTGCGGGACCAGCGCTCTTCGAGCCCCTCGAGGACGGGCTTCTCGGGGAGGGTGCGAGCGGTGGGGGCCTTCGGGGCGGGGGGTGTCGACATGATGTATCCAGATTAGAACCCCTGCCTCGGTCCTCCGGTCGAGGGGACCATCCGGCCCGCAATAGCCTGAGCAGATGCTGCAACTTCACGACACCGCCACCGGAGAGATCCGGCCCCTCGAGCTGCGCGATGAGGGTCGAGTCTCGATGTATGTGTGCGGTCCCACCGTCTACGACCTGCCTCATCTCGGCCACGGACGATTCACGCTGGTATTCGACGTCCTGCGGCGCCACCTGATTGCCGGCGGTCTCGCCGTGACCTACGCGTCGAACATCACGGACATCGACGACAAGATCATCGAGAAGGCGGCGGCTGAAGGCCGGAGCGAGTCTGCTGTGGCAGCGGAGTTCGAGGCAGCCTGGTGGGAAGCCATGGACCGGCTGAATGTGCTTCGCCCCGACGAGATCCCTCACGCCACGGCATTCGTCGGCGACATGGTGGCCATGATCGCTGAGTTGCTCGACCGAAGGCTCGCCTATGCCACCTCCGACGGCGTCTACCTCGACACGTCTCAAGTCGATGGCTATGGCCTCCTCGCCGGCCAGCCCCTCGACTCACTGCGAGCGGGAGCGCGGGTGGAAGGCAATGACGAGAAGCGCAGCCCGCTCGACTTTGCGCTCTGGAAGATCGCCAAGCCCGGTGAACCGGTCTGGCCGGCCCCCTTCGGCGACGGGCGACCGGGCTGGCACACCGAGTGCGTGGTGATGTCACTTGACCTCCTCGGCGAGGGGTTCGACCTTCACGGAGGCGGCCTCGACCTCAAGTTCCCGCATCACGAGAACGAGCGCGCTCAGGCCGTCGCCCTCGGTCGACGCTTCGCCCGTCACTGGGCCCACAATGGCTGGGTGATGGTCGAAGGGGAGAAGATGAGCAAGTCGCTCGGCAACTTCACTTCGCTGACCGATCTTCTGGCCAAGGCTGACGGCCGGGCCTACAGGCTCCTCGTCCTTCGCTCGCACTATCGGGCACCCATCGAGGTGACCGCCGACACGATCGCCGATGCAGAGCGCGGCCTGGCCCGCCTCGATGCTCTGGCTCGTCGCATGGATCTCACGAGCCCCGTGGGCCCGGTGGTGCTGCATGGAGATGACACGCTCGATCTCACGGCAGTCGACCGATATCTGGCGTTCATGGACGACGACCTCCAAACGCCCCAAGCCCTCGGTCTGGTCTTCGAGCTCATCGGCGAGACCAACTCTGCGCTCGACGCTGACGATGCTGACCGGGCTTCGGTCCTTGGACCGACCGTGGTAGCCCTCGCGGCGGCCATGGGGCTCTGTGTCGATGCGGCGTTCGACGAGATCGACGACGAGACCCTGGCGCTGGCTGGGGAACGCGACACGGCGCGGGCCGAAAAGGATTTTGCTCGTTCGGATGAGATTCGCGATCAGCTCCAGGCAGCAGGATGGGTGGTCGAGGACACCCCGGAGGGCACGGCGCTGCGCCGCTGAGCGGCGCAGGGAACAGCCAGCGAATGGCCGATTTCCTCAATGCGCGTCGATCAGCCTGCACACTTGTTACTATTCGGTAACAAGAGGTCGTCGGACCTCTCGGACAACGACCACAGTGCCCGCGTTTCATAGCGGGCCGATCATGGAGGTGACGATGGCTGAGTTCTCGATGGAGCTCAACGAGGACCAGAAGACCGTGCAGTCCTGGGTGCACGACTTCGCCGAGAACGTGATGCGCCCCGTGGCTCACGAATGGGATGAGCGCGAGGAGACTCCGTGGCCCGTGATCGAGGAGGCTGCCAAGATCGGTCTCTACGGCATGGACTTCATGGCCGACGCGTTCTCTGATCCTCAGGGACTCAAGATGGTCATCGCTCTCGAGGAGCTCTCGTGGGGCGATGCCGGCATCTGCCTGGCCCTCATGGGAACCACTCTGGCAGTGGCCGGCATCATGGCCAACGGCACGCCCGAGCAGGCCATGGAGTGGATCCCTCAGTGCTTCGGCACCCCCGGGGACCTGAAGCTCGCCGCATTTGGCGTGTCTGAGCCCGACGCCGGATCCGATGTCTCGTCGCTCAAGACCCGAGCCACCTATGACGCCGCCACCGACGAATGGGTCCTCAATGGCACCAAGACTTGGATCACCAATGGCGGCATCGCCAATACCCACGTGATCGTGGCCTCGGTCGAGCCAGAGTTGCGCGGTCGTGGCCAGGCAAGCTTCATCGTTCCAGAGGGCACCAAGGGCATCTCGATGGGCCAGAAGTTCCAGAAGATGGGCATCCGGGCCAGCCACACCGCTGAGGTCGTCCTCGACGACTGCCGTATCCCCGGAGCGATGCTGCTCGGCGGCAAGGAAAAGCTCGACGAGAAGTTGGCGCGTGCCCGTGAGGGCAAGAAGTCGGGCGGCCAGGCGGCCATGAAGACCTTCGAGGCCACCCGCCCGTCGGTCGGTGCCCAAGCCCTCGGCATTGCCCGTGCCGCCTATGAGTACTCGCTCGACTACGCCAAGGAGCGCAAGCAGTTCGGCCGAGCCATCATCGAGAATCAATCCATCGCCTTCAAGCTGGCCAACATGAAGACCCAGATCGACGCCTCCCGCCTCCTCGTGTGGCGTGCGGCGTGGATGGCGTCGGCGGGCGTGCCGTTCGAGAACGGCGAGGGCTCCATGTCGAAGTGGTTCGCCTCGGAGACGGCGGTGAAGGTGACGGAGGAGGCCATCCAGATCCTCGGTGGCTACGGCTATGTACGCGAGTACCCGGTCGAGCGCTGGCACCGTGACTCGAAGATCTTCACGATCTTCGAGGGCACCTCAGAGATCCAGCAGCTGATCATCGCCCGTGCGATCTCGGGGCTCCACATCCAGTAGCCATCGGCACGCTGCCGCATGTTCCGCTGAGCCCTCGTCACGCCTTCGGGCAGGGCGGGGGCTCAGCCGCGTCTGGTCGGCCGCCGCTCCATTGCAGCCGGCGTCTCATTTTCCTGCGATGAGCATCGCTGGCTGACTCATCTCCGAGAAAAGCAAACAGATCCTCGTCGAGGTGGCCCCCTCTCGATAAGCCACAGGCCGGCCCACTTGCGATGGTAGATACAAATTGCTAGGTTTGAGTATGTTTGGAGTACGTAAGGCCAAGATCGGGTGGCGTAGGACGTTGGGCATCACGATGCTGCTGCTGCTCATCGGGGCAGTCTCGGTACTCGTGGCACTGTCCATCTCGGCATCCGCGAGCAGCAACCTGCCGTAAGCGCGCTTCAGGGTCGCGCCCGACCGAGATCGCCTGGCTCTGAGTCCAGGAGCGTTCGGGTGGATGCCTAAGTGCGTCCGTCATGCTCCAAGAAGGTTGGCTGCAGGCCCGGCTGGGCCAGCACCTCGTGCCAGTCGGTCACGTCGGCGGCAGCCGCCGCGCTGGCTCCCCCTCGGATTCCGAAGAGGCGCTTGGCGAAGAGAAGGTAGACGACGATGGCCAGGTTGATAACCAATGCAGCCACTCGGAACACCGAGATCTTCCGCATGAGCTCGTGGATCTCGAGGGGGAGAAACCCAGCTGTGGCTACGACGGTCAGGTATTCAGCCCAGCGCCGCTCCAGCCACAGGCCCACAGCCTCGGTGCCCTCGATCAGGGCGTAGGCGATCGCCATCATCAGCAGCAGGGTCACGGACTCTGGACGAAGGCCCAGCAGGTGCTGAAGCTGGCTCGACAGGAGGGGGTGGCCACCAGCGCCGAGATCGTTATAGAGCGAACGCGCCCATCGTTCGACAGCCCCGAACTGCAGGCGAACGGCCACGAGGACCACGGTGAGGACGCTGAACAGGATGCTGTGGAGCGCGCGGTCGAGGGAGATCAGGCGGAGCAGGATGCCCTCGTCGAGTGCGAGACCTCGTCTCGGTCGAGGCAGCTGGTCAAGTGGGCCAAGGGTCGGACGGATTGGTTGGCGGGGTGTGGCCTCTGCGAGCCACAGGTCGCAGCGCAGGCAGCGCACGAGGCGGTGGCCTTCCTCGAGCTCGACGCCAAGCATCGCGTCCGATCGTTCAAGTGTCTCGACGAAGGCGGCCGGGGTCACATGTCCTCGCATCGAGCACACCCAAGTCTCGGCGCTCCATGCCTTCGGGCGCAGGCGGGCAATGATGTGGCGCTTTTGCTTCATAGCCCCGATACTCCCATGTCGAGGCTGCGAGATAGATGATTCGCGACCCTGACCGACTTCGGTGGTTCGAGGGTCGCCGGATCCCCTTCGCCCGAGACCCGGGGCTATCCGTGAGGCGGGCGCTACCGCTCTCGGTCCTCGGGGTTGGTGATCTCGGGCCCGACGATCTGGTTCGGGATTACTCCGCCCGCCTCCTCGATGCCCTCGATGGTCATCGCATGGGCCAGGTCGGCCTCCGGGAAGATGTGCTCATCGTCGATAGCGGTGAACGCCGCTCGTGCGGCAGCGTGACGAGGGATCAGCACGAGCAGCAGCGTCAAGCCACCCACGAGTATCAGGGCGAACGACGTCGAGACCAGATCGGCGATTCCGCCGATGATCACCTCGCTGAGTGGAAGGGCGATCATCGGGATGAGGGCGAAGGCCGTCAACACCGGGGTCCGGGACTCCTGCGGGGCAGCGACCTGGACAGCGGCGTTGAGGATTGACGTGTCGAGGTTGAGCGCGAAGCCGAGCGGGATGATCGCCAGGACCGCGGTCGCCAAGTACCAGATCGGCTGGTGGTCCCGGAGTGCGACCCACCCGAGGTAGAGGATGGTGACCCCAATGACGACCACGCAGGCCCGCTGGACCTTGAGCCAGGTGGAGCGGCGGTGGATGCTGCGGACCCCTGCCACAACGAACAGTCCTCCGAACACGGCCGCCGCCTGGAGCGACGACAGGATCATGGCCCGATGGCCGATACCGCTGGCGATGGCCGGCAGGGTCACGGCGTAGCCCGATAACAAGAAGATCACCAGGCCGAACCGGAACGCCGCTCTGATTTCAGGGATGGTGTGCTGCACCTCGCGGGCGGAGGAGAGTTTGACGGGGGTGATGCTCCGTTCGACGATGACCGTCTTGAGCAGCGGGACCACGGAAAGCACAAGGGGGTAGCCGCTCAGGACGCTGATCAGGTAGATCCATGACGGCCCGATCAGAGCGAGGGCACCGCCACCGACGAGGATGCCGATCATGGTGGCCACAGCGGTCGCCCGAACGGCGGCCCCATTGAACTCCGAGGCGATCGCCGGTGGGGCGAGGATCGTGCGCACCAGCCCCGCTGCGGGGGGTGACGAAGCCTTGGATGATGCCCTCGAGGAGGAATCATGCCAAGAGGTTCGTGGCGTTGAGGTGGCCGGTGAGGTCGAGCACGGAGGGGATCAGGCTGAGGAGGTAGTGCACGCTCCAGATCACGACGTAGCCCTTGGGCCCACCCCAGCGGTAAGCCAGCTTGGTGGCCACCGTGGGAAGGAACAGCGACGGGACGTTGCTGAACACGATGATCAGCGCCACCGCCGAGGCGTGGTGGGTCTTCTGGTACGCGAGATAGCTCCCGACGAGGCTCACCATCCCACCGCCGATCGAGGAGATGAAGAGGCCGAAGAGGTAGCGCCGTCGGTCGGTGGGGTGGAGGGCGACGATGTCCTGACCTGGGAGGTCGGTCATCGCTACGGCTCGGTGCACCGGGGTGGCCGTCCGAACCGACGACGGCCCCCGGATCGGGAGCTGGCGGCCGATGCCGGGTCGCCGGCGCGCTCGGTAGCCTCACCGGGTGACCTCGCTTGTCCCCGCAGAGTTCCGGGCACTGCTCCGGGGACCTTTGCGGTGGTATTACCTGTCGACGTTCCTTGGGTGCCTCGGGATCGGCTTGTCGTTGGTGCTCTACGTGCTCTACCTCCACGACATCCGTCACCTTGCCGTGGGGTTCGCCACGACGCTCCTGGCGATCAACGCCTTCGTGGCCCTGGTCGCTTCGCCGATCAGCGGCACCCTCACCGACAAGCTGGGACCCTTCCGGGTGATCGTGGCGCTCCTCGTGCTCCACGCAGCAGCCCTCGTGAGCTGGGCGTTCGCCACGACCAAGCCGTGGATCATCGGCACCTCGCTCCTGTTGGCGGTGACCGACGGTGCGATGTTCGGGCCCGGCACGGTGCTCCTGACGAGGCTGGTCGACCCTGAGCAGCGCCAGCGTGCCTATGGAATCAACTTCATGATGGTCAACATCGGCATCGGGCTCGGCGGGCTCATCTCGGCATCGGTGGTGAGCCTCTCGAGCCCGTCGTCCTTCTCCCGCCTCTACCTCGGCACGGCGGTGCTCACGCTGGCCGGCATCCTGCCACTGCTGTTCCTCCGCCGACATGGCGGTCCGGTCGAGTACCCGCACCCCCGCCGACACGGCGACCCCGGCGGCTGGCGCGAGGTGGTGGCGGATCGCCAGCTGGCCCGGTTCCTCCTCGCGGCGCTGGTGCTCCTGGTCTGCGGGTACGGCTCGCTCGATGCCGGGGCCTCCCTCTTCATCGTTGATGAGGCCCATCTCGCTGTCGGGTCGGTGGGGGTGGTGCTGTTTGTCAACACGGTCGCGATCGTCCTTGCGCAGCTCTTCGTCATCCGGTTCATGGAGGGGCGGAGCCGGACCCGCATGATGGCGGCCATGGCGACCCTCTGGGGGTTGGCCTGGCTGCTCTTCGGGGTCAGCCCGCACGTCGACCGAGCTCTGGCGCTCGCCATCCTGTGCGCGGCGATGGCCATCTTCGGCATCGGGGAGACGATCTGGTCGCCGGTCGGACCGGCGCTGGTCAACGACCTCGCACCCGACCACCTCCGTGGTCGCTACAACGCAACGTTCGGGCTGCTCTTCGGCCTGTCGGGCTCCTTAGCTCCCCTCGTCGCCGGAGCGCTCTTCGGGACGGGGAACGCAGGATGGTGGCCCTTCACCATCGCAGCGGGGTGCGCCGCGGGCCTGCTCGGCTCCCTCAGCCTCGGCCGCCACCTGACGGCGGCGCAGGACGGCCGGGTCCTCGCCGACGGATGAGCGGGGTCGGCTCCTTGGCGACCGCTCGGGCGGCGTCGGAGAACTGATCCACCGACCCTGTGGCGGACCACCACCGACCGTTAGGGTGAGGAATGGGTCCGGCGCCGGTGGTGGAAACGTGTCGGTCGATGCTCCGATCCAGCCGCGGACCATGAGTGTCGTGATGGCCACGTTCGACGGTGCGCCGTTCCTCCAGGTGCAGCTTGCCTCCCTCGACGCCCAGACGCGACGTCCCGACGAGCTCGTCCTGTCGGACGACGGCTCACGCGATGACACCCTGGAGATCGCTCGATCCTTCGCTGCGACGGCCTCGTTCCCGGTCCGGATCCTGGAGGGACCCCAGCGGGGGCTGGCGGAGAATTTCTGGTTCGCCACCTCCGCTGCGCAGGGCCAGCTGATCGCCTGGTCGGACCAGGACGATGTCTGGGCACCCACCAAACTCGAGGTGTGCGAACGCGCGCTGGCGCGCCATTCGGCGGAGCTGGTCACCCACAGCGCCTCGCTCGTCGACGCCAACCTGCAGCCGATCGGCGCCACTCACCGACGGCTCCCACCGTGGCGGGTGCGCCCGGGCCGACGACCAGACCATCGACGCACACGCGTCCTCGCGCCTCTCGAGGGCGATCCCTGGCGGGTGATCCAGGGGTTCAGCATGGTCTTCACCCGCACCCTCGTCGAGCGGGTGGACTGGGCTCATCGTCCGCCCCTCCATGCGACCGCGAACCCGGCCAGCCATGACGGCCTGCTGGGCGTGGTCGCCTTCGCCACGGCGAGGCGGGTGGAGCTCACCGACGACCTCGCCCTGTACCGGCGACATGGTGCCAACCATGGCGGGCTGCCAGAGCCGCAGAGCCTCGCTGCGGCTCGAGGCGTGGGGTACGACGCCTACCGCGCTCGGGCGGAGCACGCGCTGTCCTACCTCCGCATCCTTGAGCGGTCCGGCCTCGCCTCACCGGAGGTGGCGGACTACTTCGAGAGGCTGGCGGCCCGCATCCGTTCTCGCTCCCAGGTGTACGCCGCTCCGAGCCGCCGGTCGGGGATCGCGTGCGTCGCCCGGTGTCTGTCGTCCGGGACCTATGGATCAGTGGACCATGGGCGGTTTCGTCGGCTGGCCATCCTCAAGGACCTCGAGCACGTGGCGCTGCGACCATCGGCATCGTGACGTCGCTGCCTCGTTCTGCTGTCAGCGGTCGACTCGCCAGCGGGGAGTGCTGAGGGCCGCCGCTCCTTCCGGAGGCGACACCGTTTGGTAGGTTGCGACCATGCATACCCCCATCTGTGACGACCTAGGCATCGAGTTCCCGATCTTCGCCTTCACCCACTGCCGCGACGTGGTCG